>Ga0209492_1000306_pt1 | contig 15858 bp, 36 predicted proteins | sample PPLLak12cMay2015_FD_187253 | JGI IMG/M metagenome (GOLD analysis project Ga0209492, IMG submission 187253) | Freshwater sediment microbial communities from Prairie Pothole Lake near Jamestown, North Dakota, USA - PPLs Lake P7 Core (1) Depth... | ecosystem: Environmental > Aquatic > Freshwater >... | reverse complement strand
CAACAGTTATTTTCCTTATAATTTATAAATTATAAGGTTGACGGATTCTTTTTTACATGCTAAAATAGGTTGGTAGGTTGGAGATATAGATACAAAAAAGAAAGGGTTGGACTAGCCAACCCTCGTCACGATAACCTCCACTTCTTCCTCCATGAACTCTCTAGCCTTTTGCTCTAGTACTGCACGAAAGAAGTCGCCGTTAAAAAACTCTGCGGTCTGCCTATCATAGGAGACTAATTGTGTGGAAATCTCTCCCGGTTCAAACCCTTCAGCAAATACCATGTCACATCCTTTGATCCTAACCGAAAACTTGAATTCAGCTTTTATGTGTTTTGGCATTCTTTTTATACTCCTGTGCAAGGTTCCAGCGAATGGCAGTTTCCATATATGTGAACACCGCTGATCTTAGACCCGCGCCGCCACTTGCCAGAAGCCCATTATGGGTTTCACGAGTAGCCTCGTCAACAAGTTCTCGGAATGACATATCTTCAAGTTCTTTCATTGCGGCTTACCAAACAATTCCTTGCACTTCATACTTAAAGCAGTAAACACGTTAAGACGCATACCTACTTGCCAGATAGCTTCAATATCGTCATTAAGATTTGAAGCAAACATTACTGGCCCGTGCGATCTATATGCAGCCTCCCATGTAATTTTTGTTTCAATACCTGATTTGTTGTAATTCAACTTGGTCATCCAGACCTCATGAGAGTTGCCACTATTATAAAGAATCCTAACTTTGAACTTAGTCTTGAACAGAGTCAACATAGTTGCTACCTCTAGGTTAAGGGGCTGAAGAGCCAGCCCCTATTATACAACATCAGGAATCAGTTGCCAAGGATATCTTGATACATGAAATCAAGGTCTTCATCATCGGCTTCTTCGACATCAGCCGTTTGATCAACCACGACAGTCGGCGGATTGATTGGCATCACAGCGGGGGTTACCGTTGCTACAGTCGGTTGCTGGGGCTCAACAGCCACTTTAGGGGCACGCTTGGCAGTGTACACGACTGGGCTATCTACCCCAATCACTTCCATGCGGTCTGCTAGCACACGGGCACAGATAGCGGGCCGAAGGGTCGTTTCACGATCACAGTTCTGCATATGGGCTCGGCCATTGGCAGCAAGTCTGTAAAGTTCATTCCATTGCCCGTGGGTGAGACCTTCAAGGCGACGGGTGAGACCACGACCACGCTTGGTGGTTTCAGTGGTATCAAGCTTGGTCAGAAGGGTATTCAGGTCATCAGTAGCTGTAGTGTCGAAGACCAACGGGGCTACAAAACGCTGATAGAACAGTTCAGGAACATTTACTTTTTTGGGTACATTGTACGGCATAACGAATTCTCCTTTTGAATTTCGGTTGTTTTATACAACCCACTGGGAGTATAAAACATAATCAACAATTAATCAAGACCTTTTTTAAAAATAGTTGGGGTGGGTTACCACCCCGGTGGTCATGCCACTTATTGGACAGTGGGAAGTTGGCCGGTTGAGGCACATTCCCGAAGCTGTTCAATTGTCAGTGGAACACCGTCAGCGTCCAGAAGAGCGATATCAAGTCCTGCCTCTTGGCCATCAAGAGTAAGGATAGCATGCGTCTGGAGCATGGTTGCACCCTTTTGGAAATAGGGGTGGCGGGTCATTTTGTCAGTCCGAAATACGAACAGGGTTCCGTGGTTAATGAACGTAAAGTTAGTAGCTCGCATAATTTTTCCTTATGCTAGTTTAAGTTAAGGGTCGGTTAATCCTCCCCCGGTTTATCTGTAGAACCGATGGTTTCCTATCTGTTCCACAAATTCTCTTTTGTGAGACCAATGTGGCCGCACATGTTTTGCATGATAATGAATCGCGTATTCAATCTTAGGTACGTAATCATCATCATAAAGTACTTCTTGTGCGATATCAATCGCCTCTTCGAAAGCATCTTCATCTTTAGGAACATCCCTTTTACCATCACACCACCACGAGAATTGGCATTGGTGTCTAACTGGTAGGGCATTCCTATGTTGAGGCCCATCTTTAATTATATCACATACCTCATCTGGGTACTTAGAGTTGATCATCCTATACATCACAACATCAGCTACTGCATACTTTCCACGAGTACTCTTCTCACCGCGTGATTCGAAGTAGATGTTCAGTGCTAGGCACTTCTCGTCTTTACGTGTAAAGTCTACATCACCCCAAGGCTTGGTTGCAACTGGTTTTTGTTCTGGCAACTCAATCTCAACCTTTGTTCGTCTATCTTGGATATTGTTTACGTAAGTATACGATATAACAACAGTCCATGCAATAAGTATTATTCCAATTTTTTTACGATCCATAGTCTAACGTCCATGTTATGCGGCCTTCTTGGATTTAGACTTTTCTACTTTCTTAGCCATCTTCTCCAATTCAGTGTACGCTTTGGTAACGATAAGGTGCTTATCTACAAGGTATTGCATTGCACCAGTAACGTCATTCCAATATTTAGTGAGTTCGTTTTCTTCTATAACCCGAATACCTTCGATTTCGATATACCAACCAGTGTTAACAGTATATTTGATTTCAATGGTTTTGGGAACAACAACAGTTACATTGCTGTCGATTTTTTGAGGTAGTTGAGTAATTTTTGTCACACTTAACCCTTCAGATGAATGCAAACTTTTTACAGATGGTTACAACAATTAGGCTTGTAGCCATGAGAAGCCCCGTAAACGGTTCATTCACAGATACAGGCGGATTAGGATTATAATTTGAATCACCATCGGAAGGCAATAACAACCCACCAACCAATAGTGCTCCAGCAGCAGGCCCATAGCCAGATACACCACCAACACCACCACCATAGGTTTCTGTGCCTTCAGGTAAGACAAATGATGGGATAGGGGTCGGCGTATCTTTGATGATATCCGAACAACGATGTGGAATATCAGGGAAAAGGACCAACAGTTGTTGACAACACGACCCAAGATCATCAAAACCTTCGATATTGGTACTAGCCCATTCTTGGTTTAAGAATCCGAACTCATCGTATTTCATTGCCATTTGTCAGTCTCCAATGTGGTGGGCCTACTAGGACTTGAACCTAGTCTCAACGGATTATGAGTCCGCTGCATTAGCCATATGCTTCCGATCTATCTTGTTTAATGAAATAGCTAAAACGATTGAATGAATATCGTGCTACTTCGATCATGATTTCACCTTCAACAGATACTACCGCAAAGCTATATGGACTGTCAATAACTGTAGCGTTCTGATATACATATCGGTTTGCACCGTTCAGATTATCCAACACTGTCACGATATCCATATTACTCTCCGTTATATGGTGGGCCTACTAGGACTTGAACCTAGACTCAACGGATTATGAGTCCGCTGCAATAACCAATTATGCTATAGGCCCGTGTTTGTCTAAAGGGCACCGAGCCTTTGTTTCAAAGTCGTAAATCGTTCTCGCAATGATTTTTCATTGTGTCCATACCAATCATCATGGTCATCAGTAACTGGTATATGAGTTTCACCACACGCACAATCATACGGTGCATCAAGGTCTAGGTCAAGACCTTTTGGAGCGTACCCACCAAGAGCAGACATAACCTTACACGCTTCTTTCATCACGGTATCAATTGATCCCATATGTTCAGATGCGTAATCCCCATGATATCTGGCAAGGAAATATGAAGAAGGCATCCAAGTCCACAAGTTAAATGATTCTTCTTGAATAGCTTCAAGTTCACGGCCAAGTCGAATGATACTGTTGATATCCATTATGTAAACCCCAAGTAATTGTTTGGCGCACCCGGAGGGATTCGAACCCCCGACCATCCGCTTAGAAGGCGGATGCTCTATCCACTGAGCTACGAGTGCAGTTTAGTCCGTAACTAGCTGTTATGTCAACCCAACCTAATAAATGTTAACGTATGCGTAAGTGTTTAGTATGGTGCCCAGAGGGGGACTTGAACCCCCACGCTAAAAAGCGGCAGATTTTAAGTCTGCTGTGTCTACCAAATTCCACCATCCGGGCTTTGAAGTTATAGTATACCTATTTAGTTAAGTTGATGCAAGGGTTAAACCGCTTGCATCCTGCCAGTGCATTCTTGTGAAGTTAACCTACCACCAGTTTTCCGCACAATACGAATACCACCACGCTGGAGTTGGTTGTGCATCTGCATGGACAACCAGATTTCGGTTCCACAAGTTGCTTTGTAGAGCACTTTACGGGTTTGTCGAGCCTTCTCGACCGGGATACTGTGGGTGCGGGTGGCATCACCACCGAGGATCATGCAAATACGTTGCCAAATTCGGTTATGACCATTGAACTTGCCATTAATGGCATGATCCACAATATGAGCAACCTCATGGGGAATGGTGTTACCAATCATTTCATCCCAATCCTTATTGATTGCATCAATATTGAATTCCAGATTGTAGGTGACACCCAGTGCTGTCTTTTTGAATTTGGCCATGCCCGCTGCCCGACCTTTAGAAACAAACACGACCGGGATTTGATGGTCTTGGATGTCGAAAGAGCTAAACGACAGTCGAGCTTTCGCCAGACAGTTATACACATGATACATGAACTCGGTTTTGCGAGGAAAGCTATTAACAGCGCCACGCTTGCGAAGTACAACACTCATATGATTCTCCAACCGTTTCAGGAGTTACCATTATAGCAACTCCTGATTAAAAGTCAAGAGTTGTTCAGTTCCAATCGTAACGATAATTCTCTTGAAGTTTCTCTAGCTGCTGCTCAAGTTCGGCAAGTTCAGCCTCAAGTTCTTCAAGCTGGTCTGGATCAGTCTCGGTCAACAGTTGTTGTGAGATTACCTTGATCCGATTCGCCAGATTCATTATGTTCATCGGGTTCCTCCGTTAATAAGCCAGCTTCTATCCATCGCTCATTTACTTTTTCAATAATGGCTGGCATTGCTTTGGTCATTTCTTCGTTTAAAATGACATTGCGTTTGTATTCAATTTCTCGCATGGCCATTTCTTCCATTGCGAGTTTCCTAATCCCGTCATTGTTTGTTAATGACGAAAGCCTATTATACAGCACCGGCACAAAAATGCAAGGGGCCATGATAATTAATCCTGCAAAAATAGACCCCAATGAACCTGCACCTTTGCTAATTAGGAACGCGGCTACAGCAGCACTTATGGTGGTGTTGGCCATATTGACCATTAGCAGGGGATTGAGGGCAGGTAGATTTTGGCTAGTGGGATCATGCGTCAGATACCCATAAGCTACCAGATGCTGATTCTTCCATAGGTTTATACATGCCATAAGTTTAGTCGTAGCAAAGAACACTGGCACGATTATCAATGCTAGAATGGCTTGCTCGGGGTAAATCCCGTTTACATTCAATAGGATTAAGACGGCATAGAACCCATATAGAAGTAGGCTAGCCGTCTTAATCACATATGTCGGATTGTCGCTTACGTTACTTTCTTCCACCAATTTTTCTCCTTCTGGTAGTTCAGGTCATGTTGGAGAATATCCTCCATCCTACGCTTGGCAACGGGGTTAGCAGTAACCAGACACACGTTATCCGGCACAACTTCGTTCTTAACCGCCCATTGCAGGATATGAATACCCTCCATCGGTTGATCGTAACCCAGATCATTATCGAGATACAGGTGGGTCACAGCCTCATTTTGGAGAACTTGAAGTGCATGGTCAACGGTGCGGCACGTAATATCCGCATCAAAATCCCGAAGATCATCAATCAATACATGTAACTCTTTCATTCAAATTCTCCTATTCTAAGTTAAAGGAAAGGGGAGCATTGCACTCCCCATTGTCCATCAAGTTAGGACGATCAGAAACAGGCGGTAGGATTTCAGAATTTCCGAACTGGATCACCCGTTTTGATCAAGGTAGGAAAGAATTATATCAGACCTACTGGGTTATATCAACCCTAATGCAATCTTTTCAGTATTAGACAACTTTGCCAGTGCTTGTTCCCTAACTTGCTCCAATTGTTCTTCTGTTCGCTGTTTAGAATCGTAGTATAATACGACTCGTTCCATTGTCCAAGCCCCATGCTTCTGTTCGCTAAATTTTTCTCGTGTTCCCATGTACCCCGGTTGCGAGTCGATATATTCGGCAACTTTTTCTCGATCATCAACCCAAACGCTGTCGAAGATCATGGCTCCACGGCCTTCAACCATGTCGGCATTCTTTTTCACGACCCATACGTACTTAATAACGTCCATTCACATATCCTCGTATTGGTAATCTTCAGGGTGAGGTTCAGCGGGGCCAGTGTAAAACGGATTCGGATGCCAGCTATCAAACGGTGAGAGAATCCATGCATGATCTTTATTCTCACGACCATGTTCCCACACATACTCTCTAACCGCATCGTCATAGTAGCTCATGACGTTCTCCACTGTTGCTGTGGGACTATTATACAACAACCAGCACTAATGTCAACCTTATAATTTATAAATTATAATCTTTACTATTTGTAAAATAGATGATACACTGGGTTGGTGGTTGGGGGAGGGAGGTTGTTATAGTGATGTAATCATAGATTACACCTTACCTTGCATTCTAATTTTATGGAGGCGGCTGGATGTGTTATTGTGTCTAGTAACTTTTGCCCAACCACCGACAGATTCAATATTTGCCAAGGCTGCAAACCATTCGTTATCGGTTGGCTTGATAGGCCATTCAACAGTCATAGCGAAACTAAGTTCGATATTACCGTCCCCCTCAATCTGAGTATGTAGCGACTGTTGCAATGCGGTATCGCATACCAACCCAACAAGATCATCTATCCTGTTATTGGTCACACTTTCCATTTGTTCCACGATAGCTTTAGGGGTCACGATATCCATGTATTATTCCTCAGTTTCGGGATCATCCTTGATCCCATATTGCTTGCGATTCTTGACCATTGTAGCACGGTAATCTACTTCTCGTCCAATGTATTTCGACATTGCCAAACCAAAATGAGTTGACTCCAATTCCTTTTGTCCAAGGATAGCGTAATCTTTACGCTCAAGGTGTTTGTTACGCTCATAGAACCGCTCAACAGTATCAACCATGTGGTTGTAATGCTTCGATACCAGTTCGGCCATAGCATCAATGATCTTCAGGGCATTCTCATCATCCCAGAACGATGCCCGAATATCATCTACAGTGTCGTACACCACCGCTTCAAACAGTCTACGCGGGCTGTTAATGCTGTCCTTGATGTGGTGCAGCTTCAGATACCACTCGGACTTGATCTTAACCCGTTGACCAGTCCTGAGTTTGATAATGTAACCTTCCATGCCCTGAATGTCCGTAATGCCTTCCACGAAAGCATTAACGTCACCAACTTCACGGGTAATGTCACGAACAAAAAACTCCGATGCATCATCTTCAGCATAGGTATCCAATGGGATATACTCGCCCGTAACGTTGTCACGAATAGCCAGTACAGTAAGTGCCGGTTCATCATAACCCACCACAATACGGTTATCGGGTGCAGTGTATTCCATGATAACGGTGTAATCCATCGTCATCACAAGATTGTCGATCAATTCCCGAAGTGCGGTATACTTTGGTGTTTCCAACAAGCGCATTGCTGCCATAGCCTGTTCGGAAAACAGTGAGCCTTTCGACTTGAGCCATACACGACTTTCACTAACCATATACATGGTAGAGATAAGTGACCCATCCATCTTATCTTGAATTTCAAGAGGGTCGGCAAGGTCAAGGTCCATTGTCAACGGATTTTCGTGAAGGTTGAAGAACTTTTCAAACGGCCACGAAACCAGTGCCAATGCTTTAGCATTATGACCAGAATGGTCCACAAGGAAAGTAATCCCACGGGACTCTATAGCACCCGGCTCCAACCACTGGCTGTACGATGCTAGCCGATAGTTGAAGATACGATAGGTATACCCCGAAAGGACTTGATCGGTGTAGTAAAACGATTCATGGTTATCCGCAAGGTGAACCAGATTATTGTACAACTTTTGATGAAGGTCGTTCATTATGAAATCTCGATTGAAAATTATTATGCCACAACAATGGAAGAATTGTATAATAGATGGAGGTATAATGTCAACTAAAAATTACCATGATGAGGGGGTTCCCTCTGTAGGGTCATGGGGGCTCCGTTTGCACGTTTAGGTCTGCAACTACCTATGCGGTCAATCAAGCATGAGAAGTTTTAAACTTACGCATCAGAGCAACAGCACCAATCACAGTAGCTAGCATGATTGCGGTAGAGGGTTCAGGAACCGAATACGTTGGCTTACCTTGACACGGAGAGTTGATATTACCAACCCCGTTACAATGAGTGTAGGTGTATTCGCCACCACGACCATGCCCAACCGAATGCACTTGGGTTCCGGTATTACCGTTACCCTGCGAATTCGTTTGATTCGACTGTGAATTCTGTTGAAACACATTCACATTCTGAAACTGTCCATTCACATCAAGGTGCGGAACATTAATATACATAAAAAATCTCCAGTTGATGCAACGGTGCCCCCCTTCGACTCGGCCCGTTGACACTCCCATCCTAAGATAGGCTTACCCTCTATCAATGGTAGGTCGTTCTTTCCTCACCCGAGGGGAGTACATTCAAACTTGCTACCCAATGTATATAGTCTAGATCGAAACCACTTGCATGTCAATACTTTTTTTGATTAATCCTGCGTTCTTAATCCATTGTTCAGCAGTAACTTTAGTAAACCTCTTGGCATATTCCTTTATGTGTCTCCAATTATACCTATCGTGAAAATCGTTGTATATCCAAAAATCTGCATTACCCTCGGCCCATTCAGAAAACGTATCCCACTTTGGATCATTAGGGTCTTTCATGAAATATGAGAAATATGCACCAAGATGATACAGGCACAGTGCTTGGACTTGATACCTTACCACGTTGGATAACATAATATACCTCACAATTCATCTAATAGCTCCCACATTTTGTCCGATGGTTATTAGCCTTCGGCTAACGATCTAACGTGGGCAAGTTCTCTTTAGTGCCAGTTTATTGTTCAGGTCGTTCCGCACCCCGACCGTATATGTCTTTCCATAAGTCAGATTGTCTCTCCAATCCGTCAAGCCTAATATACAGTGGCTTTCCCTAACTCATAGTGACCTTTTTTGATCCCGAGAGAGTCACTAAACTCTCGGTTTGCGCTGCCGTTGTTGGGGTTTATTATATAGACCCCAGAATTCTTGTCAACCCCCGATTGCTACCATGCCCGCCATTTCTTCAACAAATGCTTCACTGTCGAGCATGTTATCAGCATGGGCAACAAAGTCAAACTTTACCAGTGCTGCTACAGCATCAATGACATTGTTACATGTATCAATGTCCACATCATCTACGTCCGGTGGCGACCAGTAATCCCCACCTACCTGCTTGTAGTAGCCGGGGATAAACTTGGCTACCGTATGGGTCCGAGTAGTGAACGATACCTTCTCTTCCACTAGCTCAACGCGGATGAACATATCATCACCCTCAAACTGGATGATAGCCAGATCATCACCTTCAATGTCTACCTTCATCGTAGCATTGGCGAAGGGTGCGTAGAAGCGAACAATCTTAGCAATGATTGTAACTGCGTCGTTAGCTACCGTTGTAATGGCGTCACTTCCCATGCCCGTCTCCTATATGCTCACGTATGCGTTAGGATTAATGTATCAAACAATCTCTATCGTGTCAACTATTTTACATCATACTGGAGGCATCGTTCGCCGCCAGCTTGTTCAATCTTTCAACGATTTTCTCGGCAGCGTCAACGGGCAAGCGCCCAAACAAGTCTCGGTCGATGTACGTTGGCCGATATTCAGCAACCACGTACTCACATTCGATTATCGCATGTTCGGGAGATACTTGCTTTATGCTATAGCGTTCCATTACTGTCCCTCCAGTTCCTTCAGTTGGGCCTGAAGCGATAGGATAGCCGCACCGCATTCCCGAGCCTCTTCGATGAGTGCCTGTTGCTGTCGGGTCAGTTCGTTGATACGACCCTTAACCATCGCAATCAGGTTATCTTTCATCCGTTGGGTGTCATTCATGATTTCAATCCTCTTCAAATGTGAGGGGCATTATGACCTAGAAAATTGTGAAAATCAAGTGTTGACAGAATCTTTTTTTCTGCTATTATAAACGCATAACCCGGAGCAAATACAATGACTTACACGCCACGCAAGAATCTACTCTCTATTGAAGCCGATGCCAAAACGGTTAAAGGTGAAAAACTCGGCGTAATGACCGGGGTACTTTACCTTGCACCGGCTAACCTTTCGGGTATTGAAGTCTGCCCGAAGCGTAGCGATGGATGCACCGCTGCATGCCTTTATACCAGTGGTCGGGGCATGTATCAACAGATTCAAGATGCCCGTATCAACAAAACGGTATGGTTCCATGAGGATCAAGCAAGTTTCATGGCGGTTATTGTTGCCGATGTTGAGCGGCTAATCCGCAAGGCTACCCGACACAATATGGTCCCGGCAGTACGCCTTAACGGGACTTCAGATATTGCATGGGAAAAGGTTCGGGTTATCCGCAACGGTATCGAATACCGTAACGTCATGCTGGCATTCCCCGATGTTCAGTTTTATGATTACACGAAAATCCGGGGACGCAAATCGGCAATCGCATTGCCTAACTACCATCTGACTTTCAGCATGGCGGAAAACAATGATGCCGATGCATTTGCCGCTATTCAGGAGGGTTACAACGTTGCGGTTGTCCTGAATCTGAAAAAGGGTGATGCTAAACCGAAATTCTGGCAAGGTTATCCCGTCATTGATGGGGATGAAACCGATGTTAGGTTCATGGACCCGAAAGGTGGGCATATCGTGGCATTGTTTGCCAAGGGTAAAGCTAAAAAAGACGCCAGTGGGTTTGTGCGGGATGCATATCCTTTTCAGAATGGTTCCATTATTGCGAGGGGATAACCCCTTGCAATGCCCGTAAACCATGCTATAATAATCACATGTACAACGGAACCGGAGACGCGAAAATGACCTACTACCCTTGCCGTTCATGTGGTGGCACGATGGTCGGACAATTCTGCTCCGACTGTGGTTTCGATGAAATGCAGTTCATCAATGAATGGGAGCAGTTCTCGGATGAAACCGAAACTGAACTTGATGACCGGGAGGCAGCGTAATGAAGCGTCGGCATATCCCTACAACGTTCTGGGATAGGGTGCGGTTGGCTATTTTCCGTAGGATTGTGGCCAGCCAAATCCATCAAGGTGAACACCATCATGAAAGGCTTGCACGCCTTTATCGAATAGTTGCCGAGGAATCCCGGCGCGAATTCACTGAGGATAACATGCCTACGCAATATTATTTCCTAACTGAAGCCGCTGAAATGGGGTTTAGTGAAGTCTGGGAAAATGGCGTAACCAAAAAAATGCGTGAAACTTGGGCGGGATTCGCCCACAAAAGAATATGATTCTACCTTATAATTTATAAATTATAAGCATTGACTCTTTGTAAAAAAGAGTATAAAATAGGCTGGTGGTTGGGGATGGGGAGGAATATTCCCGAGCGGTAAAGTCTGCCATAAGTTAGCCCACAATCAGTAAATTATTCCCGTTCGGTAATGTTGACAACCATTAACACTTAAGCTATTATTCAATCTCAATAACTCAGGGGCACCCAATATGAAAAACGTTGCACACTCGGTTCTGGTAGAAACGTATGAGAATGTTCGGGTAGAACTGAAAACGCTGTTCGATATTTACAACCGGGTCAGTACCCACGGATACACTCAGGAGTATATTGAACGGACGGATTGGAAGGGTTTAATTTCCGAATTTTCTCACCAGTCGTATGTGCTGAAAAAGAGCATCCGGGCAACCAGCCGCGCCTATTCCAGCGCATATAACTAAGGGAAAATGATGAAATACAGTATCACAGTCTACATTCATAAAGGCTATACAGATATGCCCGACAAGTTTGAAGTTGAGGCAGTATGTGTAGACGGTGATACTGGCGTGTTCGCAGTCTATGACCATCCTACTAACAGCGAGCTATTCTGTATGGCTGTAGGTGATGATGGACACTGGCTTCAGGTGGCAGTTTATCACAAGCATTGGGCTAGAAAAATACTTGCAGGCATGACCGAATACTGGCATACTATACCCGTCAAATAACCAGAGGGTAATCATGCAAACTTACATTGTTCTCTATTGGGATGAATATGCCCAAAAAGAATTAATTTCGATGCCATTGGCATTCCGATGCATGGCCGAAGATACTGACCATGCCCAAGAACAATGTGGCAATGCATACCCCGGCTGTATCATTGCATGGATTGTTGACACTGATGACCCCGAAGTGGCATATGACGATTACTACAACATTGGGGAACCCGAATAATGGCACTGTTGAACAAATTGGATATCGGTGATGCTCTTACCGATAAAGAGCTAGACACCGCTATCAAGTCCCTTCGGGCGGCATACAATGCTCTATTGGAATTGAATTATGTGCGGTATGACTTGACGCGCAATGATATTTTGAATAAACTTCTGATATGTGAATTGTACCGCGAATCCAGACAAAGCCGCAAAAGGTAGGAGACCACGATATGCGAGTTAAACTAAGCGAAATGCGTGTGGGTAGTCAAGTCATGGTACGCGGCGGATTTGGCACTGAATCTGCAAAGTTAGCAGAAGTAACCGAAATTGAAGGCGACATTAAAAATGGACGCCCCGGTATTGGCTACATTGAAGTGTGTTCAGGCGAAGATCGCTGGGCATATTTGGATCAAGTAATCCGCGTTGAAACCTATTAATGCTTGACACTATCTGAATACGTGATATACTGATTTCACTTAATAGCTCTCGTAGGAGGATAACCATGACCCAGCTAATGACCGTGACCGCAAACGATGGCCGTAAGGTTAAACTGACCCCGGCACAAGCACAAGCCGTTAAAACTCTCAATGCCGCCCGTCGTGGTGGTTGTGCAGCAGTTAAAGGCTACGTCCCCACTTCCAATTGGGAAGTGTCCCCGATTCAAGATATTCAACTCCTGACCAACTTCTCGGTAGCACGCCTTTACCAGCGTCGTCTTGAGGCACTGAAGGCAATCGAATTTGCCGATGTTGTCGAAAAGGTATCGGGTGATGAAAAGCTTGGCAACATGACCATACCGGAACTCAAAAAGCTGTTCGATGACCGTAAGGCGATGCTTATCGGTTCGCTGGAAAAGAGTCTGGATGGTGATCGTGATGATGCCCATCGTGCGGCCCATGACCGATGCTATGCCCACATTGGCGAAGTAAAGGTACATCTGGACACCGAGAAAGTAAACGGCGCTATGGAGCCTGTGGTGGACTCTGACGGGGAGGTTAAGGTAAAGACTGTCATGGTCAACTATCTTGAACTGAACGTCAAGACCGTGAAGGCAGGCAAGCGCAAGGTGGTCAACTCCGGGGCACCTGTACGCATGGGCAACCTGATCGAGTCGTGCCTCAATAAGCGTAGCGTAGGGCTTCGCACCCTGTCGCTGAAAGAGGACAACTTTCAGGAATTCAAGATTGATAACCGGGTGATCGAACCGGGTGAACTTGAAGATTTCCGAGACTTGCTTCTCGGATAATCTCACCGGGGGAGCTTGACTCCCCCTTTTTTTATGCTATTATCCAATTTCCACAATAACTGGATATATCAATGAAAGAACTGACCGCACAACAAAAAGCCCTTTACATTCAACGTAATGGGGTTAACTGTCCCGTTTGTGAATCGGATAACCTGATTGTTGTCAGTGAAGAAATTGCGGCCTACCGTGCATATCGTGACAACTATTGCCATGATTGTAAAGCATCGTTTACCGAAACCTTCACCATGACCGATGTTGAACTATCGCTGAAGGATGAGGAATCTGATTAAAAGATGTTGACTTCCCCCCTGTTTCTGGTATGATTATCTCACTGACCAACAACACGAGGATACGCCGAATGAAAAACATCACCGTCCCCCCGCAAGTAGTTTCGGAAGTTCTGGCCCGCTCGGTGCGTGGTACGGCAAACAGTGCCGTGGATCAAATCATCATTCAAGAAGCCGAAAAGGTCGGCTATACGTGGGGGATCGGCACCGATGGTTCGATTGCTGTCATTCGCCAGCCTATCGAAGGCAAATTCCGTCAAGTCAAAGCACCGATTCCCCGTGCCAAGCTGGGTGAACTTTTCAGCATCGTGGTGTCCCTGATGGACACTAAGCCGGTGGACTATCTGGTACACAAGTCGGAGTATGATGTTGGTCGGCTTCGCTGGGCAGCTACCCTGCTCTCCAGCCGACTCCACAAAACAATTACCAAGGGGTGAGGGTAAAGGGGCTTCGGCCCCTTTTTCTTTTCTGTAAAAAAGTGCTTGACAGCTATCGGGTTGGATGACATAATAGCTCCACATTCAACGCACCGAGGGATGAACATGACGAAAGAGCAAATCATCGAGAAAGCGAAGAAGTTGGCACTCTCCCGTTACAATGAAGGTTATGATACCTTTGTCGAATGCTACGATCAAAAGGAATGGGAAGAATTCGTAGAGGGTATGAACTGGACCCAAGTGCAAGACGAAATGGCTCAAATGGTTAGCCTCTGGGAAGAACAGCGAGGCGCAACACGGTTTGAATGATCCGCAACGGGGGCTTCGGCCCCCTTTTTGTATGCTTTGTAATACATATTCACCGATTACGTCTTAGATGCATTACATGTAATGCACCCTCCCTCCCCCAACCACCAACCTATTTTAGCATCTATTTTACAACTAGTAAAGCTTATAATTTATAAATTATAAGGGAATTGGGGTGTTGACTTCTGTAAATAAGATGGTATAATATAAGCATAGAAAGGAGAACTACCATGATTATCCGACCGATGAGCGACCTTCACCTTGAGTTTGACGGAATGTATCCGTGGGTGATGCCGCGTATCGAAGGCGAGAAAAACATGGTTCTGGTTCTCGCTGGGGATATTACGGCAAATCACAACCAATGGAAAGATAACCCCAGCCTTGATGTTTTTAGCCCGTGGATTAAGGATGTATGTGCCCGTCACAAGGCAGTAATCTATGTTTCGGGCAACCATGAGAACTACATTGGGGATATGTATGCTGTTGAGGACCATTGGCGAGCAATGTCAAAGCATATAGAGAATCTGCATTTCCTTAATCGGCAGTCTGTTGTAATTGATGGGGTTCGGATTCTGGGTTGCACGCTGTGGACCGATCTTAGCAATCCTATCAATGAAATGATTGCATATAAGGGGATGAACGATTTTGGTTACATTTGGGTCGATGGTGATTTGTTCACGACGGCTCAATACAGGCTTGAGCATGATGCTTGCATGTATTTCATTGAGACGGAACTTGCAAAAGAATTCGATGGCGATACAGTGATTGTAACGCACCATGCACCAAGCTTTAAGAGCATTACGGAAAGGTTTGAGAATAATAACCTAAACCCGTGCTATGCTAGTAACCTTGATCGTTTGATGTGGTATAATTCCATCAAACTGTGGATACATGGACATATTCACAATAGCTTGGATTATGTTGTCGGTGATGAGATTCAGTCTACCCGAGTTGTTTGTAACCCCCGTGGTTACGAGAATGACGGGGTTGTAAATCCCGACTTCAATCCACTCTTGACGGTGGATATTTGAGGGGCTATAATGGCCCCTCGGTTTTTTAAATTCGGAGAATGATATATGTTCAAAATAGTATTGTCGGCCATTATGTCGATGGTTGCTAGTCCCGCGTTGCTGCTGGCTGCTGTTGCGGGGTTGGATTACATTGCCGATGGTATCACGATATTCACTGATCCGGGGGTATGGTTCATCCGGGCGGTTGTGGGATGGGCGTTGGCAGTGGGTATTATCTATATACTTGGCTAT
>Ga0209492_1000305_pt1 | contig 15860 bp, 29 predicted proteins | sample PPLLak12cMay2015_FD_187253 | JGI IMG/M metagenome (GOLD analysis project Ga0209492, IMG submission 187253) | Freshwater sediment microbial communities from Prairie Pothole Lake near Jamestown, North Dakota, USA - PPLs Lake P7 Core (1) Depth... | ecosystem: Environmental > Aquatic > Freshwater >... | reverse complement strand
ATACACGAGTGTTGGGTAAACCAACGGTAATTACAACGTGTTGAGGTTATATACTCAGAAGAGCTTGCTCGAAAACATATATACAGATTAGGTTCAGAGACTGGAGTAGCCTTATTTGCCGCTGTATGTAGAGATCGATGCTTATGTAATATAAAAGAGTGACATAAGGTAGTTATGTAATTAGTAGTAGGCTAACGTCACACATTTAAGTAGTGTTTCCACATACTAAGCATCGTCAAATTATACTACATTTTAGTTACTTTGAAAAAGAGTGACACTAGCCTATTAAACTAATAATAGTAGGCTAACGTCACACTATTCTAATCAATCTTCTAACAATGCACATGCACATTCGAAAGCATAATCATAGTCTATCGCAAGCATTTCATCTCTACGCTCATTTAGTATCTTACATTGTTCATCAGTGAATGCTCTATCAGAGAAACCTGATATATTGCTTAATATGTCTTCAGCCTCATCATCAAAATGATACATCATATCATTATCAAATAGGTTAGTAATGTAGTTTGCAATTTCTTGCTTAGATTCAATTTTGTTTTGTAAGAATTTCATAGTATTTGTTTTTATATTCAATTATATTATCGTTATCAACTCGTATTTAGATTGTAGAAGAGGCTTATACAACCTCAACTACTTCTAATAATTCAACTTGAGCTAAGTATCTTACATTACTTGGCATATCAGTAGATTGTGACCAGTATTCTCTTTTAATCCAACATGGCATTATAGATAACTTTGGAAGCATTACTTTTAATACTTCATCATGGTTATAAGTTATTCTTTGATTTTTATTATTAACAAAAGTTATTACTTGATTTCTACCAAACCAACTTTTTCTTACTACAAAGTTAGCTCGTTCAATCTTAGGATAGATTAAAGCTAAGTCTTCAGGACTTAATTTAGCTATCGCTTCAGTTAATAATTCTTTGTTAGTTTTTACAACTACTTCTACTTCTACTACTTCTTTTTTAAATTTGTTCATCTTTATTTTATTTAATTTGTTATTTATTATTTGTTACATTTATATTATCAATTACTAGTCGTATTGTTATTGTAAGAAACTTTCTTCTTGAGTTAAAAACTCTCTCATATTTTCTTCTTCTTTTCTTCTCTCTTCTAAAGTCATAATGTTTATTGTTTGTTGGTTACATTTATATTATCAAAAACCATTCGTACTCAGACTGTAAGGATTTGCTATACGCGATGCTATACACACAAGCGGGTCGCTCCGCTCCACGTATCAGTAACCACCATTACAGTAACGCACAGTACGGTAACGCATAACACCAGATATGATGCAGCGCAATGGGGTAACGCTGTTAGCGCACCATAGCGCAACGCAATGCACATCACTACACCATACCACACGCAACACACGTATACGTAATACATAGTGCAACGCAATGCACATCACTACACGTATAATATACCAGCCACATCAGACCGCAACGCAGCAGACTGTATAACATATCATACACACACCGTCATCCAACACAGGCAGTCACATGCGCCGTACGCAATACCTCAGTGCATCCCGGCAATAGGTCGATCGAATCCCACGCACGGTGCGATCGCAGTCATCCTACACCCGGAAAAGTAAACAGGAAGGGGGACCCGGTAAAACGAAACGCATTTCCCTTTTAGGATAGGCAGTGCAATATAGGGGTATAACACAATCTATACATATATCTCACACTAATTTTTCCACACATAAAAATTTTTTATAATATTTTTTTTTGCAGTATATTATAATAAGTGTACGTCGGTTCGTTATAATAAATGAACGAAAAGAGTGACGTTAGGTAGTTATATATAAAAATAGTAGGCTAATGTCACGCTGTAAGATTTGGGGACTATGCGTAATTGTATATACTATAAATAAACTATATTATGGCATTTGAATTAAGAAGTCAATCACCTTTATTGAAACAGAAGTTATCACCTAAAGCGGCAAAAGCTAAAGCCGCGAGAGATTTGGCTTATGCTAAGACGGATGACCGAAGAATTAAAAAAGCGCATTCACAAAGAATGCATCGTAAAGACCCTTCTGGGGATGGTAAGGATTATGACCATGAAGACGGTAGATTTGAATCTGTTAAACAGAATAGAGGCAATGAGGGTGAAGGCACCAAGAAGGAAAGCGGTAAGAAGTATAAAATAGATAAGAAGAAATAAGATGGCATTTATCCTAAGAAGCAATAATACACCGCCTGCTAAAAAGGCAGATCCAAAAGCAAACAATTTAATGGTTAAAGAATCTACATCGGTTAAAGTGGATAAACAAATACCATTAATGAGTGGACGAGAAAAAGAAGAGCGCAGACAGGCGCAAATGAAAGAAAGACAAGGGAATTTATCTACTTATAAACCACAAGGAGCATTAAGCAAGGTAATGGAAATCGCAGGAAATCCATTAACTGCTTTTGGTTACAAAGCAAGGAATGAACAACTTCCAGATAATTTTAGTAAAGGAACTCGTAATACGCTTGATAGTGCGGTAGACATTATTAATCCAGTAAGTGTTGCTAAAGAAGGGTACAATGCTGTTAAAGAAACAGGGAAAGGTATATATAATGCTACTAAAGGTAATTTTTCAGAAGCAGGTGGTAATTTAGCGAGCGGAGTGGTAAGTGCGTTGTCTGTATTGCCAGCAGCTAAAGCGGCAAGAAAATTAACTAAAGGCGTAAAGGTTAACTTCTCGAAAGATACTAAGTTAGCGGAGAACACTGTAGAAATGACAATAAGTAAAGGAGCCCCTAAAATTAGCAAACCTAAACCAGGTACTAAATTAGAAGCTTACGAGACAGCTATAAAGGAACAAGATACTGACGGGCTTTTTACAGAGTCAGGCGTTAGGGGATCGGCATTAAGTAAGATAGCTGAAGAGAATGTAAAAAAATTAGGTAAAAAATATAGTAAAAGTTTCTCGAAGAAATTTGGGAGCGTAGCTGCTGAAGACGACTTAGAATTGTATGGTAGAATGCAGACTGCTTCTAAAGGTAAAAAAGATCCTATTTCTAGTTCTAATACGTCAATGAATAAGTTAAGATATGGAGGATTTGCTAAAGACTATAGCAAAGCGTCAAATGACTTAGCGGTTAAACATGGTATAGCGACGAAATACTCTGAGGAAGAAAAAGTTCTAAACAATGCCTTCTCAAACAAATACGATAGTAGGATTAGCCAGATGCCGGAAGATCAAGTCTATCTACCGGATGATCATAATGCATCGTTTTATAAAAAAGAGGTAGCTCCCAAAATGGAGAAACTAGTAACTAAAAATAAATTAAAAAGTAAAGAAACATTCCACAGAGGTGATGAGGATTATAAAATACAAGATGTATGGCGGGAGGGCAAAAAATTACCAAAAGGTTCTACGTCATTTAGCGGGCTACAAGTTGGCGACGTGTGGCAACCAAAAAAGTTTATAAGCACAACATTGGATGCTAAAGAGGCCGGAATGTTTGGAGGCATTAAAAGTAAAATAGTTGCGCCAAAAGGCCAGTCTGTATTGGTATCTAATTTAGTTAAAGGCGGTGGACATTTCCATGAACAAGAAGTAGTATTACCTAGTAAACTAAAATTTAAAGTAGAGGCTAGAACTGTAAAAAGCGGACTAGATAAAGATAAAGGAACTGCAAAAGGATTTAAACATTCAATAGTAAACCCGTATGTAGCATCCGGAGCGATAGGTGGATCAATTATGTTTAATAAGAATAAAAAATAAGATGGCTACTCAAAAAGCAATGGAACAAAGAGTGAGAGTGGTAAAAAATACAGTACAAAATAATAAATAAATAAATAAAAATAAAATGGCAATAATTCCAGGCGACGAGAAAGTGTTCATGGTCGATAAAAGAACAAATACAATATACGGCGGTAGTGCGGCTTTACAAGCAATGCAACAATGGTACACAATGCAAGATGTATCAGATTCAATTCAACCTTATAAAGTATTCACTGCTTTATTAACACAGAAGGGAGGGGATTTTCTTGACCAACTTGATTATACATCTGTAATACAAAACGTTACTAAAGGAGTTACGTATAATATAGGCGCTACTGACATAGGCGCTGATTTTACAAATGTAGGGGCTCCTAATAATAATGAAGGCACATCATTTATTGCGATAAATAATGAAATACCAAATTCTTGGGGAGAATCTGAAGGTTCTGCTCTAATATTCAACACAGGCGCTCCAGTAGCAACTGTATTAGAGAACACTATTGGGAATGTATGGTTTACTTATGTTGCTAATGGAACGTACCTAATTAATTCTAATGGATTATTTACAATAGATAAGTGTTGGTGTACAAGGGTAATAGAATTAGGGGTTAGTGGGCCTTCCAATCGTGGAGTTTTATACGATTATGAAAATGGAAATCAATTTGCAATAACTACAGAGTTAGATATAGATAGCCCATCGAATGATTTATTAAATAACACCCCAATAGAAATTAGAGTATATAACTAATGGAACTACCACTTGTACCAATAGACAAAGCAAATCACTTTATGTATGGATTTTTCATATACGTGTTTGCAGCCTTTGTAGTATCTAACTCTTTAGCATTTGGCATAGTATGTTTATTTGCTGTAGGGAAAGAAGTAAGAGACCAAATAGTTTATAAAGGATTTGATTTATTTGATATATTCTTTACAATACTACCTGCTATTATAATGATTAGTAGAGATAACTTTAACTTAGTATAAAATGAAAATGAAAGGGATAGGCCCTCAGGGGTTAGGCACAAGTAAGAATAACGGCTACACTGTTGGCGAAGCGAGTGGAAGAGGATGTGGTTGCAATGGCAATTGCGGTTGTAGTCCATTAAAGAAAACAGCAGCTTGGACACGTAAAGAAGGGAAGTCTGCGACTGGCGGTCTTAATGCTAAAGGTGTGGCAAGTTATAGAAAAGAGAACCCAGGGAGTAAACTACAAACCGCTGTGACTAAAAAACCGTCAGAATTAAAAGCTGGTAGTAAAGACGCTAAACGTAGAAAATCTTTCTGTGCTAGGATGTCTGGTATGCAAGGTCCTTTGAAGGATGAAAAGGGACGACCAACAAGAAAAAAGCTAGCATTAGATAAATGGAATTGTAATTAAATTTTATAAAGCATGAAGGCATGTAGTAAATGTAAAAATTTAAAATCTTTTGAAAATTTCTATAAAGGCGAAATGTATAAAGATGGTTATCGTAATATATGCAAACAATGTGTTAAATTATACGAAGAAGAAAATAAAGAGGCTAAAAAAGAATATTTAAAAAAATATAGAGAATTAAATAAAGAAACTTTAAAAATAAAAAGTAAAAAATATAGAGAAGAAAATTCTGATAAAATTATAGAATGGAGAGAAGAAAATAATTTTTATTTTAAACAATATAGACAAGATAATAAAATAAATATTGCAAATTACTTTAAAAAAAGAATTGATAATGATCCTATTTTTAAATTTAAACAGAATGTTAGAAGTTTAATTTCGAAGTCATTTAAAAGAGGCAGAAGAAATTTTAAAAAAACAGATAAAACAGAAATAATTTTAGGTTGCAGTGTTGAAGAATTTATAAATTATATATGTTTAAAATTTGATAAAGGAATGACGTTAGAAAATCATGGAGAATGGCATATTGATCATATTATTCCTTTAGCTTCTGCTAAAACAAAAGAGGAGGTTATAAAATTAAATAATTACATTAATTTGCAGCCGTTGTGGGCAAAAGATAATTTAAGAAAAGGTTCAAAAATATTAAATTAATTATAAATGGAACTGCTAAAAAGAAAAGACGGGTCTTCTTCTAAAAGAGGGCTATGGGATAATATCAGAGAGAATAAAGGATCTGGTAAGAAACCAACTAAAGCGATGCTTGAACAAGCAAAAAAGATAAAAGCTAAAACAAAAAAATAATGGCAATAATATATAGTTACCCAGGAGCAACCCCTACAATATCGGACACGGTATTAGGCACTAAATTTGATTCAGATGGTAATCCAACAAAGTCGTTTCCAATATCAGGTATAGTTGACATAGCGGTAAATGCTGTTACAGCCAATGGATGGACAGGTGTTTTTGACACCAGTGATATACTGCAGGTGACTGTAGTAAATGGTATTATAACTAATGTAGTAATTTCAGGTTAATAAAAAAAACATGGCAATAATATACAGTTATCCAAAAAATGTAAATTTACTAGCGTCTGACTTATTAGTTGGTACATCAACCGCAATTGTAGCTGGTAAAAGAAAGAATCAAACAAAAAGTTTTTCATTGGAAGATCTATCTAATTATGTAATTAGTAATATACCAATAGGGGAAATAGCAACGTTGAATCAAGTTTTAACCGCCGGCAATGCTTCTACCTTAGACGCAAAAATAGGCAAATTATATTTATATGATATTGCAAATACCGGATACGGCAGAGTCCAATTAAGCAATAATATTTTTAATATAACTACGGTATCAGGAAATGATTTATTTTCAAATGAAATTGGATTATCAAGAGTATGGAATACAATTGGGGCAGAGGGAGTAATTAACTATGCTAACTTAACAGGGGGTAGAATATATGCGATGCCTGATACTTCCGGAACAATTGCTTTGACTAGTGATATACCGGTTGTTACAGGATACGTACCTTATACTGGAGCAATAAGTGATATAAATATAGGGAATAATTCGATATACACAAATGGGGGGGCTAAATTATGGGACGATGGTACCGTTGAAGGAACTTCTTTTCAATTTGTAGGATATCTTGGATCATTGCAGTCAGCGGCAAGTACTAACGCGGCCTGGACACTGCCTAATAAATCAGGAACAATTGCTTTATTAGATGATATACCACTAATCCCAACCTCTTTTGGGTTATACGCACAAACTGCATTAAGCACACCGATAGTGTATGCCTCTGGTGAAGCGTCTTTAATAGGGGCAGGAGTTGGTACATTAAGCGTTCCTGCAAATGCTTTTAAAGTTGGGGATTCATTTGTGGCAAAAATGTGTGGTAATTTAACAAATGCAAATAATGAAATTTTGCATTTTAGAGTACGTTCTAATGGAGTAGTAATTATAGATGCATTACAATACACACTCGCGACCGCAACAAATAAATATTTTGATTTAATATTAGACTTTACAGTTTCTAAAATTGGAGTTGCTGGTGTTGCTGAATTAATGGCAAACGGCGTGTTCACATATAATAAAAATGCATCAAATGCAATCGAAGGAATTAACTTTGGTCAAATAAGCAATACTGTTTTTGACACTACTGTAAATAATACATTAACAATTACAGCGCAGTGGGTAACTTCAAACGTTGCAAATACAATACGTTCACAGAATTTCACTTTAACTAAAGTATATTAATATATGAGCACAAAAGAACAATTAGATATATTATTAAATAAATGGGTAAGTAGAAAACTATCTGTTTTTATAGTGGCATGCGCAGGATTATTTTCAGGATATTTAACCTCATCTGATTGGGTTATTATTGCAACTGCATATATAGGGATTCAGGGATTTACGGACATTGTTAATAAATTAAAAAGATAATGGATCAGGGGTCAATACGGTTGTACATATTAAATGCTTTAACTATTTACTTAAGCTTTACAAATTTGGAAACTACATTAAAAATACTATTGCTATTAATATCAATAGCGTATACTAGTATGAAAATATATGATTGGGTAATTTTAAAAATAAAGAACGACAATGGTAATAACAGTAAAGAGACTTTACAAGACTGATAATTCTACAATAGGGGAGTTATTAATAGACGGTATATTTGAATGTTTTACTTTAGAGGATAAAGAAAGGCCCGTGAAGATTAAAGGGGAAACAGCGATACCTAAAGGAACATATAAAGTAATTATAAATGAATCCAATAGGTTTAAAAGATTACTGCCTTTATTGATCAATGTGCCAAACTTCGAAGGAGTAAGGATACATAGCGGTAATTCTAATCACGATACCGAGGGGTGTATATTAGTTGGACAAACAAGGAATAAAAACTATATAGGACAATCTAGAAAAGCTTTTGATAAGTTGTTTAAAAAAATGCAAGCGGCTAAGGACATAACATTAACTATTATATCATGATGAACAAAGTTATTATATTGGCATCGTTATTATTATTAGTATCATGCGGCGCGCGCAAGGTAGATGTAGCTAAGATTGATATTAAGAAAGACAGTATTGCAGAAACAAAAGTTACAGTTGCGATTATAGAAAACAAAATAAAAACAGATTCTACAAACATAGTTACAAATATGGATAGTAGTGAAATTACTATTACCCCTATTGATTCAAGTAAAACAATTATGGTTGATGGTAAAAGTTATAAAAACGTTGTTTTAAAGATTAAAAAGATTAAAGCTAATAGTTTATACGTAAATAACAAAAAGGAGTCAGATACTAAGCATATGGACTCCGTAGCAAGTACTAAGATAGTTAAAAAAGAAGTGATAGATGGAAAAACAAAATTCATTGACAAGAAAGAAAGTATTGTTGGAAATATTGTTGTATATTCGCTATTATTATTATTTATTATCATTGCTATTATTATTGGTAGGAAAGCGTATAAGACGTATATCGCGTAGTTAAAATTATAAATTACGCGTAATAATAAAAATATTAAATTAAATCAAATCAAATAAAATATGTCAGACGCTATAGTCAAAAATTTAAGCTTCGGAAAAGAGGCTAGTGATAAAGTATTTGCTGGAATAGAAAAGTTAACTAAGGCAGTTAGTTCTACTTTAGGAGCAAGTGGTAAATGTGTTCTTTTAGAAGACGCCACTGGAAGACCAGTTATAACAAAAGACGGTGTTACCGTTGCTGATTCAATTATATTGTTAGATCCCGTAGAAAATATGGGTGCTACATTATTAAAAGAAGCAGCAAGAAAAACAGTTAGAGAGGCCGGAGACGGAACAACTACCGCTACTGTATTAGCGCGCGCTATTTTAACTGAGGCATATAAACTAGAAACAGTTAATTCTAGAGAACTTAAAGATGGTATAAACAAAGCTGTTGAAAAAGTTATAGAATATTTAGAAAAAAATTCTATAAAAGTAGACGATGCAATGCTAGATCAAATAGCAACTATATCTACTAATAATGATCCTATATTGGGTAAGTTAGTAGGAGACGCTTTCAGGTCAGTTGGGAATACCGGAATTGTAATGATGGAAACATCCTCAGATCCAGAATGTAGTCTACAAGTTGTTGAAGGAGTACAATGTAATATGGGGTTAACAAATTCTCACTTTATTACTAATCATAAAAATAAAACTGCAGAGTTAGATGCTCCATTAGTTTTGCTAATCGAATCGCCTGTTGATAGTATACGTCAAGTACAATCTGTATTAGAGTATGTTATAAAAAATAATAAATCATTATTAATTATTGGGGATTTAGAGCAAGGTGTATTATCTGCCCTAGCAATGAACAAGTCTAAAGGCAATATAAAGATTAATGTTATTAATGCGCCTACATTTGGTATTAATAGAAAGGAAATTTTAGATGACCTTGCTTTACTAACCGGGGCTACTGTTATTAACGAAGATCTTGGAGATGATTTAGATTTAATACAACCAGAACACTTAGGAATTTGTATTAAAAGTATTACTAGCCATGAAGAAACGGTTCTTCACGTTGGCGAAACATCAGAAGAGATATTAGAAATAATAGATGATATTAAAAAGTCATTACTTGAAAATAATCCAAACTATGTGGTTATAAAACTAGAGAAAAGATTAGCTCGTTTAACGGCTAAGATTGCTATAGTTAAAGTAGGGGCAAATTCAGAGATTGAATTAAAAGAAAAAGCGGATAGAATTGAAGATGCGATTTGTGCAACTAAAGCTGCTATTAAAGAAGGTATTGTTGCGGGAGGAGGAATTGCTTTATTAAATGCTTCTCATAATATAGATACTTTTTCTATTGGTGAAGAGATATTAATGGATGCTATTAAAGCTCCTTTTCATACTATATTAGATAATGCCGGTATTGAGCATGCTCCATTAGATGCAGTATCAAAGGTTGGATTTGGTCTTAATGTAATAACAGGTGAAACTGTTGATATGATTAAAGAAGGCATTATTGACCCTTTGTTAGTTACTAAAAGCGCATTAAGAAATGCGGCGTCAGTTGCTGTTACAATATTATCGACGGACTGCGTAATTAATAACCTCCGGGCTTAGGCATGGTAAAGTGTATAACGTGCAATGTTGAGTTTGAAGCAAATAATAGACATAAATATTGTGAAGAGTGTAAAAAAACCTGCAAATATTGCGATAGGCCTAGATCGGATAGAGGGGCTGCTTGCAACTCTTGCCGAGGTAAAAAAAGTAATTATGGATACTCTGATGAGGATTTAGCTTATGTATTAAATAAATTAACTTGTGACTGTTGTGGTAGTGGATTTAAAAATCATAAAAATAAATCGCAGGATCATTGTCATACTACTGGGAACTTAAGGGGCATAGTTTGCCAAAGATGTAACTGGGCTATTGGTATGTATGAAACAACAGAACAAAATAATATAATAAATTATTTAATCAAATTTACAAAATAGTAATGAAAGCAATAGGTAGAAATTTAATTATACAAAAAATAAAAGAAGGGACAACCTCTACAAAAGGGGGATTATTATTAGCTGAAAACCAACGAGAAGATATTAGATATATAGAGGCCACTGTGCTTTCTATAGGGGATGAAGTTGTTGGGGTTAAGAAAAATGATAGAATATTTTATGACCGTCATGCGGGACATAAGATAGAAATAGATAAAGATATATACTTTGTTATAAAGTTAATGGACGTTGTAGTTGTACTATAATGAGACTTGAAGCAAGTGATATTAAAGAAATAGGATTACTTAAACATTATAGGATAATAAGAAGATGGGCGTGCAGGAATAATAATTTAACCGATGCCGATTTAGAACTTCTTATATATTTTGATTGTATGGAATTCTTTAGTAAACAAGATTATAAAATCGGTACTTATGCCTATAGTTGGGACAATAAACGCTGGAACAATTTATTAAAAGAGGGTTGGATAGTGGTATGGAGAAATCATAACCATACAACTCAAAAGTATAATATATATAAAGTTTCATTCAAGTGTAAACAACTTATAAGTAGAATGTATCGTATAATGTTGGGGAAAGAGGATATACCTACAAGTCATAGAAATTCTATAATGAGGGGTAAGACATATATGGATACAGTTATGATAACTGCTATAGAAAATACAAATAAAGATAAAACACGAAATAATGAGTTTTAACCAAAAGAATACTCCTTTACGGCAATACGCTGGAGTTGCATTAGATTTAAAGGCTATACAGGCAAGCACTACAGCTAATCCTGCCGTACAATATGGCCTATCTAAAGGTTTAACTGGCGCGCAAGCTTTTAAAGATGCCTCGAGTGCTCCTAAGGATTACGCTTCCTTGGTACAAAGACAAAACGCGTTTTTAGAAACGCAGAACGCAGCTAGGATTGCTGGGGATAGTACCTTAGCCGCTAAATGGGGTAATCCTTCAGTGGTAAATGGAACTAATGTAGTTCCAGCAAATCCATCAAGTCAAAACGCAACCGCTAGGAGTGGTATAGGTAGTTTTGCACAGCCTACTGCTAGTAACACTATAAATAATAATCCACAATCTACAGTACAGAGTAATACCTCTGGATGGAGAAAAACGGATTCACATAATATTAATACAAACCAAGGATCAATGTTTAACAATCCTGCAGCATCTGCAAGTACTATGTTTTCACCATTCCGACAATTAAAAAAAGAACAAATGGAATATAACAAGATTAGTCCTAAAGCGTTTAGTAGCGCAGGAACAATAGAAAAAATGATGGGTAAGGCAGTGCCAAATTCGCCATTCATGCAAATGATAGATCCTTTAACTGGTATTGCGCTTGACCCAACTATGAGTCAAGATCCTAATGCACCAGCCCCTATAAATACAGGTGTACCGCTTGCTCCGCCATTAGGAGTGCAAACGCCAATAACGCCTAATTATAATTTAAACAACCAATAATTATGAACTTAGATACACAAAAACACCCAAGAAGCATACACGATAGAGAAGCTAAAACATCTGGCGTTGGGGCTAATGCTTTATGGGCCGGGCCGTATGATTCAACTGGACTCCCGAAGGGCAAAGGCGATAGCGCTGGTAAAGACGGTATTATACTTAACAATATAAAACCACAATATAATGGTGCTCCTATAACTCAAAGAGCTAAACCTAGATTTTAATAGCATGTCTTTAGATATTGTTAAAAAAAATAGTAACTCGCCATTCCAACTTCAAAGGAGTATGGTGCCTCAAGGGGGCGAAGGCGGTGCTTATGAGTCCGGAGGATATACCGGGCAATCGGCTTATAGTGATGAGGGGGTTGCGGCATCTATCGCTGGCATGGGTCAAATGCTTGGAGCTGCGATAAGTAGCAGAACAGCAGCTGATGATAATGCTTCAGATGTTAAAAAGAAAGAGAGATTAGACAAAAGAACAGTTAGATTAACTGAAAAAATGACTTCTTCTAAAGACCCAAACCAAGCTGCTAGAATAAAAAATAGATTAGGCAATATAGGCAAAAGAGAACAAGAGACAAGCGCAAGAATTAAAGCCTATAATGAAATTGAAAAGCCTACTTTAAAATCAGATATTGTGGGTAAAACAGCTCCTGCAATTGTTAATGCTAAGATTAGCACGGCTCCTACTAAAGAAGAATTAGGCAAGTCTTGGAATGAATTTTTAGATCCAGCCACAGCGGCTTCAAAAAAACTTTTTGGGAATACGTTACAGAAAAAAAATACTTGGATAAAATAAAAAAATTATATTATGAAATCACCATTATTACAAAAGAAAAAAGCACCAAAAACTGAAAAAGATGTTTCTTACAAAAGCGACATGATTGGTATGCCTGGAAGTCCTACTAGAAAAAAAGTAGAAAAAGAAATGAAAGGAAAGAAAGTTGATGCTCCTGCTAAAATGAAAAAAGAATACGGAAAGCCTAAGGCTCCGACTAAAATGAAAAAATGTTAATAATAACATTCTTTATATAAAAAAATAACAAACAACAAAAAACAATAACATGGCAAATTTTATTTCTATTGCAACAACCATTACTGGTACACCAACATTACAACTAAATACAAACGCTATAACACACGTAGCTTATGTTAGCGCTACTTCAGTAGTACTTTATTTAGGAACAAAAATCCTTACATTAACTGTTGCTGGAGCTACAACTACTAGCTTTTATAATGCGGTTCTTTCTGCTATTGTAAGTCCAGCTGGCCCAATTTTGGTTCCAGTAGTTTTGCCTTCTGGGGTAACGGTTACCGCGGCTGCAGTATCATAATACAAACTTTAAATCCCCTGTAGAGTAATTTATAGGGGAATTTAATAATTTAAACCGTATACAAATGGCATTTATAATGAAAGGTTCTCCTTATAGCGTAAACAACACCCCTATTTATAGTACGGACATGGATGACAATATTTTAGGTATGGCTCAATCAAATGGGACTATACTTGTAAATAAGAACGTATCTCCATTAGAATTACAAAAGAGTAAGACAATAGAACATGAGATGGTTCATATTGATCAAATGAAGCGAGGTGATTTAGATTACACAGATACACACGTGCTCTGGAAAGGTAAAAAATACACTAGGTCTTCTATGAAAGAAGGAGCAAAAAATTTACCATGGGAAATGGAAGCTTATAAAAAACAATAAATACACGTAATAGTAATATTATATAAATCTAATATTATTTAATTATGAAAAAAGTATTTTTAATTATCGTGGTTACATTGTTTAGTTTAAATATCAACGCGCAAGTTAGCGAAGAGAAAATCAACACTGATGATCTAATTGGCTACTGGAAACCAGATCAAGAATCTGCTCAATTATTTTTTTGGAAAGATTCTTTAGGCAGATTACAAACGCAGGAAATAAACCAGAGCAACGGAGAACCAATTGATTTGATTACGTTAAAAATTGAAAAAGATTATATTTTTATCAGAACAATTTACACTCCAAATAATTGGGTAACGGAAAATGTTTATACTTTTATAAATAAAACTACATTAAAATGCGTTGTTACAGGAGACGGTAATGGAACATTAATATATACTAAGATTAAATAACAATAAATAAAAAAATAAAAATGGCATATACTCAAAAACCAGGAAGATCACCTTTTCTAAAAACAGGGCGTGATATTCCAACTCCGTTTTTACAAGTAAATATTTCTTCAGGATCTGATTTAAAAGAGAAAGCTACGGCTAAAGCTGAAAAATTAAAAGCTGCAGATAAAAGCAAACTTGGAATTGGCGAAACAAAAACGTTTACAGGTACTGAAAGAAAAATAACTCCGGCAACAACGCCAGGAGAAATAGCTGCTTGGAAAGAGGCTATAAAGCAACCTGGGGCAGGTAGAAATATTGAAAAAGAAACAGCTACAGTTACAAAATACGGACAAAGCGATTTAAAACCAGTCGGGCCAACAAGTCCTAAAAACGAAATTACTGGTTCTAAATTAAAGCCATCGCCTAGTAAACCATCAACCCCAACAGGAATGTCATGGACTAAATCAGAAACCACTGGTTTTGGCGGAAGAACTGTTACCGGAATGTCCCCTACAGGTTCTAGCGAAATTGCAGCCGGTGCTAGAAAGCAATCTATAGATACTAATCCTAGTATAACTAGTCAAGGCAGAGCTTTTTCTACTGGATCTGAAAATAAATATACATCACAAGCGGTAAGCGCAAGAGAGCAAAGTTTATTAAATAGAGGAGCGATAGGTCAAGGGGATAATCCTATCGGCGTTGACCCTAAAAAATATGAAACGTTTTTAGGCAAAAAAGAAGCGATAGCAAATAAACAAGATGTTACTATTGCGGAACGTAAGGCCAGAGTTGCTGCTAAAAAGCTTTCTCCAGCTAAAATGAAAAAGAAAAAGTGTTAAATGAAAAACCTATCCACAACAGGTTATAAAAAGAATAGTCCTGACAAAGATAGACCTTATAATGTAATACCAAGCGGGGAGATCACAATGAAAGATGTAGATTTTCCCGTTTTAGGTATTGATAATTTAGGTAATAAAAAAGAAATGCAACCCGGAGAAGATTATAGTTTTCCAGGGAATACTGTTCTAGAGTTTAGACCTGGAACAAAAAATAAAAACAAAATATACAATAGAATATTTAAAAAATAAATTATGGGACAATATGGTAATCAACCAGATTTTGGAACAAGAGCAAAAGCCGTTACAATTGGGGTAGGACCAGACGAGGCTCCTTCAGTTACTAATTTAAACTCGGCAGCCTTATACATTGGTACGGGTGGCACTTTGGTTTGTAGAGTGGTAGGCGGAAATACAACTTTATATAATAGCGATCCGGGAAGTGGATATACTATTTTTTATAATATACCAGACGGTACATTTTTTCCTGTTATAGTAAGCGCTGTGTGGGGTTTTGACGGGGATAGTATTGATACAACTTGTTCTAACATAGTAGCACTTTACTAATGAAAATGGGTATTGGCATAGGCTGGCCTAACGCAAGCGCTGGCATATCTTACGTGTCTAAATTAATCAAAGCTTTTAAAGCTAGAGTATTATCATGCCCAAATAGTATATTCGAAGCAGAGCCTTGCTTAGACGCAACCTTAGTTGGGCTTAATGCTATAGGGCTATTAAAAGAAGCTTCGTTAGTAATTACGCCAAATGCTTATAACGAAGGTATACTGTATGATGTTGTTCCTAACACAACGTTAGGCGATATGGATGTAGTTC
>Ga0209492_1000304_pt1 | contig 15880 bp, 26 predicted proteins | sample PPLLak12cMay2015_FD_187253 | JGI IMG/M metagenome (GOLD analysis project Ga0209492, IMG submission 187253) | Freshwater sediment microbial communities from Prairie Pothole Lake near Jamestown, North Dakota, USA - PPLs Lake P7 Core (1) Depth... | ecosystem: Environmental > Aquatic > Freshwater >... | reverse complement strand
ATTGAGTCACTTGAGAAGAACAAAGAAACATATGTTCAAACTATGAAGACATCACCAAATGTTAAGGTTGAGGATGGTATTATTGTTCAGTATGGTGGTGGTTATATGATGAAACCAGGTTCTTATGACCGATACACACCGTTTAGAAATAATCCTGATGCTGACTTTATAGTTATTGCTTGGCCTTTAGGTTTGGTTCAAGCGTCTTGTAATCCATTTAAAAAAGAGAGAGCACTTAAGGGGGTTAACTTGGGTGAGATTAAAGATGAGGTATTATCTAAATGGGAATCACAACTTAAAACGAGGGAGATTCCTTTATCAACAATCAAATGGGTTTCTGAATCTGGGAAGGCGTTTGGTCCTGAATCTGTTGGTTTCACATATAAAGATTTTGATGCCTTATATGGTAATAAGTTGGAGGGTGATACTGGAAATGATTTGAAGGATGATATTCGGGTTGCGATGGAAAAACCATTCACTAGTTTAACTGAGGATGAACAAAGATTATTGGATTCTATTACGGTAAGTGCTTGGGATATTATAATGGCAAATAGTGGGGGTCATAAATGTATTACTAACATTTCTGGATTAAGTTATTTGGGTAGATCCACAAGACCACCACAAGGAAAAAGTAAATATGGATCTCAATCGGATGATTCTCCGTATGTTAAATTTACAAAAATGATTCAAGACGAGTTTGTTAAAGTGTTGAAACAAAAGGTTGGTGAAGATGGTGGGGATAGATACGAACCTGATTTTGAGGTTGAGGTTGCCGAACAATTAAGGTTGATTAAAAGGAAGATATAGTTTAATTAAAATAAATACGATCACCTTCAACTATGTCGTACTTATTACAAGTACCACCAAGAACTTCTAAGATCATATCACCATTACCTTGATAACGATCGCATTCATTTGTTAAACAGGGTTTACAATTATGGTGTATTTTGTTAATAGTATTTGCCTTTATAATAATAATATCCAAGGGGATTATACAATTTTTCATCCAAAATGAATGTGGTTTGTCTTTCATTAAAAATAACATCCCATCAAAATCATCGTTGAATTTTTTGTTCATCATACCATTTTGTGTATCTTTATCTGTGATAACACATTTGACATTAAACAAATTGTTGTTTATTATTAATTCCATATATGTATAAATATGGATAAAAAGCAAAAAGTTGAGAGATATGCTGGAATCTTGGTTAAGTATAATAATAAAGTGTTATTATGTAAGAGAAGTTCCAGTCATAAAACATTGAAAGGTGTTTGGTCAATTCCTGCGGGTAGTATTGAGGAGGGTGAGAAACCTAGAGATGCGGCAATTAGAGAATTTTATGAGGAAACAAATGTGTTAATTGATAATGCGGATGATTTGGAGTTGGTTGGCGTTATAAATCGTTATGCTAGAGATAATAAATATATTAAAGGTGTGATGTATGTTTATGTGATTGAGGTGAATGAGGAGTTAATTCCTGATTTGGTAAATGCTAAAGATGGTGAGGAACATACCGAATGTGGGTATTTTACAATAATAGATTTACCTTTTGATGATCATAAGGATCAACTATTTAAATTAATTTTAAATAATTTTTAAAATTAATTGATTTTTTTTGTTTTATGTGATATTTATGTGATACAAAACAAAAAACAATATCCCTTCTAACTTATTGTTGGTTTAAAACCTTAAAATCCCATTAAATTTGTAGTAAAATTTATTGGGATTTTTTTATTTCATAATATTTTTGTATCTTTGTGATTATGAATAAACAAGGGATTGTCTTAAAGTGGTTGAACAAGGGGTTTGGTGATCTTACTCCGGCAGTTGTTGGTGATAAAACATTTTATGTTGATAAGGACCGAAAACCGTTATTTTACTATTACCGGGATTCAAAAAATGGGTATGTTAACATAAATTACGACAGAATTTGGGTATTTTTTGAATCCATTTTTGGTCTGAAAGACTTGCAAACAAAGGAAATACTGAAGGTATGGTTGGAGGAGACCTATAATTTAAGGGGAGTCACACCTTCCTTTTTCTTTAACTCAATTGTTTGGTTGTTGGAGGAGACCTATAATTTAAGGGGAGTCACACCCCAATACTATGATGTAAACGGAACAATCCTTGTTGGAACAGACCTATAATTTAAGGGGAGTCACACCCACTTTGACGGTACATATATGATTTCCCATCGTTGGAAGAGACCTATAATTTAAAATGATATGATAAATAATATAGAACAAATAAAAAAACTATTAAATTTCTCTGATAATGGGGATTTTTATATGTTATATCTTTTTAAGCGTAAGAAGGATCAACCTGAAGGTGAGAGAGATAATCACCAATCGGTTAGAACAATAAAAACTTATTGTATTGAATCTGTTGATCATTTGGAACGTAGGTATGATGAAATTAAACAGTTATGTGAAATGTTTAAGGCACGATCATACATTCACGTACAAAAACAAAACCATAAAGATGTATCGTTAAATATGTTAGCGTCACTTGCTGAACGTATTAGAGATGGTGTGTCAAATCAAAAGGGTTTATTTGATTCCGTTGTTGGACAAATTAAAACTCAAGAGAAGAGATGGATTGTTGATATTGATATAAAGGATCTTGAGTTTGTTGGTGAGGTTGGTAAATTTATTTCAACATTGCAACCTGAAGGACCAAAAGTTGAGTCGGTGATACCAACTAAGAATGGTTATCATTTGATAACAAGTAAATTTGATGTTAAAACCTTCAAAGAGAAGTTTCCTGACGTTGAAATACAGAAAAAAAATCCAACATTACTTTATTTTCCAAATAGTTTGGCAGATTAAAATAATGTATGTATATTTGTGATATGAATAAGACGACATTTAAAATAAAAATTCTGAGTGATAAGTTTGGTGAATTGCTAAACGAAGTATTTATTGATGAGACCCAATTCAAGATATTCTTGGATATGATTCACGGGTGTTTGGAGTTAGAAAACGATTTAAGATTTTTTAATGGTAGAACATTCTTGATTAACATACCATTTAGATTTTTGTCTGACTCAATTATTGTTACTGGAACTCAAGAGATTGATATGATGGATCAAGTTAAAAGTAAAATTGAATCACTAATAACAAATTAAGTATTATGAAAAAATTAATTTACATTATTGCGTTAGGAATTGGAATGGTTTCTTGTCAAAAGGAAGTTATAACACCTAACGATCCCCCATTACCACCACAACCTATCATTACAAATAATGGTCCAATTGATAGTACTTTGAATTTGGTTGGGCAGACGTGGGTTATTACAAAGATCTTAAACACGAGTTATGATCAGGAGTTGAGAAGTGATACGTTGGAGTTCGTAACAAACACAACTTATAAATTTAATGGGTATAGTTCAACTTATAGTTTTTATAGTACGACCTATAACTATAAATTGAATATGACTAACACACCTTGGGGTCATATTAGTGGATCAATGTATGATTACAATTTAAGTCAGGGTGTTTTAGATAACTGTACCTTTGTGGATTATTTTAGTGGTTACTATCGTTGTAGAGTGTGGATGCACCGAATATAATATTTTCCTTGTTTTTATAAAACAAGGTGGTGGAGTCAGACTTTATTCAGGTCGGCCTAATTAAAAGGAACATTATTGTTCCTTTTTTTGTTTTATTAAAGTTTTTTATATATCTTTGTGGTATGGAAAAAATACTATATATATGTCGCGGAATACCAGGAAGTGGTAAAAGTACATTTGCAAAAACTTTAGGTGGTATTCATGTTGAAGCTGACCAATATTTTATGGAAGATGGGGTGTATAAGTGGGATCCTACTATGATAAAAAATGCTCACAATTATTGTCAAGGTCAAACTCAGGCTTGGATGAAAACTGATTCAGATCAAATAGATACGAGTAAAATTGTTGTATCAAACACCTTTACGCAGGCATGGGAAATGGAACCATACTTCAAATTAGCAGAACAATATGGGTATAAAGTATTCACAATTGTTGTTGAAAATCGTCACGGAGGTATAAACCAACACGGAGTTCCTGACGAAGTATTAACTAAAATGCGTGATCGTTTTGAAATTAAATTATAAAATATGAGTAGATTAGATAAACTTAAAGAACAACATCCTGACTTGAATATTAGTATCATTGATATGATTGCTAAAATAGATCCAACGGAAACGTACAAGTATACTGAATTTTTGATTAAAACATTGCAAAAATGGAATGGAACTGGTGATCCTGCATTGTTTATTGGGATTGATCTTTTTGGTGATGAAAATGTTGAAACATTAAATGAGTTTGAGAATCATTGTAAAGCCAAAAGAATTAAAAATTCGGATATTAGTCAATACACAGATTTTGTGGGTATGAGAAAGGAAGTTAAACTTGCCGATGAAATTGTTAAACAAAAGGAGTTTGAGAAACAAACCAAAAAGATTTATGATGAGGATGAATGGTTAGTATTAATTCCTTTGAGTTTTGAGGCGTCCAAGTTGTATGGTACAAACACTAAATGGTGTACGACTCAAGAAAAATATTGGAATGAATATATTAAACATAGTAAGTTGATTTACATTATTAATAGATCAACTAATGAGAAGTTTGCAATATCAAGTAAGAAGAATAGTAAGACTGAAGTACAGGCTTGGTTATCAAATGATGATGAGATAAGTCCGATGTTATTGGATCTTCCTATGGGTGTGTTGATGGCAATTAATGGTGAGATAAGAAAAAAAGAAACGAACTTTGAATTAATGAATGTTGGGATCAAGAAAGAACCAACACTTAAAGTGGTACAACGAAAAAAGATAAGTGACTTACCATCCAGTAGTGTTATGGAGTTACCTGATGATTATCTTAGTTACATTCAAAACCTATTAGAAGAAAATTTAAGTAGTCCTGATGTGTTTAATACGAGGGAATTAGTTAAACAGTATCTATCACCAAATGATGATTGGCAATAATAAAAATTATGAAATTTAAAAAAATAAATACAACAGGTAAAGTCTGGATAACTTCAGATTTGCATTATTCCCACAAAAATATTTGTCGTGGGGTAACAATTTGGAGAACTAAAGAGGGTGAAATCCCGGTTAGTTCCACTCGTGATTTTGTTAATATTGATCATATGAATGATGAGATTGTTAATAACATTAATAGTGTTGTTGGGCAAGATGATACATTAATTATGTTGGGTGATATTTCATTCGGTGGGTTTGATAATATTGGTATCTTCCTTGATCGTTTGATTTGTAAAAACATTCACCTAATACTTGGAAATCACGACCACCACATTGAAAACAACCGAGGTGGTATACAGGGTCGTTTCCTAAGTGTTAACCACTACTTGGAGGTTAATATTGAGGATAAGAACTTTGTTTTGTCCCACTACCCATTTCAAAGTTGGAATGGTTTAAACAAAGGTGTAATTATGTTGCATGGTCACGTTCATCTCCCTGAAGATCGTAAATTTGGTAATGGAAAGAAAATGGATGTTGGACTTGACGGGAATAACATAAAACCGTATAGTATTAGTGAAATCATTAAGATTATGGAAAAACGACCAATTTATTCTGATGTTATTGGGGATCATCATTTGGATGATTTGGTTGATGTTGTGGGATAAATGGAAATTCCTACATATTTATTGTTATGGGAAAAAATTTAATAATTAATGAAAATCAATTAGGGAAGATAGTAGATAAACTTTTACTTGAAAGACTTGGTGTTCCTGATTTTATATTGGATAGTGCTGAAGTACTTTATGATATTGTTCTTAATAAAATAAGAACAATTAAAGATACGTCTGGAAATTATGGGTTTAACTTGAATGTTGATTTACCGATTGGTGATTTTGAAATTCGTCGTTTGGTACTTACAATTAATGCTGAAGAGTTTGATGGGTATGATGGTGGTGTTGATATTGCTGGTATGGCTGTTTCTCAGCAATTTAAATTTGACAATGCGGTACTAATGAAAATATTGGAAGTGAATCATATTCTTGAATTGGATGTTAATTTTGTTGTTCCCGAAGAATGGAAACCATCTGAATTATATGATGTTTTTGTTAAAGATAAAATTCAGATGATATCCGTATTTGCTCATGAGTTAAAACATAAATATGATAAGACAAAAAAGACTAAGGATCTAATTGGTAGAGATGCTGAATATCAGGTTTTCTCAAGACAGAATTTAAATTTTGGGATACCGGTGATTGGTGAGTTTATGAGATATAGTTATTTCATTCAGAATGCTGAGAATCTTGTTAGACCAACTGAGGTGGCATCAAGGATGGCTCAAAAAAATATCACCAAAGATCAATTTGATGAATTTTTAAGAAATGATGAAGTATATAAGGAATTGATTAATATTAAGAATTTTACTTTTGATCGTTTAATGTTAAAATTAAATGAGCAAATGGATAGAGTTGATGGTTTGTTAAACCATGCCGGACAAGACATTAGTGATATGGGAGAAGAAGAAAAAATTAAAAAAGTTCTAACTTTGGTGTATATTAATATTGTTAATGGTAAGGTGGATATATTTGATGATATGACTAGTGATGATGTGGATCCTTTTACCTCAAGGTTAAAACAGATGTTGGGTGTATCAATAGACCAAGAGCAAAATAGTATTGAGAAGGATAAAGTTAGAAGAAAGTTTATTAATTACGTAGCAAAATATGAACGTAATCCTATTAAATTTTTTGTTGATGAATGTGAAAGATTTAACTATATTTCAACTAAGGTAATTAAGAAACTTGGAAAATTATATGATATGGCAACAGATAAAGAACAAACAAATGAATCAATCATTAATTGGGATCTACATCAACAATTAATGGAGAAGAAGTATGGTAAAAGAAAAATTGATACCGACTATAAATTTAAAAGAAAATAATTTGATTAAAACGTTAATAATTTTATCAACGATAGTGTTACTATCTTGGACATCAAGTGAGAAAATCACAAAAGGAACTGCAACCTATTATGGTCAGTATTGGACGGGAAGATTAACCTCATCGGGGGAAAGATTTCATAAAGACAGTTTAACTGCGGCACACAAACATTATAAATTTGGAACAATTGTTAAGGTTGTTAATTTAAAAAATGATTCTATTGTGTTTGTTAAAATAAATGATAGATTACCAAAATCATCAAAACACATTATAGATTTATCGTATGGGACGGCAAAACAACTTAATTTCTTAAGGGGTGGAGTTGTTCCTGTTACGTTGGAACCAGTTGATACCGTCCAAATTAAAAAATAAATAAAATATTTTTGTTTATTCTCAATTAATTTCTTATCTTTGTGATATGAAATTTAGAATACCACGTAAACTTAAGAAAAAATTAAAGAAAGATATTTGGTTGTATCCTATGGATACAATTGAAAAAAATTATTTAGTTGCTGATCCTGAAGGTAATCAAGAGGATTATGATGCTTATAAACGAGGTGAGTTGAGTGGATTAAAGGGTGGAATAAAAAGACGTGGAAATGAAAAAACCTTGTAAAGAATGTCCCCACTTTAATAGTAATCGTCATAATGATATGATTGTGGAGTTCGGTGAAAGAACTGGAAAGAAACACAATTGTCATATGACGGAGGGTAAGAAAGATTTGTGGAATGTAATTGATAAAAAACTTGAATGTTATGGAAGTAAAAACGACAGATAAAAACGGAAGAGACATTAACGTAGGCGATTATGTTCAGGTAGTTAATAGAATCACAGGTTCTATTGAAGATTCAGGTATCATCACTAAAATAGATGGTAGACAAGTTTATTTGGGAATTGTTTATGAAAATGGTAAGGGTGTAAATACGATCTACAACGCAAGTGATTTAGTTGTAAAATATAAATTTTAAAATATGGCAACAATTTATAAAGTAGAAGTGGTATCGCATTGGTATAACTACACAAAAGAGGATCTTGAGAAAATATTACAAGATGTGGTCAATAAAGTGGAAAGAGAAAAGGGGAATGAGGTGGACATAAAAGTAAAAGAAAGAAGTTAAGATGGAGGCAAAAAATAACACAGAATTAAGTACCGACAAATTAAAGGTGTTTATTGAAAGATTGAAAAAACTTGGAATTGAAGTTAAACTTTCAGGAAACTTTCCTTGGATTTATATTAATGAGATCAATGGTGTTAGAGTTACTGAAAGGTTTGAAGCAAACCACGGATTTACTGTGATGTTTTTTCCTGGCAGAAACGACTCACCACCATCCGAGTTTACGGATATTACAGAGATATTCAAATTAATTAGAAAGTATTGTGGAAATAGAGAATAAACGTATAGAATGTGTTAAACAACCAAAATACCCAATGCCGGAGTATGATCCTTGGACTGGAGATAAGAACCCATTATTAGAAAATAGAGATTATAAATCACATAAAATAATAAAACAAGATATGAAATTTGAGGGATTAACTTTGGAGGAATTATATTCATTAAGAAGTAGATTGGATGGTATGATTGATCAATATGAAGATGGGTTTATATACATCTGTAATGTTCGTTCTTATGGTTCTAACTGGGTTCAAAATTTAACGAATGATAAAACCGTTCAAGATCTATGTTACCGATATAGTGGTGATGAGGGAATTGTTGATATTTATACGACAAATCCTACGTTATCTGTGGATAACTATGGTGAGGTTAATTATATTGTTTCTGTTGAGGACTACAAAAAGTGGGAGGAATATCAAAGACAATCTGACTTAATCCAAAGGATTGAAAAGGAATGGGAAAATCTTGATGAGTGGATTTCTCGTAAGGGTACTGCGGTGAGAGATATGTTCTCAGGCTCGTATCGACCTCATACACCATATTATTCAAAAGATCAACTTGCTCAAGTGAAAATAGGGTTTGATCAGCTTGTAATTGATTGGGTGGATCCTGTATCAATCTGTATTGGATGTGATGGTGAGGATGAAGATAATTAATTTGTGGGGTATGTGGTTATTTAAATCAAAAATAAAACCTGAACCAAAAAAAATATTGGTAAGGTACCCATCGTTGTGTGGAATTTGTGAGAAGGATATGGAATCGTTAAGAATTAACAGACCATTTTGTGAGGAATGTTTGGGGGTAATTAAATTAGTGGTAAATAAAGAAAAAGAAAATGGAAAATCAAAATAGTGTTGCGTATGTGAGTTTGATCGGTGAGGTCAGATCAATTGAAGGTGCTGATAATATTGAACAAGTTGTTGTTGGTGGTTGGAACTCCATTGCACAAAAAGGTGTTTATAATGTTGGGGATAAGGTTGTTGTTGCGACTACCGATGCGGTTATACCACAAGCATTATCTGATTTAATGGAGGTAACTAACTATCTTCGTAAAGGTCAGAGAGTTAGAACCGTTAAGTTGCGAGGAGTATACTCTGAGTGTTTATTGATCCCATTTAAGTTTTTAGCCCCAAAAGCGTTAGAGAACAATGTCAGTGAAGGTCACGATATGATGGGAATACTTGGTATTACCAAATACGAACCACCAGTAAAACAAATACAATTGGCGAGTGGTAGAAAATTCAAGTATCATCAAAACCCGAACTTCAAAGTATATTACAAATTTCCAAATATGAAGAATGTTCCGAATATGTTTAATGAGGAAGATGAGGTTGTCATTACCCGTAAATTACACGGAACTAATTCAAGATTCGGAATAGTTAGAAAGAAAAAACTATCTTTATGGGATAAAGTTAGATCGTTCTTTGGAAGTCAGTGGGTTGGATTTGAATTTGTTTATGGGTCGCACAACGTTGAGAAGGGTTCTGACTCTCAAGGGTTTTATGATGTTGATGTATGGGGTAGTATTGATAAGAAATACGAAATTCGTGAATCACTTTGGAAACACGTTAAGGATACTTATTTCCCAGAACAATTAAATTCAGGTTTAATCATTTATGGTGAGATCTACGGATCTGGAATTCAAAAGAATTATGACTATGGTTTAACTAATATTAGTTTTGCTGGTTTTGATGTTGAGTTGGATGGAGAATACCAACCATATAATGAGGAGTGTGCTCACTTTGAATGTTTGGGGTTACCTGTGGTTGAAAAGTTATATTGGGGTCAATGGTCACAAGAAGAACAGGACAAACACGTATTCAAAAATAACATTCTTGGAACCAAAGTACCGCATGAGGGTATTGTTGTTAAATCCATTGATGGTAATAGACATAAGATTGCGAAAGTTATTAACCCTGACTATTTAATTTATGGTGAAAAAAATGATGTAGGTGATTCCCATTAACTTGATGGGATCACTTTTTTTGTTTATAATTTAAAAAATATTAATATGGAAAGACAAATTATATTTGGTGTATATGAAAAGATGGATAAATGTGATCAGTATGTTGCATTTTTCAGATATGAGGATGATGCCAAGAAAGAACTGAAATCACAAATGAATAGGTTGAAAGAGGAATTAGGTATTGAGGATTTAATTCTTAAACAAGAGAGAGTAGTTAAAATTGATGGGAGAGAAGAAGAGATATTTTTTATTATTCATCCAATTATGTTAAGATAAAGTTATGGGAGTAAAACAATTAAAAGAGCAAAATCCAGATTTAAATATCAATATTATTGATATTTTATCTAATATTGATAACACAAAGACAAAAAAATTAATACCATTCCTTATTAAGTTATTTAAGAATAAAAATAAGGAGATTGGAGATGATAACCATTATCTTGATTTGGATCGACGACCTTACGTTAAGGAAATGTCTCTTGGATTATGTGATACTCAGAAATCAATCATATTGTGGATACTTGATTGGTATATTGGATTTGATGATATTGAAAATATACCTATCTTTGTTGATTATTTAGAGAGAGGTTTAATTGATAATAAAGATATTTCAACTTATCAGACGATGGATGATATGGTTCTTGAGATTGGGAAAGCATCAACAAAAGAAATGTTAAGTAAGGACAGAAAAAACATTATGATTGTACACGATGATGATGAGTGGATGTTCTTTAAACCATTAACTTATAATGCTTCTGTAACATATGGGTATGGTACTAAATGGTGTACGTCAATGAAGAATGAATCTGAGTATTTTTATAGATATTCTAGACAAGGTGTTCTTATATATGTGATTAATAAAATTACTGGTAAAAAATTTGGGATCCATAGTAATAATGATGTAAGGATGGGAATATATGATGAGACGGACAAACAAATTGATTCGTTTGAAACAGATATCCCAAAGGATCTTATGATGAAGTTGTTTGGTCTTTTGGACTTAAAAAATAACCAAAAAAATTATGAGTTATTTTCTGATGAGGAAAAGGATAAATGTGATAAACTAAATAGTTTTGAGCGATTTATGGGTGAACCTGATCTTAATATTCCTCTTCCGATGGAGGAGGTAATGAATGAGGAAACGCCTATGCCGGATTTTCTTCCACTTTATCCTCAAAGAAGAATGGTTAATCATATGCCGGATCCTCTTCCACTTTACCCAAATCTTCGTATTAGACGTGAGGAGGTTGTTAATCGTTGGGTTCCTGAACTTGATCCAAACCTCCATGATCCTACAGACGATCATAATTATATTGTTAGGGATCTTATACAACAACAAATTAGTGATATGATGTTCAAAGGAGATAGTGCAATTGATGATTTACCATAAAAGTTATTGTTAGTTTAAAAAATAATAACTACATTTGTTCTAATGAAAGTAGGAAATATAAAATATCGTATGGTTTTGGGTGAAACAAATAGTGAGAGGTTCATTATTGAAAAACGCAAAACATTTTCATTTCGTAAGAGGTGGTGTAGAGATTATTTGTCTGGTAATATTAAATATTACTATTCGGATGATAGAAACTCGGCACGTAAAATTGTTAACATTTTAAATGGGTATGATCACCTTGTTGATCAATAATAAAAATATAAAAAATGGCAGAAACATTAAATTTAATAAATCCAGATAATGTACTATCTTGTAAATATGAGATAAGTAGATTTCCTGACGGACAACAATCAATCAAAATAGTTGAACATAATTATGATGGTTTTTATAGTATGAGATACCAAACAACACCAATCATAATTAAATCAAGATTAAACACATTTCAGGATCTTGAACTTATAATTTGTGCAAACCAAGCATTAAAAGAGATTGGTGTTAAATCTATTAAACTTTATATTCCATATTGTATTGGAGGTAGAAGTGATAGAAAGTTCCAAGAAGGTGGAATAAACTACATTAAAACGGTAATTGCTCCAATCCTTAACTCACAAAATTTTGATGAAGTTAGAGTTATGGATCCACACTCGGATGTGTTAGAAGCTTGTATCAACAATTTTGTTAAACTAAATAATACTCAGTTAGTAAAATTTGCGTTAAGTAATGTTGATAACAAGGATTATGCTCAAGATAGAATTTGTTTAGTGTCGCCTGATGCTGGAGCATATAAAAAGATATATGATGTTGGAAAATTATTTGGTATTAAAGAAATAATCACCGCAAGTAAGGTTAGAGATTTGGATACGGGAAAGATTTTAAAAACCGTTGTTCCCTCACTTGAATCTCATAATGATATGAAATATGTTATTGTTGATGATATTTGTGATGGTGGGAGAACATTCATTGAACTTGCAAAAGTTATTAAAGAAGAAAAACCAAATGCGGAAATTTACTTAATCGTTACTCACGGAATATTTAGTTCGGGGTTTGATTTACTATCGGAGTATTTTGATGGAATTTACACGACAAATAGTATTAAAGACATACAAGATGGGGTTATTGAGAATCCCTTTAGAAATTCTTCAGGTAAGGTATTAGTTAAACAATTAAACATATTTTAATATGAGAAATAAGATATCATATCATAAAGATTTTTTCATAAACCGTTTAGTTAAAGAATGGTTGAGTCACGAAAGGTTAATAATTGCTTGTGACTTGGATGATACGATCATTCCTTATAATCACGAACTTTGGGAAAGTTGTGAAGAAACGGTTGAACTTATTAAGGAATGTCAAACGGAAGGAATATGGTTTATTATTAACACTGCAAGACAAGATTACAAACTTGAGGATGGTAAGACACAAGTTGAGAGTTTAGGCATTGAGGTTCATTCGGTTAATAAAATGCCATTTACGTGGAATTTACCTTATGGTCTGAGTGGTAAGGTTTATGCCAACATCTTCTTGGATGACCGAGGAGGTATTGAATGTGCCCGACATCAACTAAGAAAGGCATATAATATTGTAAAACAACATAGAGAACAAATAAAAATACAACAAGAATTATGAATCCATTATTTTTAACCGATGGTTATAAAACATCACACAACAAGCAGTATCCGGAAGATACAACATTAGTTTATTCAAATTTTACACCAAGATCTAACAAGTACGCACCTAATGGATGTAAAGAGGTAGTGGTATTTGGATCACAAATGGTTATGATGCAACTACACGAAATGTTTCAAAAAGATTTCTTTGATAAATCAAAAGATGAAGTGTGTCGTGAAATGAAAGAAGAATTATCAATGTATTTAGGAACGGATTATGATGTTTCACACTTTGAAGCATTGCATGATTTGGGGTATCTTCCAATCAGAGTTAAATCATTACCTGAAGGATCTAAAGCGCCGATTAAAGTTCCGGTATTTACTATTGTTAATACTCACCCTGATTTCTATTGGGTTACGAACTACCTTGAGACAATTCTTTCCAACTTGTTATGGAAGCCAATCACATCTGCAACCATTGCACATCAATACCGAAAAGTCTTAACTGAATGGATGCTAAAAACAGATAAGACAAATCATCAATTTATTGATTGGCAAGGACACGACTTCTCAATGAGAGGAATGGATAGTGTTGAGGCGGTTATTAGTTCAGGTCTTGGACATTTGACATCATTCTGGGGTACCGATTCATTACCAACAATCTATGGTGCTCGTAAGTACTACGGAGCGGAAGGTTTCTTTTGTGCGTCAGTTCCCGCAACCGAACACTCAGTAATGTGTGCTGGTGGAAAAGAAGATGAGGTGGAAACATTCCGAAGATTATTAGATACATATCCGACAGGTATTTTATCGGTTGTATCTGATACTTGGGATTTGTGGAAAGTGTGTACTCAACACATTGTAACATTGAAAGAAGAGATCCTATCTCGTAATGGTAAGTTGGTTATTCGTCCTGACTCAGGAGATCCTGTGGAGATTCTTTGTGGTATTAACGATTATAAAGAAGATGGGGATGGTACGATGTATAAAGCACATTACACAAGTGGTATGTTTAGAGATAGAGGTCGTAAGATTACAGTTGCAGAACAAAAAGGTGTTGTTGAACTTCTTTGGGATGTATTCGGTGGAACTGTTAACGAACAAGGTTATAAAGTTCTTGATCCACACATCGGAGCAATCTATGGTGACTCAATTACAATTGATAGAGCCGATGAAATCTGTGCAAGATTAGAGGCAAAAGGATTTGCATCAACCAATGTCGTGTTAGGAATCGGATCATTCACTTATCAGTACAACACACGTGATACCTTTGGTTTCGCAATGAAAGCAACATATGTTGAAGTGAATGGGGAGGGTAGAGAAATCTTCAAAGATCCAATCACAGATGACGGTACTAAAAAGTCTGCGACTGGATTGTTACACGTATCAAAAATATTGAATGAGTATTTTTTAGTTGATAAAGTAACTTGGGGTGAAGAAGAAGGTGGTGAATTACAAATAATTTATAATGATGGTGAGTTCTTTAACCAAACAACACTTACTGAAATCAGACAAAAATTGAAATAAAAAAAATTATTACTTGACACATTAAAATAAAATACTTAATCTTTCACATAACAAATATATAACTATGAACATTAGACAAGCCCTTAAGGAAAAAAATAAAATCGTAAAAGATATTTCCGATAACACAAAAAAACTTCAAACATACAACTCTGTTGAGGTTGGTAATAAAAGACCATATTCGCCAGTAACTTTATGTGGTGATATTGAAAGATTAACCGCAAGTTTGATTGAATTAAAATCTAAAATACACAGAGCAAATTTACCTGTGTTTGAATTAATTTTTGAAATGTCGGAATTAAAATCAAACGCTAAGGCATTGGCGAAAATGGATTGTACGGAAGGTAAATCAAATAAAGATCGTTACCGTATGGATAGTGAATTAGTTATGGAAAGTGAAATCTCAATTAGAGAGAGAGATGAAATGATTAAGGATCTTGAAGGTAGAATTGAGTTAATCCAAGATAAGTTGGATGTACATAATGCAATGACTGAAATTTGATTTGAGGATAAGTTTGATTGAGAATCTATTTACTTGTTCAGAAGCTGACTGGCTCGATACCTGATATTGATAATGAAAGTCCCAAACTCAAATATTCAACTGTAGAACAATCATAACTTTTTAACCTTTAAAAATCTTTTAAACTTTAGATACTGAATCTACTTTGAATCAAATCATAGAACCCCAATTCTGTAAAAAGTTTTGGGGTTTGTTTTTTTAATATATTTTTTGTATATTTGTTGTATGGAAAAGAAAATAGAATGGATCTTAGATCAACATAGAAATACGAATCATCAATACGACACATATTTGCCGTATGAATTTCACTTGAGAATGGTTGTAAATATTGCAGATAAGTTTATGGGTTTGATGGTAAATGAAACTAATTTACATCCTGGTAATCCTGATGTTATTAATCTTAGGTTAGCAGCATTTGCTCACGACACTATTGAGGATACAAGAGTTTCGTATAATGACGTGAGATATGAGCTTGGTGAGGTGGTTGCAGATATTGTTTATGCGGTGAGTAATGAGAAGGGTAAGACCCGTAAAGAACGTGCTAACGACAAATACTATGAAGGAATTAGA
>Ga0209492_1000303_pt1 | contig 15897 bp, 10 predicted proteins | sample PPLLak12cMay2015_FD_187253 | JGI IMG/M metagenome (GOLD analysis project Ga0209492, IMG submission 187253) | Freshwater sediment microbial communities from Prairie Pothole Lake near Jamestown, North Dakota, USA - PPLs Lake P7 Core (1) Depth... | ecosystem: Environmental > Aquatic > Freshwater >... | reverse complement strand
TATTTTCGCTCCTCAGGTTTAGATTTGCCTGTGATCAATGCGGGTGATGAATTGACTCTGGGTAACTATCCGCCTGCAATCGAAGACTGGAGTGAGCCCATATCGGATTTGTTCTTTATGAGCGGTAATTTTGGTATAGGCATTGACCTGGGTATTACCCATCATTTCGACGAGAATTTGATCTTTACGGCAAGTCTGCTCGATCTGGATTATCTTAAATACAGCAAAAATAATGTGACCTATACGTTAAGTGAAGGTAATTTTGATTTATCAGATGTTGATTTCTGGGATCCAACTTCAGGAGATGAAATTGATTACTGGGAAGATGTTTATAACACATATGCCGGTGCTGGTAATGATTTAGAAATGTTTCCGATTGAAACAATAAATACTGAATATAATATTGGCAGAGCTCCAAAATTGTATACCGGATTAAAATACAGGAAAAATAATAAATCCTATCAATTCAAGAATGATCATCCTCCTTATCGCAATGTGAGGTCCATGGCCAATGCCCAAATGTTTGAGGTTTATGACGAATACGGTTTTCAAACCTATACCGAATTCCTTCCGGCTACCGTTCAATGGGGAGCAACCATCTTTTACGCCAAGAAGTTTAACCCGTATCTGGCTGCTAAACTGACCTATACCGTGGATAGTTTTACCTATACCAATATCGGCATCGGACTATCAACACACATCAGTAATTTTAATTTCTTTTTAGCAGCTGATAATTTAATTGGTATCTTTAGCCCCAAGGACAGCAACTACCAGTCCCTGCAAATGGGGATGAGTTTTTTAATACCCTGAGTGAATTGAAAATGAATATTATTTTTATAGCATAGCCCAATGAAAAACGTACTTCTGACCTTCGTTCTGCTGTTTGTTTACAGTATAAATGGTTTTTCACAAAGCGAACTCGATGGATATCAATATATTATCGTTCCAAAACAATATAAGTTTTTGAAAGATGAGAACAAATACAAACTGAATACCCTGACAGCTTTTTTGTTTAAGAAAAAAGGTTTCCAAACCTATATTGAAGGAGAGGAATTTCCCGAAGACCTTCGGCAAAATCCGTGTAAGGCACTAAATGTACAAATGGTTGACAATTCGAACCTGTTTACTTCAAAGGTGTATTTAGAGCTCGAAAACTGCCGCAAAGAAGTGGTTTATACTTCGAAGATGGGTGCCAGCAAAGAAAAGGATTACCAGAAATCATACCAAGAGGCACTCCGGAATTCATTCACTTCGATTGAAACTATGAATTACGTTTATAATCCTGCACTGAACCTGATAGGATCTGAGAAGGCACCTGTTCCTGCGGTAGTTCAGGCCAGGGTACCTGTGAAAGAGGCAGTACCGGAGGTGGTTGCAACCGTTCCAACTGCAATTGCTGCAACAGAACAGCCTGTGCAGCCACAAGCTGTTCAGACTGCTACGCAACCAAAAAATGCGGTAACTGAGCCTGTTGTGGTACCCACAGTTGTGCCAGTTGCAGCAAGCGTTCCGCTGACCGTAACAGCAACTGAAGAAAGCAGACAGGCGGTACCAGCGAAAACGGCCGATCGTGCCCATGCGTATAAAAATAACGAGCTCTCTTTTTTGCTGATCCCCTCCGGAGACGGCTATCAGGCGTATATCAGCGACAGCAAGGTGCCGGAATTTAAAAAAGGGGAAGTACTTGGCAATTTGCGCAAGACTTCACTACCCAATGTGTTCAGGGTAAGCTGGAAAAACAGGGAAGGTAAACCGGAGGAAACTACCGGGTACTTTGACGAAAAAGGCAGCCTGGTAATCGATGTACAGGATAAAAACGGAGAGATCAAAACACTTGTTTTTGTGAAGGAATAAGTCAGTAACCGTATTTTTCTTTCCACCTGAGTTTTAAAAAGTCCCTGAAGCCATTTTCCCTGGGGTTGTTTCCCGGGTCATAAATTCTGGTATTTTTTATTTCGTCAGGCAGAAATTCCTGATCGATAAAATTGTCTTCAAACAGATGCGCATACTGGTAGTCTTTACCGTAGTCCAGATCCTTCATCAATTTGGTTGGCGCATTTCGCAAATGCAGGGGTACAGGCAGATCTCCGGTTCTTTTCACCAGTTCCTGAGCATCGCTGATGGCCAGGTAGGAAGCATTGCTTTTGGGTGAATTGGCCAGGTAAATGGCACACTGGCTGAGAACGATCCGCGATTCGGGATAACCGATCTGGGCCACTGCCTGAAAAGTATTGTTCGCCAGAATAAGCGCTGTTGGATTGGCATTGCCAATATCTTCTGCCGCCAGGATCAGCATTCTTCGCGCAATAAACTTCAGGTCTTCGCCCCCTTCTATCATCCTGGCCAGCCAGTACACAGCAGCATTCGGGTCGCTGCCGCGCATGGATTTTATAAAAGCGGAAATGATATCATAATGCTGTTCCCCGGTTTTATCATAACGAACTATATTTTTCTGCACTTTTTGGATTACGGAGTCATTCGTAATCTTAATATGGTTTTCCTCATCGCTTACCAGTAATTCCAGAATATTCAGCAGTTTTCGGGCATCGCCACCGGCGATTTGCAGCAGTGCATCGGTTTCAATAATTTCAATTTCTTTTTTGCTGATGGTTTCATCTGTTAGGATAGCTCTGTTCAGGAGCATGATGAGGTCAGTTTTGTCAAAAGCATTGAGAATATATACCTGGCACCTCGATAAAAGGGCGGGTATCACCTCAAAACTCGGATTTTCTGTGGTAGCGCCTATCAGTGTTACAATTCCCTTTTCTACCGCTCCAAGCAGCGAGTCTTGCTGTGATTTACTAAACCGGTGGATCTCATCTATAAACAGGATTGGATTTTTTGTTGAAAAGAATCCCTCATCGCGTTTGGCAGATTCGATGATGTCTCTAACCTCTTTAACCCCTGCATTGATGGCACTTAACTGGTAAAAAGTGCGGTTGGAAGCCTTGGCAATAATATTCGCCAGGGTTGTTTTTCCGATCCCCGGCGGACCCCAAAAGATCATGGAAGGGAGCATGCCCGTTTGTATCTGCCTGCTAAGAACGCCTTTCGGGCCAACAAGGTGCTGCTGACCGATGAAGTCCTCCAGGGTTTTTGGCCTGATCCGCTCTGCTAATGGAATGTTCATATGGTAAAATTAGATAAATTCATAGTAGAATTTTAAAATAAAGCTGAATATTTGCATAGCTAAAAGCAAAAGGAATTGCCAGATGAACGACCAGCACCAGTTTAAATTTACACCGCTTGTTCTTGCCATACCCTTGTATTTTGTGCTGCTTCTGTGGTTCGTGTACTGGTTCGAAATAAAATTCCATGTCAATCTGAACGAGTACGGTATACTTCCGCGCAAAGCGGTGGGGTTGAGGGGTATATTCTTCGGACCTTTTATTCACAGTGAAGTGGCCCATTTGTATCATAATTCGATCCCTTTATTTTTGCTGATGCTGAGTCTCTGGTATTTCTACAGAAATATTGCCTTAAAGATCTTTATCACCGGGACCCTGCTTTTGGGACTGCTTACCTGGCTTATTGGCAGGACTTCGTATCACATCGGGGCCAGTGGCATTATCTATATGCTCTTCAGTTTTATTTTTTTCAGTGGGATCTTTAGAAAATACTACCGGCTGATCGCAGTTTCCCTGGTGGTCATTTTTCTGTATGGCAGCATGGTATGGTATATTTTGCCCATAGAGGAAAAAGTGTCATGGGAAGGGCATTTATCGGGTTTCGTTACCGGCATCCTTTTGGCCTGGGTTTTCAAAGATGCGGGGCCGCAAAAGTTGCAATACGAATGGGAGGAGGAAGGATATGACGAAAATGAAGAGGCACAGCCACTAAAAGATATTTCTGAATCAAACCCTGATCCTGATGAAAAAGATCAGGTGAAACAATGAATCAGGCTTTTGCCAAACGTTGCCTGACCACCTCATAAAGTGCCACACCGCAGGCTACAGAAACGTTTAATGACTCTATACTTCCCAAAATAGGGAGTTTTGCCTTTTGACTTACCATTTTTAAGATAGATGGATTAATACCTCTGTCTTCGGAACCCATAATAAGTGCTGTTGGCAGGGTCAGGTCCAGGTCATAAATCAGCTGCTCAGATTTTTCTGTGGCCGCTACCAGTTGAATACCGGCTGCCTGCATATGAAATACGGCATCCTTGATATGGTCTACTTTACAGATTGGGATCATAAATGCCGCTCCTGCTGAAGTTTTTACCGTATCAGGACTGATGGGCGCATTACCCTGGTTTTGAATGACTATACCGTGCACACCGGCACATTCAGCTGTCCTGATGATGGCACCGAAGTTGCGCACATCCGAGATCTGGTCTAAAAGCAAAAAGAGTGGGGCAGGTGTTTTTTCTAAGGTGCTGGTAATCAAAGTATCCAGGTCAGCAAATTCTATTGCAGAGATCTGTGCTGCAACCCCCTGGTGGTTGCCGTTTTTCGACAGGTGGTTTAATTTTTCTACCGGTACAAAACTGGTGGCTATTTTGTGTTGTTTGATAAGGGCATTTAACTCAGAGAAAAGTGAACCGCTCAGGTCTTTTTGCAAATAGACTTTGCTTATAGTTGTTCCGGCATTGATTGCCTCTATAACTGCCCTGATACCAAAAATTTTTGAACCTTCGTTTTCCATGCCACAAATGTATGGATAATCAGGAAATAAAAAAGCCACCCACGCCGAAGCATGGATGGCTTTTTATCTAATTGTAAGATGTGTTTTATTTAGTCACTGTAAATGTTGTGCTTTCTTCAAATTCAAAAGCGCCGCCTTGAACAATTGTAGACCCATTATAAGTTAGCCTATAATATCCTGGTGGGTTGATTCCGTCCCCATAAGCATCATACATCACAAAAGTATAAGTTCCGTTATCCAGACAAAATGCTTTGTTGAATTTAGTAGCACCTCCATAATTTGTGCCGGATGCAATCTCGTTGTTGCCGGAATCAAATAAAGCCCATGAAGATTCTTCCGGATATGGATCAAATGTGATATCCAAAATCACTTCATTGGTCGGACAAACTTGTTTAAGATTTAACACGAGCCTTTGTCCCAAAAACAGGTCTTCCTGCGGAACAAATTCGAGGATCAATGTCTTTCCTTCTTCACCAATATTGATATCTGAAACAGTCACATCAAACGAACCTTCATTAATTCCTTCTGGAATTGTTACAGAAGAAGGTACCTCATAAGAAGCGGGGTCGGCAGTAGAGGCCGGCGAAACTTGAATATCAAAAGTTCTCGCAGAACCTGTAATTTTGGTTGAGAAAATTTTATAAGTATTGGTATTTGAACCATCCAAATCCACACCAAAGGTGGCTGATTTATCGGCAAATGCGACGTAATTGATGGTTTCCTCATCATCATCACTGCAACTGCTAAAAGCAATTAGCGAAATGGCCAATAGAATTAATATGTTGAGTTTTTTCATGTTTACTACATATTTTAGTTAATACTTTAATCAAAGAATATTGAAAGTTAAAGAACCGAGAGAATTTATGTAAAACTCCCTCGGTTTTAACTTATTTTAATCTATAAATGGGTTATTTTGAATTTCTAACTGTGGAATTTCAAAAGTCATTCTGTCATCGTCATAAGAAATAGATTCACCTACGTTAGAATAGTGGTTAGGCCCCCTTTTAGTAACGGCCTTATTTCTTTTCATCGCTAAATAACTTTTTCCTTCACCCCAAAGTTCAATTCTGGTTTGGAAATAAATCTCGTTTAACAAAGCTTGTCCCGAAAGTCCATCTACAAAAGAAGTATCATCCATTCGTTCGTCCAACAGCCTTTTGAGTACTGTTTTTGCAGATCCCTCATCACCGCTTTTAGCTGCAGTTTCCGCATGTAATAAATACATTTCTGCTACCCTCATGTATACATAATCAGTTTCAATATTTCTCTGGCCTCCGATTACTCTATCAAGGTCGTAGAATTTATTAATGGGCTGCAAATAACGTCCTGAATTAGGGTTGTTTAAGAATTGTTTTTTTCTTACATCATTGGCTGGAATGGCAGCAAAAAGATCTGCATCTATCGCTTTATAATCTCCCGCCCAAGCGTAGCTATAGGTATAAACATCCATCTGACCCCACCAAGAAATCAAATCCAACCCATTGTCTAACACAACGTCATGACCCCACATCCAACCTGGTGTGTTGATGTCGGTAAAACCACCCAGAACTTCTTCGGCACTCATCAAAGTATAACCGCCGTTATTGATAATATCGGCTGTCAAATCTTTGGCTTTACCATACTCACCTGTTACAGCATAAGTGTAAGCCAAAAATGCTTGGGCCACAGATTTATTAACCTGGTTCTTTTGGGTTCTTGAAAACGTTTCCAATAATCCAATCGCATCGGTTAAATCCTTTTCAATCAAAGTGTATACTTCACCGGCAGTACTTTTGGGCTGGTTAGGATCGGTAGGATTTGTGTAGATCGGCAAAATAGCTTCACTAGGGTCATATGCTTCCTGGAAATATTGGGCAAGATAAAAATATGCGTAAGCTCTAAGTGCTTTTGCCTGACCTAAAATATGTTTGTTCTCCTCCAATTCTGGAACAACATCATTTCCACCACTGGCGTCAATTACTAAATTGGCAGAACGGACAATTCTGTAGTAATATCTCCAGATCTGGTAATTGTCTTGGAAAGTAAAATCGGTAGTAGCTTGAAACTGGGTAATCGTTCTGTACCATCCGTAAGTACTTACAGAAAGTGCCATGTCTCCACAGAGCATGTCACCGTAAATATCATATCCTTTTTGGCCAAAATCATCGTGGCCGTCAGTACCACCTGTTCCTGCTTCAAACATTAAAGTATAAATACCATTCAAACTTCCTGCAAGAAGATCCGGGTTGTTGGCCGATGCCGCCTCTAACTGTTCTGCAGATAAAAACTCTGTTGGATAAACTTCTAAGAAGTCTTCGGTACAGCTCCATCCCATGCCTCCAAGAAAAAGGAGTGCTAGGATATATTTAAATATTTTTTTCATAATCTATAATTTTTCTATTTAAAATTTAACTCTCAAACCTAAGGAAAAGTTTGTCAATGGCGCATAGGCATAACGTTCTGATGCACCTGATTCTCTTTGAGTTGGGTTGAAACCATCTCTCTCGGACATTAAGAATAAGTTGTCTCCGGAAACCCAGATGTTTACATTGTCAATACCGCTATTTGGTAAATCTCTTTCACCCAAAGTAAATCCAACTCTAAAGTTATTAAAGGCCAAATAATCTGTTTTGGTCAGGAAGCGGGTTGAAGCAGATACATAGTTCGTAGAAGTGCCGTTATCCAATCTTGGAATATTGGTAATATCCCCGGGCTGTTGCCATCTGTTTCTCATATCCGTATGCCAGTTATTGTTGCCAATCTGGTCATTATCCATTAAATCCTGGTAGTTGCCGTCGAAACCATAACCGCCATAGCTGTATATAAACTGTGCACTAAAATCAAATTTTTTGATTTGTGCATTCAATCTAAAACCGCCACTTACAGTAGGAATTGCAGATTTATTCACATATTTCTGAGTGGCATTGGCGTAAGTTTTTGTTGTTGTTTTACTTACTTCTGTATCCGGATTTTCATCTTCGAATTCAGCCATTGAAGGGATTCCTTCACCAGAATCAAGTACACCATTTCCATTTTCATCGTTGTAATATTGGTACCACATGGCAGCACCATCCGCTGGATCAACTCCTGCCCATTCTCTAATATAGAAATCATATAAGGAATGTCCTTTTGACCGACCAAAAGTTCCAGCAATATCGATGAGTTTTTCTTCTCCTGTTGCGGGGTCAATTGGCATTTTGGTCAATTCATTAGTCAAAAATGCACCGTTTACGGTAAAATTAAATTTATAATCCTGTTTGTTGATAATTTTGAAGTTTAAATCAAATTCAAGACCGCTGTTTCTTAAGGCACCGTCATTTACGGTTACTAAGGCGTAACCTACAGAAGGACCTACTCGTCTGTCAAATAACAAATCATCTGTGTCTTTGATATAGTAGTCAATCGCACCATCTAAGAAATTCCATAGCGTAAAATCAACTCCGGTTTGGAACATGGTCGAAGTTTCCCAGGTTAAATCTGCGTTACCAATTACTTGTTCAGTTGTAGAATATCCGTCACCTAAAAGAGTAGTTTCATACAAATAGTAACCAGGGTAGAATCCAACACCCGCTTGTTCACCAACGGTACCATAACTGCCTTTTACTTTCAAGTAGTTTAGAAAGCCGGAATCTTTGGCAAAATTTTCTTCTGTTACAATCCAGCTCGCTCCAACAGAGTAGAATGTTCCCCATTTGTCGTTTACGAATCTGGAGGAACCATCCGTTCTTAATGAAGCCGATAAGAAATATTTATCGCTAAGATCATAATTTACCTGACCGAAATAACTCTCTAAGCTCCACTCATCAGTATAACCTTGAGGAGGGGAGGAGACTACGATGAAGTTGGTTAAATCATCAAGATTTGGATCCACAATTTTTGTTTTGAAGACATCACTTCTTTTTCTTAACCAATTGGTTGCTTCGTGTGCGGCTAAAGCCTCAAAACTGTGGTTGCCCCAATCGTTTTTGTAACGCAACAAGTTTAGTAAGGTATACGTTGTAAATTCTTCATGACGCTTCCAAATAGATCCGGTTGTTCCGGCAGCAGACCCATAAAACGGGTTGTTTAAGTTGTTGTAAATACTACTGTAATACTGTCCGCCAAAACTATTTTCAAATGAAAAGTGCTCGGTAAAGTTGATATTGAGAGCTACTTTTCCGTCAATGGAGTTTCTATCTGTTCTACTTCTGTCGTAATGTGCATCTGCGATTGAGTTGGTCAATGCACCGAAACTTCTACCTACACCATAGTCATAAGTATTTCCGCCAAAAATAGGCTCAGGAATAAAATCTCCGTTTTCGTCTCTTTCGAACAATGGAAAAATAGGTGGTATATTATCTGTAAACCAGAAAATACTGCCCGAGTCGTTAGACTGACCGTTATTATTGGTTTCAGTTCTGGCATAGCCCATATTAAAAATAGCGTCTAACCAAGGTTTTACTTCGCTGTTTACATTTAAACGAGCAGAAATTCTATCAAAGTTTGAGTTGATTATTGCACCTTGATCATCTAAGTATCCAATCGAAGCAAAATAATTACTTTTCTCAGTTCCTCCACTTAAATTTAAGTTTAACTCGCTTCTAAATGAATTTTGAAAACCGTAATCTTCCCAATTTTCCGGGTCATATTTACGTGACACTCCAGAGTTGATTAAACCGGTGTCAGGATTGATTAAGTCTGCACCATCAACGTTCCACATGTTGTATTTTGGGTCGATACCTCTACCACCAAAAAGGTTGTTATTTGCATACTCCACAGGGTCTGTAGCTCCCGTAACAACCCCCTGATTGTACAAACCGTTCCATCCGATTTCCATATATTCTTCAGGCGACTTGATACGGGAATGTCTTTCTAATAAAGACATATTAACACCAGATTTCACATCAACTTCAATTGTTGAAGTTCCTGATCTACCTCTTTTGGTATTGATCAAAATAACCCCGTTCGCACCTCTTGCCCCATAAATTGCAGTCGCAGTTGCATCTTTCAATACTGTAGTGGACTCTATATCCTGCGGGTTAATGGTGTTTAATGCTCCCGAAAAAGGAATACCATCAATTACATACAGAGGATCTCTGTTACCATTAACAGAACCGAAACCCCTAACCCTTATGGTAGGAACCGTACCAGGTTGTCCGGAGGTATTGATAACAGTAACCCCTGCAACCTCACCGGTAAGCGCTTGGGCAATGTTAGATACAGCTTTCATTTCTAAAATTTCTGAATTAACTGTTTTTACAGATCCGGTAAAAGATTTTTTTGTTGAAGATCCGTACCCTACTATCACCACTTCATCCAAAGTGTTCGCATCATTGGCAAGCGTCACATTGATCACGGCATCAGTACCAACAGTCCTTGTTACTGTGGTCATACCCAAAAAGCTAAATCTGAGTACTTCGCCCACATTGGCAGAAATGGTGTACTGCCCGTCAAAATTTGTTTCGGTACCTCTGGTGGTACCGTCTATAAGAACACTAACTCCGGGTAGCGGACCTGTCTCATCAGAAACCGTTCCGGATATTGTTCTCTCCTGTGCAAAGGTCATTTGCACCATAAACGCCAGTAGCAGCGTTAAGATCCCATTAAACTTTGTTCTCATTCTTTGTTGTTTTAAATTAAAATGATTTAGTAATATCCAAATATCCACAATTATTTTTGATTAACAAAATATTAACTGTAAATAAGAATTAGGTTAAATTATACTTAAGACAATTGGATTATGTTAAGAAATGATGCAATTTATTGGCAAAAGTTGCGTAACAATAGTTACCAAGAGAAGGATAAAGGATAAAGGACAAAGGATAAAGTAAAAGTAAAAAGGTAAAAGTAAAAAGTAAAAGAAGGAGAGATTGAGCGATGGAAAGATTAAGAGAAGTGGGAAGTGAGAAAGAAATTATGCGTGATGAACCTGCCTTGGCGGGTGTTGAGTTAGGGGTGTTGTGTTTTTCAGTTTTGAACTGCTCTGGTCTTTTTGCAGGTAGACCAACTTATTGTTGTTCCTGCATTGGTTGCCTCAATAACGGCGCGGATACCAAAAAATATTTGAACCCTTGTTTTCTAAGTTACAAGGGTTTGGATAGTAAGGAAATAAAAAAGCCATCACGCTAAAACGTGGTGGCTTTTATTAAAATTGTTTTACTATTGGATATTAGTTTCCAACACCTTTATCCCAGAATACTCTGGAGGTTAATACATCACCTCCCATTGCAGAAGCGGCAGCTTCATAATTAGTTCCATTAATCTTAGATTCTGCATTTGGATAGATATAACGTCTTGGAACTGGTAACTGGCTTTGAGCAGCTGTATTCATAGCAGGATAGTCATACATTCTCCAGCTGGCCCATCCTTCGATACCTCTGGCGAACATAGCAATCCATTTTTGAGTACCAATTGATTTTTTCCAGTTGGCGGCGTCATATTTTACCGTTGGTTGTGCAAGATATGCAGCAGCAGAAGAAGCACTTCCTGTCCAGTACTGAATAGAAGCGGTTATTGCTTCATTGTAGCTGGCTTCAGCATCACCACTTATAAGACCTCTTGCAATCGCTTCGGTTTTTAAGAAAGCAGCTTCATCATACCCAAGCATAACCCCTCCGTTAGCCTCATCTTCAAATTGAGTACCAATATGGGTATATGCAGCATAGTTGTTGTTAGCACCATAAGGGCCACCATCATAAGGAACAACGTTATCCTGCATAAATACTCCGGCTCTTGGATCATTTAATGGAGCAACTACATCAACAAAAGTATTCGATACAACAAAATCCAGACGACCTGATTGAATCAAATCTTCCCACATTGGATTGGTATTAGGTGGGGTAGACTGGAATGGGAAAATCGCACTTTCATCATGAGACATAATGATTCCGCTTGCTATTGCCTCACCTGCCATGGTGGTGGCTTTGGCTTTGTCAACGTCAGAGATCCTTACTGCCATTCTTAATTTAAGTGAATTTCCAAATTTTACCCATTTAGCAACATCACCACCATACACCAAATCAGCACCTCCAAATGATGATCCACCGCCTTTAAGCGTGTTTACGGCCGAGGTGATTTTCGTGAAAAGGTCATTGTAAACATCAGAATCTTTGTCATAAACAGGAACTAAGTTTGATGCGCCCTGTATAGCTTCACTGTAAGGAATGTAGCCATAAACGTCTACCAAAGACTGGTAGGTGTATGCCTCCATCAGCGTGATGATTGCAGTCTGATTTGCCTTTTCTCCTTCACTCAATAAAGGATTTTCACCAATAATACGTTTTGCATCAGCCAAATTTGCCAATACATTTGTATATTGGGCATTCCAGTAGTTACCACCTTGATTTCTAGTTACAAAATCGTAGTTCGCTTCGTCGGTATATGTGGTCTCTGTCCAGTATTGTGCCATCATGGCAAAACAGCTTGTATTCACATTCATGTCCCATACCCTTCTGGCCATTTGAAGTTGGGCAAAGGTAACCAGATAGTCACCGCTCACTTCGCCAGGGTGTTTGTCATCAATATTCCAGCCTTCAAAATCTTCGCACGAGATCGTACTTACAATCAACAGGCCTATTAAAATTAATTTTTTCATTTTATTTCTGTTTTAAAATTGAATTTTTACACTAAATCCGTAGTCTTTTGTTGATGGGTATACACCGGATTGATTTCCCTGTACGTTACCTGAGCTTAAACCTGCTTCAGGATCAGCATAAGGAACATCTTTGTCAATGATCCAAAGGTTTCTTCCAATTGCGGTAAAGGTCATTCCATCAATAACACCTTTATCGCCACCAAACCATTCCTGAGGAAGGGTGTAGCCCAAAGAAATTTCTCTCAACTTAATATATCCGGCATCGTACACGTGAGCGGCATTAGGATTGCGGGCATAACCATAAGCATTCAGATAATTATCCATTGAAGCTCTCAGGTCGTTAGGAGTACCATCTTGCTTAACACCAGGTAAGATAACACCACCACCATTGGCAACCGTGTTACGTACAGGATTACCAAGGTCATTCAAACCTACAGATTCAGGATAGATACCGGTAGCTTGACCGTACCATTGGTCTAATGAGAATACTTCACCACCTTTTTGCATATCAACCAGGAAGCTGAATCTTACACTCTTATAGGTAAATGTGTTATTAATACCACCTTTCCAATCTGGCTGGAAACTACCAAGCACCTCGGTTGTTGGAGAAATCAGGTATTTACCTATTCTTGATCCAACTGTTGAAGTTGAGTTCACAGTTTTTTGTCCGTCTGTGTATACGAAATTAGTACCTTCAATGGTTCCGTAAGGTTGTCCCAAACGTGCATTTATAGTGATCCCGCCCTGAACAGAAGCCAATAAAATGTTTTGCAGGTCAGATGGCAACTTAGTAACTTCATTTTCGTTCTGAGCCCAGTTCACGTCTATTCTCCACTCAAAATCATTTGTTTTAATCGGAGATACCCAACCAGAAACCTCATAACCTTTGTTAGTCATTTCTCCTGCGTTCAATACCTGGCTCGTAAAACCTGTAGCTGTAGAGATTGTCAAAGGAGTAATCAAATCGATAGAGGTTTTGTCGTAATAAGATACATCAAATCCAAGTCTGTTTTTAAAGAAAGCCATTTCAAGACCTACTTCAAATTCCTCTGAAGCTTCAGGTTTTAAATCAGGATTGTTGTTCTGACCTGGCAAGTCTGCTGTAGGCTGACCTGCAATTGGAGTTCCTAAGGTATAGGTGTTGCTCACACTGTAAGCAGGCGCACCATTACCGGTTACAGCATAACCAGCCCTTAATTTACCTAAGGACATAACATTGTTGTTTCCGAATAAACTGGAGAACACAAATGATCCGGAAGCTCCCCAATACAAAGCTGTATCGTTATCTCTTGGTAATGTCGAGAATTTATCCTGTCTTACAGATCCTTCAAGATACAAAGTATTGGCAAAGCCTAATGATGCCGTGGCAAAAATACCATCAACACCTACTTTAGATTCATTTTCTGTTGGAGCAGTAATAGGGTTCGCTGAATTTTCCAAAGAATACAGGCCAGGCAGGTTTAAACCGCCATTTGTAGAAGCAAAGATAGAACTTACACTGGTTCTTCTCACGTTGTAACCAACGGTTGATAGCAGGTTAAAATTTTCTGTAATATCTTTGTTGAAATTAAACATGATGTCATAGTTATTCTCGTTGTAGCTTCTGTTAAAACGCTGATAATTAGAAACATCAGAACTATTAATGTTTATTCTCTCTTCCTGAATTTCATTGTAGTTATCCAAAGATACCCTACCTAATACACTTACCCAATCTGCGATTTTATAATCCAGTGCAACATTTCCAATGATACGATCTCTTCCATCGGTGTTATAATTTTCATAACGTGTCCAGTATGGATTGTCAGAATATATAGGTGATAAATCCAGGTGCGCATCGCTGGTATTCCAGGTGATGTTCTCACGTGTCTGGAAATAAGCTGCTTTCTGCTCCTGAACATCAACGTTGGTTTGCCACCACTGTCTCATGGATTGCATCGGGTTTTGCGAACTATAACCTGTTCCGTAACGTCCTTTACCTTTGGTCTTGATGTAAGAGCCTTGAATAGAGGCAGTAAATTTGTCGGTTAATGCATAAGAACCTCCAAAGTCCACGTTATCTCTGATGATCTCAGAATTTGGTAAAATACCTTCCTGGTTCATATTGGAATAGCCTAATTTGAAGTAACCTTTTTCAGTGGCTCCATCAATTGCTACAGTATTGAAGTAAGTATGTCCAAGTTCAAAGTATGTAGTAGGATCATTTTTTCCAGCCACCCATGGACGTGCCTGTTGGTAAGTATCTAATTGTGGAAACCATGAATCCCACTGGTATACCAATAAATTCGGGTCGAAGGCAGCTCCATAAGAAGCATCTTCTGTAGAAGGGGTGGTTAGGTCATCAATACCATCACCATTCACATCTCTCAGAAGGAAATAGCCAGAATCGTCTTCATAATAAGGGCCATAACCGGCTCCATATTCTTTCTGATATTCTGCCATCGTTTCTTTGTTGAACTTGTTAAAAGTGATTGAAGAACTTACAGTTACTCCAATACCTTTACTTCCCCGGTCCTGTCCTTTTTTCGTTGTAATAACGATAACACCGTTAGCTGCTCTTGAGCCGTACAAGGCTGTTGCAGCACCACCTTTCAAAACGTTAAGAGACTCAATGTCGTCTGGGTTGATGTCAGTAGCACCGTTACCGTAGTCGTAACCACCCCTACCGGTTCTTTGATTACCACTGTTGGTATTGCTGTTATCTACAGGTACACCATCAATAACGAATAAAGCCTGGTTATTTCCGGTTAAAGAAGAATAACCACGAATAATAACGTTGGCAGAACCACCCATGGTACCTGAACTTTTGACGTCAAGACCGGCAACTTTACCGGAAAGGCCGTTAACGAAGTTCGGGTCTTTTGCAGTGTTCACTTTGTCACCACTCACTTCCTGCGTGGCATAACCCAGAGATTTCTTTTCTCTTTCGATACCTAATGCTGTTACAACCACCTCATCCAGGGTGTTCTCACCACTGGTCATTGTTACGTTGATCACATTTTCAGCGCCAACGGTTCTGGTTGTACTGGTCATACCCAAAAAGCTAAATCTGAGCACTTGGCCCACATTTGCAGTAATGGTGTACTGTCCGTCAAAATTTGTCTCGGTACCCCTTGTGGTACCATCGACAAGAACACTTACTCCGGGTAGCGGACCTGTCTCATCAGAAACCGTTCCGGAAATTGTTCTTTCCTGTGCAAAGGTCATTTGCACCATAAACGCCAGTAGTAGCGTTAAGATTCCATTAAACTTTGTTTTCATTCTGTATTTTTTTGAATTAATATGAAATTAATAAGAAGTAAAAGTCATAAAAAAAAGTTAAGAAATCTAATTTTTTAACATAAATAATTAAAAAATTAACTTAAACGTTTGTTAAATGAGTATGATCTTATGGTAAAGAGATGTTAATATTTTGAATAGGTTGCGTTGGTTTCATGATTTTAACAGCTGTGAAGCATAAAGTTTATAGGAAAAAGTATTGAGTAGTGAGTACTGAGTATTGAGATGTGAGATGTGAGATTTGAGAATCGGGAATCAGGAATCAGGAAACTGGGAAAAAGATAAAAGTATTGGGCCTGCTGCCCGAAATGCTTGTCAGATCTATTGAAATTTGAAGATAAAAAAACTAAATACTTGAATATCAATACTTTTTACTTTTAACTTTTAACTTTTGCCTTTAAACTTTATCCTTTATCCCTGCG
>Ga0209492_1000301_pt1 | contig 15927 bp, 20 predicted proteins | sample PPLLak12cMay2015_FD_187253 | JGI IMG/M metagenome (GOLD analysis project Ga0209492, IMG submission 187253) | Freshwater sediment microbial communities from Prairie Pothole Lake near Jamestown, North Dakota, USA - PPLs Lake P7 Core (1) Depth... | ecosystem: Environmental > Aquatic > Freshwater >... | reverse complement strand
GTTATATTCCATTAAATAAAGTGAAGCGGTTACTGTTCCATCATCGCCAAATTTTTGGATAACTTTACTGATGCGGAATAGTTTAGCCACCCAACCATAATTAGCATTAGTTACAGTAACAATATCGCCAGCTTCTAATTCAAGGCCAATAAAATTAATTTCTACTTGAATCTGCATATCTTCTCTTGCAGCTTCTAACATTCGATTAGCAAGATATTGAGCAGTTACGCTATTGTTAGTTAAGTAAAGATTAACTGATTGTTTATTAACAGGCTCATTAGCAAATAAAAGAGTAGGTGCAATTGTTGATAAATCAAATGTTGCTGAATTAAATGAATCTTTTGCAGAGCCATCAGGAAATTTAACTTCAATAATATTAAATGAGTTATTAAGATCAATAGGGCTAACTGTAATTCCACCGATCATATTAGTGTCATTAACATCCATAACTACAGTATAACTAGGTGTTTGAGTAACAACGGCCCATTGACCAGTAATTTCATTATATTTAACCAAACAATCGCAGCAATCAGCCATAGATTGAATGTTTTGCATAATCTTTAAATTAGTATCTAAAGCACCATTAAATTCAAAGCGAGGTTGAGTAGAAGTGCCGCCTGTGTAAGTTGTATATGTAAACGAAGCATTAGAATAAGTATTAAGTGCAGTTAAGCTTGCAGTATTAATATTAGCTAAAGGAATAGCAGCGCCATATCTTTCGCTTGATAAATAATCTAGGAAGCAATCGCCTGGAGCTTTTCTTGAATTTATAACTTGAAATCTAGTTTGATTTAAACCTGTAAGCGCTTTGTCTGCATTATATTTAAGATGCACAATAGCAAAAGCAGTATTGCTCATTATTTTTGAGCCATCCCATTTATAAACAAGATTAGATGCGCTCATAACAGTAACCGCATTAAATGGACTATTGGTTGGGCTACCTGATCCATTTCTATATAAATAAATATCCATATTGCCTGAAACATTTTGAGTTTCGCCAGTTGATTCGTCTGTTAATGAATTGACAGAATATCCATTGACATTAAAATTAACTCTTTTGCCGCCCCAATATACATTTCCAAAATTAATAGTATCGGGTGATCCGCCTGTTTCTGTATTGGTCACTTCACATAAAGATATAACCCAATAAATTTCTTGATTGTCAGAGCTAATTGACATATCTGTAATTATGCCGCCTACATAGCCAGTTCCATAAATTACAGGAAGTTTATTATCGCCAGCAGGCGGAAGTTGTTGTCGATTGCCAGGATTAGGTTGTTGAGCATTGAGATTTTCTTGGCCTGGCAAACTAGGCGCAAACATTTTGGAAATAATAGATGATGCAACCATATTAATTCCAAAAGCTATTATTTGCCCAACAACAGTTGCAGCAAAAGCTTTACCTACTACTGCCGCAACAATAACTCCGCCAGCAATAGCATCATTAGCTACTGTAAAAAATAAAAGAAAATTAATGATAAAATTAATCATTTAATTTCCCAATGTAATTCTAATTTAACCATTCCGTATCTTTCAAACCCATAATCTTTATAAGAAGCCATTATAGCTTGAGTTATTTCGCCTTTGTTAATCATATCTTTTGCTATTCTTATATATTCTTTTATTAATCTAATAACAACAAATTTATTATTTGCAGTTAGCATAACTTCTTGTAACTGCCAAACATTTTGTAACCAAAAAGATTCTGTTTTAGCAACTACCAATATATCGGTTTGTTTATCATCAATTAACACAAACCCATGACCAGCATATAAAGTAGCTAGTATTTGTTCAATATAAGTTTTTGACCATACTAAAGGATTGTAAGTAATTGGATTATTTGATTTAATCGCAAAATCTTTTAGTAGCTCTATTATCTTATCGTTATCGTATTTATTGGCAAATCTAATCAAACATCTTTCCCAAACGAATAATTAATGGTTTCAATAAAATTAACTCTATTCATAGATGTATCGCCTGGATTAAAAAATGTCCAAGCATTATTATTTGTATAACGACCTGCGGTTCTATTTTGTAAAATGATCTGAATGCTAGAAGCTGAAGCAGTTATAACGCCTACATAAGAGCGAGCTTCTTCCATATATTGTTCTGAAATTTGGAAAGAGTTTATATAGCCTGTAAAGAATTTATAAAGGCCACCTGTGCCGCCTGTAGTAATTAATTCATTATTTGTATTAAAGAATCCATGCCACATTTCAATCATAGAGCCTTTAATGTCATGGCCTAATACCCATCCTAAAAGAGCAGTATCTAATCCAACTAAAGTAATTGTTGTTTCATTAGAAGTTGATTTAATATCTCTTTGAACATCGCCTATATTAACTAATGCTCCAAGCGCATCAAAAGGTTGAGAATCAACGGCTGGAATTGTAAGGACATTAGCGGTTGTTGCAAAGCGATAATATACATCTTGATAAACTGTGCCTGTGCCTGTAGCTGGAGTTGTTATAGTTGAGGTAAATACTTCGCCTACAGTATTAGAATCAGCACCATATAAAGTAAAGTCTGTAGTGCCAATAGTTCTAATGGTATATTGAACGGCATTAACCATAGCGGTCGCATTGATATTAGTTCGCGATGTTATGCGAACAAAATCCGCCATTCTTATATTATTAGTATTTTCTATTGGTAGTATTATATCTGCCATTATAAAACCGCTTCTATAGCCTTAAATGTTCCATTCCAAGCAATGAAAGAATCATTGGTCATTGGAATAAATGTATATGTTGGATACTCTTGAAGTATAACAGGGAATGTTGTTCCGAGATAAGTGCTTCCGCCCAAAGCTATCGTTGTTCCAAATTGGCCAATAACTGCGCCAATATCGGATACTATTGTAGTGATTAAAGTTCTGTGAACAGGAATAGATACAGTTGATCCACTTCCTCTTATTACATCAGCAGTTGCTATATAAGCATAACGGCCCACTTGGCAAAAATCACCTGTTCTAACTACATATTCACTTGATAAAACAGTTCCTGGAATATCGCCTAATACTAAAGTTTTGTTAGCGCTTGCAGGCTTCCAGTTGCATAAAGATATTTCAGCGCCAGTCATATCGCCTTGATATTTAATATAGCTTGACCATCCTGTAGCACCAAAATTAAGATACTGTTCAAATTGTCTATCAGCAGCTCTTAATACTGATAATAATTGTCTGCTTTGACTATAAAGCAAATAATTCATTGGCTTCATGTCAAACATAAAAGGTTGAACAGTAATAATTTCTGAAGTTGAGATGCGCTGATTGCGGCTCATGGTTTGACCAATAAATCTTTGATCAGTTATACCGATAGATTCTGAATTGGCAAGTATTGTATTTAAAGAAGCCATTTATTATCTCGATTGTGGTAGTGATCTTTGCGCAGATTGGTTAGCCGACCAAACTGCTTGTTTATTTTTAGCCAAGAATTGCGTAGCGCTTTGTGTATCAATGGCTTGCATATTAGCAATGTAAGGGCCATTATACACCACTTGAGGTTGTCCGCCCATAGAGCTTAATTTGTTATTAGGAATAATAGTGCCTGAAGTTTTAGGGACAAATAATTCAGGGCCTTTCTCGCCTACCATATATGTATTACGGCCACTAACATCACCGCCTTCAGCTTTCCCAAGCCAAAAATTAGTTGAACCAAATGCGGATGAATTTCCACCACCACCAAAAAAGCCACCAAGAAAATCACCTATTCCTGAATTTTTAAATAGTGCGGTAGCTTGTGCGCGTAATTGTATTGCAATTAAATCAGAAATAATACTTCTTGCTAAATCATTAAAACTTAATTTGCCTGTTCGAACAAATTGATCTAATGCAGTTTCCATATTTTGTGTTACGGATACGAATGCTTGCTCACCTAATAAAGCGGCATTATTAGCATTGTCAGCATAAACAGCAAAAGCTTTTTTCCATCCAAATTCAAAATCTCTTTGAGCTTCCGCCACTTGATAAGCTTCTCTTGCTCTTGCCTTTTCTGCTTCAGCCCATTTTTCAGCTTGATCCTCTGTCATCCTACGGCCAAACTGATCGCCTACTAATAATTGTTGTCTTTTTTGTTCAATATCAAATAATTCTAATTGTAATTTTCTTTGATTTTCTGCAACAAAAGCTAATTCATGTTCTTTTTGTAATCTTTGACCTTTGGCTTGGCTGATTAACATTTCTTTATCGTAAAAGTCCTGTTGTCTTTGAGCTAACTCTTTTAATCTTTTTGCTTCAGCTTCAGCTTCTTTATCAGTTGCTTCTTTAACTTCTCTAACATTTTTTTTAGATGCAGACATACCACCGATGCTTGACATAATGCCAGGAACATTAGCGCCTTGAACTGATCCAAATTGTTTGTCAGCTAAATTATATTTTCTTAAACCTTCTTTATCTAACCAAGCGGCCCACCATCCAGCTTCTTTTTTAATTTCTTGAAATCTATCAACAGTTCTTTTGCCTGATTCTTGCCAATTTTCCATTGCTCTAGTTGCCAAATCAAAAGCTGGAGCAACCGCATCAGCAAGCGTTACTTTTAAATTAAAAAAGAATTTATCTAAACGATCAACAGAAGCAGCAATCCTTTTAAAGGATTCCTCTGAATCAGCAAATTGATTTTGATTTCTTTGTAATTGATCAGCAAAACCTCTTAAATCAATACCCTTAATGCCTTTGCCAAAAAAATCCATAGCCATAGCATTTCGTTTTGCTGCATCTTCTATTTTTGATAATGAAATTACTGTTTTTTCAAATAATTCTTGAGGGGTAAGTGTGCGTAAATCTTGAAGTGAAACACCAATTCTTTTGAAAGATTTTTGAGCTTTATCGCCACCATCAGCAGCTTCATCAATTTTATTATTAAGTTTAGCTATCAACATACCAGTTTGATCTGCTGATCCGCCACTCAATGTTAATGCGCTTGACATGCGCAATACAGATTGAATTGACATATCATTTGCGACCGCTACTTTTTCAATATTGTCTGCAAAGTTAATTGCTTCGCGAGCGGAAGCAGCAAAGGCAGCTCCAACGGCAGCTAAAGATAATTTAGCGCCTAAACCAAAGCCTTCTACTTTGTCTTTAGCCTTACCTAGATTGGCATTAAACTCGCCCGCATCAAGCCCAAGTAAAACCGCTAACCTTGAAATAATTGCCATAATTATTTACCTTGAAATCTGTCCATTTTAAAATCAGGTGCTTGCGACATAAATGATAATAAAGAATCGCTAGGATCAGCTTTTTCTATGCCATAAATATAATCATAAGCACTACCTAAAACGCTTTTTATAGTATAAGGTTGGCTATTACTTGCTCTTAAATAATTAAAAACTCCAGCTATTAGAGTTCCTTGCATATTTAATAAGCTTCTATTTCCAACTAACCCATCAGCATACATGACTGTTATTTCATTCATGGTAGCTTCATCAAGCGCATCTATATCTTGTATTGTATGCCCGTTAAAGACCATAGCCGCCCGAACTTGGGTTCTTAACGAGCTTACTACTTTGACTTTATGTCTTTATAGTCAGGGCTAATAACCTCATTAATCTTTTCAACTAATGTCATTTGAACTGACAATGGAAATTCAGCTTCTACATCTTCATAAGTTATATCTTCTAATGATCCTGTTTCAGGAATTAGAAATTTAATGCATTCAACTATTCTGTGTTGCAATACATGTTTATTTGTAGCAGTTTCTCTAATTGATCTGCCATCAATAATAAAATCATTGTCTTTAACTTCTACGCCTTCTTTGCCTTCAAGGCCTTCAAAAGCTTTTACCATTAATTGATATTCTTTTTCAATCTTGTCAAGATTAGGGTTTTTAAAGTAATTATAAATAGCTTCAATTTCAGAAACACTTGGCACTCTTACTTTAAATGTATGATCGCCTAATTGAAACGACCTAGTTAATACTGATAATCTATTTTCCTCGTATTTTTTACCGAGAGCCGATCCTAATTTACTCATATCTTTTCCTTATGTTGTTGATTTTTTAGCTTTATACGAATCCATTTTTTGTTTTAAAATTAAACCTAATTTTGCTGCTACTGCTTGCGCTTGCGATTCTAATGATACTCGCATAAATGGTTTAGCTGACATTTTGGCAGTTCCAAACTCATTAGCGATAGCTCTTGCATCATGCATAACGCCAGCTTCAGAATAAAAACTTCTTTTAGCTTTTTTATACTCACTACCTTTTAAATTTCCATATTTCGCATGGAATTCTTGCTTTAATTTTTTAGGGATTGGTCGAGATGAAACAAGCGATATAACGGAATCTTTTGGTGTTACATATCTTGACTTCATATCTTTTCTACTAGGTCTTCTTGCAGTAACATACAAAGAACGATCCAATGCGCCTGTGTCTTTAGGTGATAGTGCTTTTGCCATAGCCAATACAGGCTTCATAGCATCTCTAACTGCTGGTATTAACACTTTACTTTTTGCGTCTTTGTCGCCAAATTGCTCTTGAAATTCTTTAAATACTTCAAGAGTTTCTTTTAAACCATTGACCGCAAACTTGACACTCATTAATCTGCCTTAATTATTTTTTGATAAATCGTATTATTAAGTTTAATAGCGTAATCCACACAAGCTTCAGGTGTCATTTTGTCAGCATGATTTTTAGCAATGTCATGGGCTAATGCAATACCTGTTAAGCGTTGTTGAGCAAAACCAAACCAATTCTTTTGACCTGAATTGGCTTGGCTTACTAAATAACTTAATAGATCATCACTATTCTTGATTTGTGTCGTCATTTTGTTTTACCTTTTCTTTTTTTGTATTTTCATAAGGATTAACTTTAGCTAATGCTTGTAGTGCAACATATTCAGCACTATCAGGATCAGCTTTTGCTAAAGCATCAGCAACTTCTTTGGCATCAACAGGCAAGCCCAAAGCTACTGCGTCAAGGCTTTGATAAGTGCTTGTTAATAACTCAACTGCATCAGATAATTTCATATTCAATCCTTATTAAGTATTGTTTGACCAGCCGTATTGATTACCGCGTGGATGAATTGTAAATGTGCATTTAGCTTCAGCAGTTGGGTTAGGATCAACAGAGAATTGACCTACTCGACCATTGAATGCGTAATTTACAATATTTGTGCCATCAGTTGCAGAAATAATAAATGTTCTATCAATTGTGCCATTGTAAGCATCACCGCGCATTAATAAAAGATTTGCATCAGCAGGATTCCATGCAGCAGTAATTGTCATTGATGTTGGAGCTGCTTGAGTAGGAATCTTGTCAGATTGACGGCTACCAGCAACATTAAAGTTAGCCATTGCATCATCTTGACCAAAAGCTGGGATTGCTTCTACAGGCAATAAGTTTGCTGAAACTGCTAAAGCTGAAGTGCTTGCATATACAGATAAGTTAGCAGTAGATAATGGTGTAGGTGTTGCACTAGCTTGGCAGTATAGAGAAGCGCTAAAACCAGGTAAGACTTTATTTGGAAGTGCCATAATTAAATTTCCTTTTCATTAAATAATCAAAAAATCTTATGTTGGAATATATAAGGTGCAATCCATAAATATATTAAATAGATTGATCTCATTGTCGTATCCATTATATAACCACACTACATCAGCTTTAGATATTTGAAAGCCATGAGTTGCACCGCCAAATAATCCACTATAACCATGTAGCGCCTGCAAAATTTTATTTGCATTTAAAAAACTATTTTCCATTGTGGTAGAAAATACACTCATTTGAAATGTAGGTGTATCAATACCTTTTACGCTTTGAGTTTGGCCTGTATAAACGGGCTGATGCACATTTCTTAATTGCCAAGTTACAAAGTCGTTTTGTGTAGCAAAATTTCGGTTAAAATTAGCATACACAGGGACAGGTGTTATTATACCACTCAATTGAGCTTGTATGGCTTTTGCGTATTGATTAACATTTTGTTGAGTAGCCATATTAAACCCTTGTCGTAGGATCAGATCGGTAACACATTAGGGTTACTGACATTCTGTCATTAGATTCAATCGCATCAGTAATACGCCAATCTTTAGCGCGCCAAGTAATCGAATATTTATCTTGATGATCCACAATATCCTTTAAATTAGGTGTGTAATTAAAAGTAAATTGAATCAAATCTTGATAAACACGATAACGCTCTGTAATAGCCACAGAATTCTTTACATCCGACACTAAAGGCCTAGTAGTAAATTTCTTTGTTATTGTTGTTGTATAATCGCCATAGGTATTAGTGCCAAAGGTAAGATCATTAACATCAACATTTTCATAGCGCTTAATAGCCATTTATGTCCTTACATTACAAGTGGTTTATAAGGTCTTAAAAGAGCATCCACTCCATAAGGAATATTTTGTAATTTAGTCAAAGTTGTTTCTGCACGATTGTTATAAAGATGAGTTAATAACAATAACGCTGCTTGTTTAATAACTGGATAAGCCTGTAAGAAATTAGGATTAACTGTATATTCAACAACAATAGGCGATGTTACATTCATATTTATCTCTTGCGGAGTTCCGTTTGGCAAAATTAATTTGTTACCAGTTGGATCGTAAGAATAATTAGTGCTTGCTAAAGTTATAAGAGCTACAGGATTGGCGTTGTTATAATATTTAACACTATTAATAACAACGCTGCCTGTGTTATTACTATCTCTATATGATACTTGTGGCAAATCTAAACAAACAGGGCTTGCATAGATAGATGAAACGCCATAATAAACGCGATACGAAATAGGGAATATAGGCATACCAAGATAATCCTCAATATGCATTCTTACCGCTAATTCTAAACCTTCTAAATAAGAATCTTGAGATTCATCACCAAACAAGTTTAATTGTTGAGTGATTTCCTCTAACGATAACCATCCTGTCGTTAAAGCACGATTAATCTGCTCAACTTTATCGTAGTTAAACGGATTACGAGTGCTTGCGTAAGGAACTTGCCCTAGCGTATCAGCCATTATTAAACCCCTACTAAAAAGACACCTGCAAACGGATTTCTAACAGTCGATGCTAATCTTTTTTCAGCATAGAGCGTTACAAAGCCTGGTGCAGTTTGATCAAACATCTTAATATTCATTTCCTCTGCATCAGCAATAGTTAGGAATTGATCCCAATTTGCTAAAACGCCTGAAATCTTACCAGCCGCAGGTGCGTCAAGATAAGGATTAGGAATTACAGGGAAACCAAAGATATGAGCAATAGCACCGCCATCTTCATCGCCTACTTCTACAAACATTGGCGCGCCACCTGTCGATCCTTTTAATTTTCTTAATTGAGTAATTAAAGCAGGATGCAAGTGCCATGCAGTTGTAGGTTTACTCCAGTATTGACCAGGCAATAATGAAGCCGCATTTACCATGTCATCATAAGTAATTGCTGAAGCAGAAAACTCTTCTTTTAAAATTGTGTGAATACCATTAGTTATAGCAGTTCCGCTTGTGCCATAAGCCGCCGCAGAGGTGCTAGTGTTATAAACAACTAAACCGCGCAAACCAGCAGTTCCGCCAGTTGAAGTTGTTGATGATCCTGCTTGATCGTTGTTAGTAGCCATAGATTGCGCTTCTAACGCTGAAAATTCGAGCATCAAATCATTCACAATTGCGGATTCAATGCCATTAATATCTGACATAGCCGCAGTTCTAATTGGTAATTGAGCAGTTATAACTCTTGTTGGAAGTTGCCAAAAAGAAGTAGCAATATTTGGGCTACCACTATCGGGAACTACCGCATAAGTCCAAGCATTAGTTGAGTTAGCCGCGTTACCTGTTTTAGCAACAAATTGAGCCGCTGAAGTATTTGTGGATTTGATTTGACGAGAACCTTGTCTGAAAGGATTAGCATAACGGAGTGCCGCGAATGCATCGTCAAAGTATATTTTACCACCAATATTTAAACCGCTACCTGTAAGCGCTGACGCTTCCTTAACATCTTGGGCCTTTTCCTCAAACAAATTAACTTTAGCTTCGCCTTCAGTTAATGCCTGTTTAATGCCTTCTAAAATTCTTTCAGATGTATTCATTTTTCTTTCCTAATTAATTAAGAAAAAAAGGCGGCGATAAAACCGCCTTTTCCCCATATTGCATTAATGCTATAGATCAGCAGTTGCAGTTGATCTGTAACGAACTAAAGCGAAAGGATCAACAATAGATGTTGCTAATCGTTTTTCACCATAGAATGTGATAGAACCTGGCAATGTTTGATCATAACGGCGTAATACCATGTTTAAACGATCAACGATGGTATGCGCTCTTTGCCAATCACCAAAATACATTGGATATAGATTGTCAGTTCCAGCGCTTACTGAAGCTTTTGAAGGTGCATTAACATAGGTATTAACTACAACATCAAAACCTAATAATTTACCTACAATACCATCTTCACGAGCTAAACCATCAACATAGATTGGGCGACCTTGTTGATCTGTTAAACCACGAATAGCTGAAAGCATTACTGGGTTAATAACAAATTTAGCATTAGGTGTCCAATAAGCTTGTGGTAGAGCATAGATGAAATTAACAACATCTTCGTATGTTACATTGTTTGCCAATGCATTTCCGTTTGTTGTTAATTGATCATATGTTGCTACATCATGCAAACCATCAGTTGATGCTGTGCCTGATGAACCAAAATCTGAAACTGATGTTGTTCCGCCTGTATAAGCAGCATTAGCACCAGGATATTGATTTAAACCGCGTAAGCCGTCTGAACCACCACCACCAGTTGCAGTAGCAACACCTTGATCGTTGTTAGTAATCATACTGATAGCTTCGCGTTGGCTAAATTCAGCTAACATGTCTGAAACTACATTAGATTCTAAACCATCGATGTCATCTAAAGCCGCAGTTCTAATTGGGAATTGAACATTTAAGTCTTTTAAGTTTAATTGCCAAATTGCAGTTGCTTCAGTTGTAGCCGCAGTATTATTTACAATACCATAACCCCAACCAGCACCAGCATTGCCTGTTTTAGCTCTAAATTGATATGTAGAACCATCAGTTGCAACCGCGCGAGAAACACCACGCATTGGATTTAGTAAACGCAATGAAACGAATACTGGATCATAAGCTGTTCTACCACCAATGCCTGCGCCTGAACCTGTTAAAGTAGAAGCTTCTTTGATGTAAGCGTCATATTGATCAACGCTTTCAAATAATTTAATTTCTTTTTCTACTCGGCCATTGTTTTTAACGAATTCAGCAAGTTGTCCTTTAACCATACGATTAACTTCTTGGCTGATTGATTTGTATGTTTTGATTACTGAAGGAGCTTGAACTGAAGCAACTTTAGCTTCTAGTGCAGCTACTTTTTCATCGAATGAAGCTACTGTTTCAGCAAGTTTAGCATCAACGGAAGTTGTAATCTCTTCCACTTTTGCTAAATTTGCCGCTTCTATAGCGTCAAGTTTTTCCATGATTTTTTCTGACATGATTTATCCTTTTAAACGATTGTTAAGTTGTTTGAGTAGTTCTCTTTCCTCAAAAGCTTTGAGTAATTGATCTTCCTCATTTACCACCGCATCGGATTCACTCTGAATAGGTGTATTTTCAACTTCAACTTTAGGCTCATCCCGAGATTCTAAAATTTGTTTGAAAATTGAAGACGCGGTGGTCGCATCTTTTCTTGAAAGTTTTGCATCACGCAATGCTTTCTCGATTAGTTTTAAGTCTAAAGAACCATCGGCTCTAAAGCACTCTAATTTCGAGATATTGCATTCAAGATTGTTAGGTTGCATAACAATCGATACTTCTCTTAATCCGCCTTTAGTAATTTGGAAATATGCTTCATCCATATCATCATCGTCTGATAACATATTGCCTTCTTTGTCTGTCATACAGTATTCATCAGCATAAGCGCCAACTGAAACACCGCCAACCATATTTGGCGATTCTTTCATAATTGTATAAAGGTCTTTACCAGCAGTTGTATTAGTAAATAAACGACCTTTTGCATTCATTCCTGTATCAGTAAATTCAAACTCTTGCCATTCCCCGACCGGCATGGACATATCATTATGTTGAAAATACATTGGAAGCGGTTTACCTGATTTTGCAAACTCATCAGCCCATTGCGCAAAACCTTCAGGCTTATAATTAAATCTGCGACCATCAGCGCCTTCTCGAGCGCCCCATGTTGTTACAGTAGCTTCAATAACGCCACTAGCATCAGTCGATTCATCGGCTTTTATACCTAGAGCAACTTTAGATTCGAAAAAGAACTTCTCGAAATTGGATTTATTAATTTCAGTCATTGATTGGCACTCCCTTTTTTTTCATTCCGTTAGTTTCAATCGGCTTTGATTTTCTTTTTAAAGCGGATTGGGTTAATTTATCGAGTAACTCTTTTAATGTCATTAGGCTTTACCTGCCTGACCTGTTTTGCCAACGCTAGAAGTGTTACCACCGCCACCTGTATCTTGAGGTGAAGTGCCACTAATAGGTCTAGCTTGTTTTGATGTATCTTTTAATTCGTCTGCACCATCTAGGTTTTGTTTTCCAAGATATTCGCGTGCTTCATTAGGTGTCATTATACCATTATTCACACCGGCTACTGCGTAATTCATTTGATCTAGTGGAGCGCCTTTAAGAAAATCTTGAGTTTGGAACTCAATGCATAGATTTGGATAGCCAGCAAGCAATGAAGTTTTAAATTTTTGTTGAATGTTAGTAATTACAGGAAGCATTGTTGATTTATAGAATTCATCTAACATAGTTTGTGTATTATTATACTTACCTTCCTCAATACCAATCATTGCAGGTGGAACACCAAACAATCCGCATATACGCTTCATAGTTTGTTGTTTTAAAGCTCTTGCATCGGCATCTTGAAGTGTAAGCATGTCTAATGGCATATACTTCATGCCGTTATCGAGTAACATACCTTGACCTGGTTTAGATAAATCAGTTGATTTTGATCCTGTTAATGATGTCCATGCTTCTTTTAATCTTGCCGCAATCTCTTTAAATTTAGCATCAGGAATAACTTGATCTGTAACAAACATACCACTTGGCTTTGCGCCATTAAGCATAATAAAGTTTGAATATAGGTCAATATCTTGATCAAGTGATACTAATTCAGTTGCAAGAATGCCTTTATTGAAACCAGCGCTACCTTGCCAAGCCATTTCACTTGCATGAATTACTTGATAATATTCTAATGGCTCATCCCTATTAAATCCGTAAGTAGAAGTGCTTAATCTGTATGTTGGATAACGAGTTGGAGTAATTTGTGCAGTTATTAGAGTTGAATCTAATAAATACATTTCCATTGGCGTTAATGTTGGGTTAGTTTGTTCTTTGCGCCATAATGCAGTAAATGTTTCGCCTGATAGGTCATACCACATTGACCATTGATACCAAAACTCGTATGCAGATTGATAATTGTTTGGATTGTTTAATAAGTTATATACAGCTTTAGCTTTAGCTTTATCTCTTACTGATACATTAGAATCAGTAACCGCATCAACTAACTTACCATTTTCATCATAAGCCATAATCTTAATAGGTAGTTGAGCCAATGCTCTTGCTTTTGCATTAACGCATGCCATAACAGTTGAGTTACGGCTCAACATTGACATATCAACTACTCGGCCTGCGGTATTAACAGAGCTTGTAGTTACATATAATAATTGGTTATTAGCTTGTTGTTTCTGACCTGAAACATTGCGTAAGATGTTGTTTCCTAACGCAGTTTGACCAAAAAGAGTATTACTTTCTTTTGCGGATGCGTTTGATTTTCTTTTGAATATATCTGTTATAGCCATGTTTTTCCTTTATATACTTCTAAAACCAAACGAGGTAGAAGTTAATGGATGATCTAGTGAGCAATGCATCGCAATAATAAGCGCTATTATACCATCAACCTTTGCTGACTTGTCTGCTTCGTTCTTGCGAATCTTAATATTTCCATTTACATCTTCATAAACTTCGCAGTTACCTAACTGCCATCCGAGAAATGGATTGCCATTATGTTTTATTTGATTTTGCATGATGAGCTTTTCAACATGCTTTGAAGGATTGCTTAAAACTGCCATTCCTTGCCCTACCTTTTTAACAGGTATGCTATTATCGTGTAGTCTTGCAATAAGAGATGCTGCGTTATATGCATCATACCCTACTTCTTTAACATTATAAAGTGTTGCTTGTTGTTTTATCCATTCTGATATTTCTCTATCATCCATAACATTGCCTTCGGTGATATGAAGTATTTTAGATTGAACTGCTTGCTCAAAGATTCCTTTGTAGTGAGTTGGAATTAGATTAAGCGCTTCTTCAGGTAAAAAGAATTTAAAGTCTGCATAATAATTATCTTCGGCATAGCGCTTTAATACACAAACTGCATTTAAGTCGCGAGTAGCTGCTAGGTCAAATCCGATAAACACTTCTTCGGGATCGCCTGGATCGTCACCTACAGATTTATCCCAATAATCTCGATCAATCCATGCGGTGTTAGCAGATACATATACATTAAGAGTTTTACAAAGAAACTCATTTAGAGCTGCTGGTTTTAATTTAGCTTGTTCGCATCTTTCTTTAATAGCTTCTTGATATACAGAAATGCCATGCATAGGATTAGCTTTGGCCCAAGTTGTTTCATCTTTCCAGTTATCTTGCGGATCAAGTCCGTATAGCAAACCAAACCAATGAGGATTATCAGCAGCATCGCCATTAAGCATAGTTTCAAAGGCCGTTAAGTCCTCAAAGAACTTTGTATCTTTAGTAAATGATGCGGTAGTAATATAAATCCTTAAAGGATTCTTTCGGGCCACCATACCTGAAAATATAACTTCAATAGAATTACGATCCACAATCTGCGCAGCTTCATCTATGATTGCGCAAGATGCATTCTTTCCGTCACCTGATTTTTTATTGTCGCGAGATAAAGCTCGGAACATAGATTGACTATCATTAGCTTTTCCAATCTCGTATTTAGAAACTCGATACCATGACTTAACTTCATCAGGCATAGATTCGACCATTGATCTTGCCGCATCAAAAACAATAGTGGCCTGTTCGCGATTGGTAGCTAAAGTAAATACTTCAGCGCCAGCTTCATTAAATGCTAATTCATATAAACCTATAACTGCGGTTAAAGTTGATTTACCAGCTTTGCGAGGAATAAAAACAATGACATCGGTTGTCATTCTTTTTTCATGGTCTTTCTTGTGACGGAATCCATAGATACCGCAAAGAAGTAAAACTTGAAAAGGTTCGAGAACTATTGGTTGGCCAGCATCAGGGCCTTTAGTGTGTTTAAGTATTGAAACGAAATCTAATACATGCTCTACATATTCAGGAAAAAATTCATATTCCCAATGCTTATCTTCCATAAAGTTTAGGAAGCGTTGGCATGCTAATCTTATATTATTGCAAACTTCAATATTGCCTTTAACTACATCTTGGGCGTATTGAACTCCGATTAAATAACTCATCTCTTAACTTGTGGCCCTAACATTAATTTTCCTAGAGTTGAACTTGGCATAGCTGATGGTTTTGCTAATCTTGATTTTGGAGTAAGTCCAAGCTCATTCATCAAAAGTATAATTTGCTTGAGAGCTTCTTTGCGAATAGAAACATAAGGCGATGGCCCAATAGTCTTTCCATCATTAAAACTAGTCACTAAACCTTCAACTGCAATATGTCGATTGCAATCCACATAGGTGTCAATCTGATCTGTCAGCATAGTAAGCGCATGGCGCTCTTGATCCGAACCTATGCCATACACTTCAAAAAGATATTCGGCAGTTTCATCGTAAAATCTTTTTTTACTCCACGCATCAGGATTGTCCATCCACTCGGATTCGGGAATTCGTTTTTTAACAGATTCGGGAAGGAGCGTTCCCATTTTTTCACCTTTAGTTCCATGAATTAAATGGACTTCGGCTGGTATTCTTGCGCTCATTAAATACTCCCCCCTTTAGAAACCCCTTTTACGAAAGATTGGG
>Ga0209492_1000300_pt1 | contig 15946 bp, 23 predicted proteins | sample PPLLak12cMay2015_FD_187253 | JGI IMG/M metagenome (GOLD analysis project Ga0209492, IMG submission 187253) | Freshwater sediment microbial communities from Prairie Pothole Lake near Jamestown, North Dakota, USA - PPLs Lake P7 Core (1) Depth... | ecosystem: Environmental > Aquatic > Freshwater >... | reverse complement strand
TGGAAGTTCCATGATAATTTCCTTAAAAAAGATTTGAAAAACGCCCCCGAGGGGGCATTAGGTTTAACCCCAGATACGAGCAGCCATCTGTGGGCGGATGGTGCTGTAACCGTACAGAACGTCAATACGGCAAGGCATACGGTCGTTGTTGATGTCGTACTGACGAACAACACGCAGGCTGATACCGTTGTGAACGGCACGAGCAGCCATGTCAACGCCTTGGGGCAGCAACAGGTCAGCAGTGGCAAACGTGATGGCGTCCTTGTGGTAAACCAAGTTCTGAGCGAACTGGCTAGAAGCAGCGCCGAGGAACGTAACAGTCTTGCCGGTAACAGGCAGAACGTTCACAGTAGCCAGAGCGTGGTTGGCCGAGTACATAGGGTACACGGTCACGGTCCAAGTGCCAGACGATGCGGTGGCGTCAGCCAGAGCAACAAACTGATACAGCGAACCAGTGGACTCGCGGGTCTGTGGGTTGACGGCGTAGCAATCAGCCACGGTGAACACGTCACCGGCTTTGATTGTAGTCGTCACAGAACCTTGTTCCAGCAGAATGGTTGAAGCGCCTTCGCTGGTCACGCCTGGTGTTTTCACCAGTGTGGAAGCGGAAGCATCACGCGAACCAGTGGTGTGCTGTTTGATCGACTGAGACATATTGATCTCGTCAAAACCCAGCACGCCGGTGCCCATCATGCCGTTGCGAAACTGCTTGGAGATAGTGTCGGTCGGATTGAACAGACCTTTCATACCTTCAACCAGACCAGCGTTGGCGGCGGGGTTTACGGTGGCGTAACGTGGCGACATCACGGCAGCGTTTTCGTTCAGCTTCTGTTGAGCGGCAAGCAGCACAGCAGAGGTAGAAGGAACGGTGCCAGGGGTGCCGACGCTGTTACCGATGTATTTGTACGCATTGGCAACGTCAGCATCAATGCTGGAGGCCAACTGAGAAATACGCGGCTTCAGCACACGTTCTGCGAAGTCGTCCAATTGCATGGTCAGTTCAGCGGATGTGAAGTTGACGCCGATGTGCTTTTGGTTAGCGACCGACAGGGTGGTGAACTGCTCGTTGTCGTCCTGAACTTGCAGGGCGGCACCGTCAGTGACCAGAGCGCGGTCAGGCAAACGGATACGCAGTGTGGAACCAATCTTGGCACCTTCAACAGCGAAGCTGTCGTCGTACTGGCGATTGACGTTGCGGGTAAGGACCAAGTTGTTTTCGAGAATCTCAAGCGCTTTGCGCGTGATCATGTCGATTGTAAGGATCGAGTTTGACATTTAAATTTCCTAAAAAAAGTTAGCGGATACGTTGCGATTCTAGCTTCTTCATCTGGCGTGCCCTATCAGCTTCAATCCACTGGCTGGCCGTCATGGTCTTGATAGACCGTGGGTCAGTAGTGTCAAGCGCTGGCGAACCGGAGGTTCTGGCAGTAACAGGTGAAATCGGCGCGGGCGCAGACGTTGTTCTTTTGACTGGAGGTTCTGCGGCCAATTTGGCCTCAATCTTTCCAATCTCTTTTGCCTGACCGAGTGGCGTCATGCGTGAGATGCGTTCCGCGTCTTTGGGGTTGGAGCCGAGATAGTAAGCTAGCTCAGGGCCAATTTCCGAAGACTGGATCGTTTCGGCCATCACGTTTGTAATCGGCAGCTTGGGGTTGTATGCGACTTGTTCAAAGTCATCATATTTAGTCCGCGCTTCTTCTTCCAAATCTTGATAGCTTTCGAGAATAGCAGAGTGCTGCTTAGCTGCTTCACGCTTGGCGATCAGTTCTTCTGCCTTCTGATACGCCAATGCGTCTGCATAGGCTTCAGTAGACTCAAACTGGTCAGCGGTGGCAGTTGGTGCGGCCCTCAACGTCTGTTGTTCAGACTGACGCTGCGCTTGATCTCGTTCCCATTTACGTTGCTCTCTTGCGAGGCGTTTGCCAATTGCTGCGTCAAGTTCCTCTTGCGAGAATGTCTTGGCTGCTGCTTCTGGCGTTTCCGGCGTTTGAACTTCAGCTTCAGGTGCAGCCGTTGCTTCCTGTTCTGGCACGGGTAGTGACTCCGCTGGTACTTCTTCTAACATTTAAATGAACCTTTCGATTCCTCGGTGTGCCGCGCCGATACGGTTTTCTTTATCTTACAGCAAAATAATCAATGCTGGTTTTATTTTAAACGCCGAGATTACCTGCTGCAATAAATGTGTCGGCGACAGGTGCAATTAAGCTGATTACGGCATATTGGCCCATTGTGCTGAACAGACTGCTGTAGGACACCAATGTCTGGCCGCCAGCAGCCACAGTGACCTTGCCTGCGCCGCCTTGGATAATCGTGCAGTTAAAACCAGCGCCCAGGCTCGCTGCGCAAGTGATAGTCACAGCCGAGCCGCTGGTGCAATAAATGATTTGAGCATTGTCAGTGGCCGAAAGCGTGCGTGTAGTGCCCGCCTCAGTAATGATCATGCCCGTCATAAGCTGGCTAACGCTGACCTTTTGAGTGGAACTGCTTTTGACAACCGGCAAAACTTCAACTCCGGTAAGGGGCGGCGTAATTGCGGTTAGTTGGGAAATTTTTAAGTCGGCCATGGTAAATCCTTATTTAGAAAATGCTTGTATTTCGGCGTTTGTTAATCTTTGCGGCCAATAACGCAAATTTTGCAAATGCCCATTAAGGTAATTAGTGCCATCGTTGCCCAAACGCGCTTGCGTGACTGTTGGCAATGTGCCAGAAGCTGATGTAACTGCCGCCGCGCCGTTGATGGCTGTTGCAAAACTAGATTCTTTCCAAGCGCCGCCAAGTTTGTAAACCGTGTTGGCTGTGATTGTGCCGGCGTCCAATGTGGCTTGTGGGCTGCCGCCATCAACAACAAACAACTGAGGGTCTGCTGCAACGCCGCGCAAGGCAATGGATTCATTGGCCGTGTTGTCATCAAGTTGAATTGCAGGGCGGGTATTGCTGATTGTGCTTGGAAGTGCTTGAATGACAGCAGCACCTTCGCTAGCGTTATACCAGTCGCTAAAGTTTGCCCCTGTCATTGTGGCTACATCAGCGTTGCGTGTGACTGCTGCTGCGACTGTAGGGATGTAGCTGGTGGCAAACGCGCCTGCTTCTAGTTGCGCGCCCCAGACAAAAATTCCAGATGAAGCGTTGCCAGGAAAAGATGTTGTAGAACCATTTGCCGCTTGAATACGAAATATAGAAGTTGCTGTTGCAGTTGCTGTTGCAGAAACTTGGCATCTATACCAACCATTTCCAACGCTTGTAATTGAAAATGATACTAATGTGCCACCGTCTGAAGCAACAGTTCCACTTCCTGTCAAAGTAAAAAATGCACCGCCGCCAGCAAACGTACTGGCATCTGTATTAAAACCAACATATATTTGACTGTATTCAGCGGCTTTTGCATAAATTGTTTGAGTGTAAGAGGTTCCTGACGTTACTGGTATATCTTGCCGAAGAAAATGGTTACTGTTATCTACGCTAGGAATAAATTTATCCCCTGTAAGCGTGTTGTCCGGCGCTGTCGCAACATTGCTTGTTACTGTAGCCCTTATTTTTGTCCATCCGGCGTCAGCAAAATCATTGCTTCTAATATACAGATTAGTTCTTGACTCCTCAATTAACAATCCTTTGCAAACAAGTGTCAAAGGATTGTAATCAAAGCGTGGCAAATCAGCGTTAATTGGTACAACATAGCCGCTAGAGTTTGTAACTGTCGCGGTATTTCCTGACCGAGTAAACGTAACGCGAGAATCAAGACTTGCTGTCGTAAAATCCAACGCCACTTTAGGCAACACTCTTTCTGTGGCGGTTAACGCAAATGATGGGGTTATCATTCTATGTAACTTCCTGTAAAATAATTAGCATTTCCATCGTTAACTAAAACAAAATTACCAGCGCCAGATATACGCTCAATAGTAATTTGAGTAGTCTGCCCCGCAGTTAATTCAAGTTCTCCAGAAAACCCAATTGATCCAATTGTTGCAGGCATAATGTATCTTTGCGAAAATGCACTAGTAGTTGTTTTAATAACAATCAGCCATTCATTACCAGCCGTTCCGGTAGCATCATGCAGCAAAGAAAAGGTAAACCCATATTTAGCAGAAACTGGAGCGGTAAATGTATCTGAACTAAAGTTACCTCCTTTATCGTATTGTTCTGTTGCAAACACAACCGCAATTGGTGTTGCGCTGTTAAAGGTTTGTGACGACGCAATCCTGGCTAAAAAGGCTGGTTTTGTGCTAGATAAAGACGGTTTATCCCAAGCATTTCCTGTTTGCCAAATAGAAGTGCCAGAAATAACATCAGAGGTAGTAAAGCCAGTAGAAAATGATCTATTCGCGGTAAATGTTGCAGAACCTGTTGTTGCGTTAACACATCTCAAACAACTTATGAAAGTTGCGCCAGTTATTTGAAGTGTATTAAGTGAACCGCTTACACCGTATGAATACGCGGATGCGTTTTGACCCGTAAATATGCCACCTGTTATTTGCGCGTTTGTTGAGTTTCCAGACGCATTAACAGCAGAATAAACCCCCGATGATTTAAATGCGGCCCACGAACGATAATTATTATCGCCAAGAATTAAAGACCTTTGTGGAATGTTGCCGCTTACAAATATTAAATCTTCTGTTGAAAGTTGAAAGTTGTTGCCAACAATAGTAATGTGCTCAATTGAAGATTTTTGAGTAGTAATAGATACGCAACGTGCTTGCGCTGCTGTGTCTTGTGAATTAAATGAGTTAAACGTATTTGCCGTAATGTTTCCATCAAAACCTCCCAGCCCCGTAGCATTAACGCCGTAACGCACTTGGTCAAATTTGTTTGTCGTTATATTCATAAACTGACAAAGATCAACCGCGCTACACAATACGCCGTTAAGATAACCAAAAAACAAGTTATCTATAATTTCAACGCCGTCACTCCAATCAATAACAATTGCAGATGCGTTTGATCGCATGTACCCGCGAGAGCCGCCTTCAGTTGCAGCAAGCCAAAAACCAAACGTAAAGTTGTTGCGCTCAATTCTAATGTGTTCAAGGTTTCGGCTGATGTAAATGCCGCGATTTAACGCGCAAATGTAATTGTCATAAATATTGACATGGCCTACGTTGCCGCTTGTGCCATCATTTATATCTAAAAAACGATATGCGTTAAAAATTACGTTGTTACTAATTTCAACAAATTGAACTGCGCCGTTTGTGTAATCAAACGCTAATGTTGCAGGATATACGACAGGCGTTGCGCTATTTGGCTGATTAGGGTAATAAAAATTTAACCCAATAATGTTTGTCCCTCTGCGAATTTTAAAAAGTGTATTAGTTGTTCCTGTAATTAAAATTACTGACCCAGCATTTACGGATGCGCTGCTACCATCAAGTACGTTTTCACCTTGTAAACATACTTCTTCAAGCGTAATGCTTCCTGCATCGGTATTAATTAAATATTGTCCCGCAGGAATTAAAAGTGTTTTTCCTCTTGCTGCGGAAACGGCCGCTGCAAAAGCGGCATAGTCGTCTGTTACGCCATCACCAACTGCGCCGAAATCATTGACGCTGACAGTCTCTTGCAATTTAGCTTGAACAGTTGTGACCATTGCGCCTGGCGTAGCCAAATATCCACCGCCTGGATAACCCCCTGCCGTAACGCCATCGTGAGATATGAGACTACCATCATCGGTGTTGTAGGTTAGCTCACCAACAGCACCAGTAAAGGCGTTGTTTTGTGCAGTGGTTCCCCTGCGGAGTTGTAGTTGTCCACTCATACCAGTACCCCTAAATCGTATGCAAAAGTTATGTTTGGATCGCTTACCAATCCAAAATCTATGGGAAACGTAAATATCTCTGGCGTAACCGTAGCGCCTTCAGACATGCCAGTATCGGGGTAGATAACTACCCGACCCCACACTTGAGTCATGTTACTTAGCATTATGGTGCAATCAAGCCTAAATTAACTAACGCAGCGTGAATGCCTGCGGCGGTCACAGCAACGCCCGTTTGTCTTGCTGTTGAAGCTGCCCCGTAAAACCCAAGCAAATTTGTTGACGCGGCAATGTTAACTACACCCGTAGTTTTTGCAATAACAGACACGCCAGCAGCGGCTTCGCCTTCAACAGTGTAAGCAACCAACTGACCTGCTGCGTTGCCGTAAGTGACTGGATAGTTGACGGCTTCTGAAACGGTAACTTGACGGGTTTGCTCAAACGCTGTGCCGCCTGGAGTGCCATTGAAAAGCGTTGGAAGTCCACCCGCATATGGGTTCAAAAGCGGCACAGAACCAAAACGAACGGTGTTTGTTGCGGCAACTGTAATAGCGCCGCAAACAGTGCCCCGACTGTATTGGGTAAAAATGCCGCTGCCAATCCACAACGTGTTGTTTGTCCCAGCAACGCGCACGGCATGGCTTTCTGCCAGCGTGTCGTACAAGTTGCTAACTTGCACCAAATGGTTTGAGCCAGAAGCAATGTCAATTGAGCAAGAACCTGGCAATGCGTTAGCCGGCGATGCCGGTGGCCATGCTTGCCCAAGATGGAACATATTTGACACCTGCAAATGCACAGGTTGGGCCGAATCTACAACAATTGCGCGGTTAGAAAAATCGGAATACAGGCCGTTAATAATGATAACTTTTGAAGTTCCGTATGCGCTTTCATCGACAAAAATGCTGGTTTGAACCGCAAACGTAAAAATGCGATCCATCCACAAACCATCAACGCGATAAAGCGTAATTTCAACGCAATTGGCTTGTTGCCATTGCAACACTGAATCAGCTTCGCTCCAGTACGTCCAAGCGTGAAGGCCATCAAATTTGCCAATGTCGTACACGCGGTCAAAAGAAAATCCACGGTAGAAAAACTGGCCGGTTATGTTTTCATATTGAAGGCGTGCAGCGTAATCTGTTAAAACACCTTGATAAACGCCGTGGAAATGAACACGGTTAAGAAGCAAAGTTCCCTGAGTGTTTTCAACGCGGATAACCCAATCGCGCACGGCGGGAACCCATCCCGCACCTGGCGTTGCATGGCCTTCTTCAAAAATGGCAATGTCAAACAGTCCGGCACCTTTATTAAGGTTACCTGAAACTTGAATCAATGGCCCCGTGGTGGACGCATGGATAAGCCATGTTCCTTTGCCCGGTATTGTGAGAGGTCTTGCGTTGCTAAAATCTACGGCACCTTGCCCGATTAATCGAACCATGCCGGAAATGTTAAGCGTGCCTGCAATTCGATAAGTTTTGGCGTCAAAATGCAATTCAATTTGACCGCTGCTAATTTCTTGGACGTAATTGATTGCTGTTTGAATTGCAAGAGTATCGTCAGTTAAGCCATCGCCAACCGCGCCGAAGTCTTCAACGCTAACAATTTCTCTTAGCTTTTCTTGCACATTTGTGGCGACTGCCCCCGTACCCGCAGGAAGATAGCCCACAAACGATGACCCATTTGGCTCTGATAATTCAGCTATTTGACTTGCGGCTGAGGTCAGGTTGTCTACGGTGTAGACCAGCACATCCCCCGAGTTCTTAACAACAAACTTGTACGCATTCTCGCCTAGCCAAATAGACGCTTCGCCATTTGTGTCAAGAATTACGGGGTTTGTGTTTGGGGTGCTACCGTCTGAGGACGTGTATGTGACTTGCGGAAGTGTAGTGCCAGCTTCATAAGTAAAAACTTTTCCTGCAACCAACGGCCCTCCCGCACTATTGAGGAATTGCTGTTTAGCATTTGGTGAAAAAGAAGGCATTTTTACTCCAGCAGAATCAGACCGCCGTCCTCTTGAACGAGGTTGTCGCCGATCTCAGTTAATAGGTTGCTCTGCACGGTAGCAGTGGCATACCCCGACAAGAACGAAATAATGTTGCCAATGCCTATGGCAACACCATTGCGAATAGGGATGCCAAAGTAGCTCATTGCGAGTTAATGGGTTTGCAGTAGATCGTGCCGCCCGTGGACACTTGGATTGCGCTGACGCGCCACTGACCACCAGCACCAGCAGGCACTTTAAACGGAATAGGCGTAAACGGAGGCACTGGCGTGCTAGCGGTCGTTGCCACGGCACCCTCGCCTACTTCAATGTAGCAAGACTGGTCAGACCAGACAACGACGCCTTGCGGGCCAGCGGCCCAAGTGCCGGTGTTGCCAGCAGTGCCCGTGTAGGTAACTGATTTGGCAGGAAAGTCCGCTTTGGACAGGGGGTTGAGTAGTTCCATATCAGCTCCTTAAGCGAGGAATTTTAACTTGTAAAGCGTGCTGAGATACAGCCCGATGATTTCATCAATGATATTTTGAATCGGGGTATCGGTCTTATCGCACACTTCATACCGGCAACCCTCAAGCTCAGTCATTGAATCCTGCAAAAATTCAATGATGTTGTTGGTTTTTTTGGCGCTCATCAGACCGATTGGCCCAATTAGACCATGCCTGCCTTGATATGCCTCGGAAAATTTGTCGGCCAATTCTACGATTTCATCGTAAAAAGATTGCAAGGCAGAATGCTTGGCAAAGCTGCGGGTGTTTAGATGCACTGAATGGGCCACATCACGGGCCAAAAACAGGGTGCCTACGAATTCAGCGGGTTTCATTGTGCCATTCCTTCCATTGGGGGCTGTTCAGCTTCCAAGCCTTGCGCTTCGCGCATTTCAGGGATGCCGCCGATTTGGTCATTTGACTCCATCGCAGCAGCAACCACGCCCATGGCGATGTCCTGAATCTGCTGCTCGGTCATACCGGCCTGCACCGCGCTGATGCGCTGTGTTTCGGCTTGATATGCCTTGATCTCGGCTTCATAATCTTTGCGCTTCATGTCCTGCATCTCGATGGACTTACCGACGTTGGTAAGCATCTGGTGCATCTGCTCCATCTCTTGGCCCATCGCTTCCATTTGCTGCTGCGCGGCTTGCAGTTCTGGATTGTCTTCACTGTCGCTCATCAGCTTTGGATCAATCGTCTTCTTGAACCGCTTCGCCATCTCTTGAGCGCCAGGCCAGTCCATGTTCTTGACAAACAGATCGCCAGCCACTGCCCACAGTTGCGGGTTGCCTTGGAGCAATTGGGCCATAGCTTCCAACGCCTCTTGGCGTTTGGTTGCATAACCTGGGCCAGTCGTTGCCACCACATCGTACTTGCCGACGCTTGGGTTGTAGATTTTTTCAAGCACAATGCCTTGCTCGTCAACAATCTTGTTGACCGGCTCGGCTTGATCAGGATTAATCTTGATCATTGAAGTCTCACCATCTTCACCGATGATGCGTGCGATGCGCTGAGTGTCGTAAATCTTGGGAATCAAATCGACCAATTGGCGGGCCACATGCCGAACGCCACGGGCCAAGTTGTCACCGTAATGGTAGGTGCCAACATCACCTTCGCGCTGACGCGCAAGAATGGCTTTTCCTGAGCGCTCGTTGCTGCCCATGCCCAAAGATGCGTTGTATTGGCCTGTAGTGCTCTTGATATCCTCAGAAGCGCCCGCCTTGGCTTGCAGGAGGCCGCTGGAAGCCATCGGCGGCTGTGCCCGCTGGGGTAGTGGCAACGCAGAGCCTTGACCGTCTGTAACGTCTGGATTGACCTCCAGATACGGCCAGTTGGTCGTGTTAGCGGTCTTCCACTTATCTTCATAGCCTTCAAACTGCCCGCCGTAGCCGATAAATGGCGCTTTTGGGGCCAAGGCCAACATCTCGGCCTCTTGCGAAACCCAGTAGTTGTACATGCGCTGGGCATCCTTGGCGTTGCGCACCAAGCCCGACACATACAGACGGCCATCAACCTCAAACTCATTGCCAACAATGCGGATCACCGGAATCCACTTGCCCGCCCAGTCGCGTTCTTCAAGGATTTCGTAGCCGTTGATCTTGCAGTACTTGACCTTTTGGCGGTCGGACTCACGGCTGCGCTTGGGCTTGCCGTAGATGGCTTTTAGCTGCTTGTCTTCAGGGCTACCCTCAAAAGCGGTGATGTTGCCTGGGTACAGGTTCAGCGTTGCGCGGTCATAGTCAATGTAGTAGTAATCGGCAATCCGAATCGTGTCTTCGTTCAGCCAGTTACTGATCGATTGATCGCCCACGCCCAAAGATTGCAGCGTTGTGATGGGTGATGCGTCCGGATACATCCGAGTGTATTCAGCTTTGGTCAGGTCTTCAGTGATGAAGCACCACTTGGCGTCCGCGCCAGTCGGGTCTTGGATTGTCGGGTCCATGTAGACCGAAAACGAGTTCCGCACGCGACCGATCTTAATATCTTGGTCGAACGTGTTGTCGTCACAGTACTCGGTCAGCAGGCGCAAATAGCCTTCGCCGTAAGACACTTGATTTTCGCAGGCCGTGTCGTAAGCCACATCAGCGTCCGACAGGTACTCGATGTGCCGAATCATGCCGTTGAAGATTTCGGCGACTTGAACGTCAGCCTTATCGTCCACGGGGATGACTTTGGCACCTGGCCGGTTCTGCCGCTGATCGTTGGTGACCTGACGCACATGCTGCGGCAGCTTGTTGATCGTCAGGCATGGCCGAGCGTTGATGGTTTGGCCCTGCACCGCGCCGCGAGTCGCCAGCACATCGGAGGGCCACTGCCAATGGTTGTCTGGGCTGCCGGCGTAAAACTTCAGGTCGTCAATTTCGTCTTCACGCGATTCAGACAGGGCTGACACAGCCAAGTCAAGACGGGCGCGGGCGGTAGCCAGCACGCTGGCGTTGGTTTTGTCTTTAGCCGAACCACCAACAGCCACGGCTGCGGCGGCGACAATGCCTGTTGGGTCTGCCATTATTTTTTCTTCGCGGGTTTAGCGGCTTCGCGCTTGACGGAATAGGCAATTGCCAGGGCTTGCTTCACAGGCTTGCCAGCAGCCACTTCAGCCTTGACGTTTTTACGAAAAGCTTCGGGTGATTTTGATTTAACAAGTGGCATGATCAGCTCCCCATCCATGAAGTGGTAGTCGGAGTGTCTGAATACATCCGACGGGTGGTTGTACGCACATTGTACTCGCCCCGATGCGCCACGGGAAAGGCAAACGTGACGCAAATAGCGTCCGCAGCGTCCGGTGAGGCCAAACCACGCGATTTCATGTCTTTTTTGGACTCCAAAAAGATCGTTCCACGAGAATCTGGCTTCATCATAGGCGAAATAAGGTCGCTTTTCAAGAACCGATCGTTCGGAATACTGGCCGTTTTCAGCCATTCGCGCATATCACCCCACATTTGCGCCCTCATATTGCCGTACATAATCGGGTTTTTGGACTTATTGCCAAAATTAACGCCCTTGATCTTGTAACGCTGCTCCTTGAGCCTGTCCACAATGCCCGCCCCCAAGCCGCCCTCGTCGACCACCACCAGCGCAGGCTTGAATTCCTCAATCGCTTCGATTACATACCCGACCACCGTCATGGTGTCGTCGCCGCGGTGCCGGATGATCTTGACAATATCCCGCCCTTGCCGCACCGCGATGACCGTAGCGTCAGCCCCGAACCTGGCAGGGTCCACCCCGATCACGATGGGCGCGCTCATGTCCTGATACTTGACTCGTTTCATGGCCTCATCGACCGTGTTGGCCCCAATGAACTGGTCGTCGCCCGCGCTTGGGAACTGGCCGTACACCTCGACGTGCGCCTGGCTTGAGTCTGGCCCGTACTCATCAATGATTTGCTGGTAGACCGCCTTGTCTGTGCCCTCTACCGTGCGGGCGTCCACCACCTTTGTGTTCCAAAAGTCGCGCTTGGAGTGGAAGGTCTCGTAGAAGTACCCCGTGTTGCGACGCGGGTTGGAAAACGCAAACCAAAACCGATTAGGCGTGTTCTCTGTAAAGAAGCCAGCCGTCACCGCCCAGATGGCATCGTCGATACCAGACGCCTCGTCGAAGATGACCAGCACGCCGTCCATGTTGTGCACACCCGCAAACGCGTCCGGATTCTCAGCCGACCACAGCCGGCCCTCAACGCCCCAGTACCTGGTGCCTTTACGCAGGTCGCGCTCGACTAGCTCGGTCAGCCACTTGGCCGGTTGCAGGCTGGTGGCGCTGACCTCAAACCAATGGCTGTTCAGCCCCATCGCCAGCCATTTGGTGATCTCGGCCCAGGTCACTTTACGCAACTGCGATTCGCTGTTGGCCGACACGATGGTCGTCGAGCCGATGCGCGTGGACAACATCCAGATCACCAGCCAACTGACGAGGGCCGACTTACCAATACCACGGCCAGACGCGACCGCTTCTCGCAAGGTGTCGAAGTCAATCTTGCCGCCGTTTTGCTTGATGTGCGCGGCGATGTCTTGCAGCACTTCGCGTTGCCACTTGCGCGGCCCGCTGAAGTGTTCCAGCGGCGTGCCCTTGACGCCCCACGGAAACAGCAGCATCACAAACGCCAGCGGGTTGTCCTTGATCTGGGGCGACCACAGCCGCGCCATCAGTTCGGTTTCGTCTTCAGCGCTGTACTTCGTGGTTTGCATTAATGTCCTTAGGCAGGCCAAGATTACGGATAGATACGTCGTGTGCGATCACGTCGATGACGCGCCGCTCGGCCTCGGCCAGCGCGGCGGTGATCGAGATGCGCTGGTCTACGTCGATGCTGATAGCCTGCTTGGCGACCCAGCCGTGAACGTGCTGCAAGATAGCCAGGCTGGCCTTGGCGTCGCCTTCGGCGGCGGCTTGGTGCAGTTGCTGCGACGCCGTGATCTCGCCGTCGGCTTTGCCCTTCATCGCCGCCATCTCTGCGATGGGGTCAAGCTGGCACAACTGCCGGTATTCTTGGGGCAACATGCCAGCGGCCAATGCGAGGGTGTCGCCTTTGAGGCCCAACTTGGCGGCTTCGTAAATGGCGTTAAGGCGCGCCTCAGTCGCTTTGACTTCGCGGGGCGCGTAGGGCAGTGAGTGAAACATTAACGCACCCTTAATTGACTTTCTGCATTAGCGCGGGCCTTGGCCGCGTCTTCAACAGTAAAAAAATTTCCTAGATGTTTGCGTGTGCCGTTAAACATGATGCTTGCCACCCACGCTTTGTTTGGGATTTTGCCATTTCGTAACGACCGCAAGGATACACCTTTTACGCCAGAACGGTTGGTAGACCTTAAAAACGTGTTGTGGGCGTTTGATGACCGATTAACAACTCTTAGGTTTTCAATCCGATTATCTGACTTGTTTCGATTAATGTGGTCTATTTGCCCTTGCGGCCATTCGTTGTAAACATATGCCCACGCTAAACGTTGCGCGCCATATGTTTTTTTGTTTACGCTTATTTGCCAATAACCGTGGGAGCTAAGCCCGCCAATTGGTGATCCTGCGGGCTTAGACCCCCAAGGTTTTAACCGCGTAAATTTTCCCGTTACAGAATCGTAATGAAGCAAGGTTTTTAAAAGTGCAATGTCCATGCGACGATTATAGGGGTTGTATTTTTAATTTGCAATAAAAAAATAAAAATGTTTGCAGCCCCTCCGTAGCCGTGGCCCACTGGCCGCCGGCCCTACCCCCCACCCCCTAAGTTAGCAAGCACTCACTTACAGCCTGGTTAGTGAGCACTCACTTCGCATAGTGTGGGCAATGTGGACTTGTCCACAAACATCGACAGCTTGCATGTCTGTCTGCTATCGATTAAGGAGCAGAATGTGGACAATGTGGACAATTTGATTTTAGGTTGTCCACATTGTCCACATGATGCGCGCGCGGCTTTTTGACGTGGGCGAGTTGTGGACAATGTGGACATTGTGGACACCCCTGTTCAAGTTGGCGCCAGACAATAGCGTAGAAATACACCACTGTATGTATATACAGTATATGTGATAACTTCTTAATTTATCTTTTACATAGTCCACATTGTCCACAAAGCCCCTTTTCCCTATGGCAGCGCATGGACAATTCACCGTCTTTTTCGCTATCCACACACTGCCCACATTGTCCACGTAAAAACATGTTGACGTAGAAATACAAAATAGAGTACAATTACGTTTCCATCAACTTCTACGGAAAAACGTATGTCCACCAAGCAATCGCTCATGCCCGCTACCCACTGCCAAACCGCCGACTATTTAGAGTCAGCGCTAGCGATTTACCAGGTACGCGGCCAAATCAGTCGAAATCAATTGCTATCTATCAAGCAAATTTGCCGGCGTGAGCTGCCCGCTAGCGTAGCGCTAGAACAGCGCACGCTCAAAGGCGTGGTGTACATCAACGTCAATGGCAAACCGCTTGCCGAAGTTAACACCCGAGCAAAAATCCTAGGTGTAAACACCTAGAAAATAATCCTTGACAGTGCAAAGAAATCTTTTACAATGAAGACTTCAACAACAGGAGCTAACGATGAAAACATTTGCAAACTACGAAGCCATCCCAAAAACAGCGATTTACCTGGGCAGCGAAAACGGCGGCGGCGAAATCGAGGAAGCAACAGCAGACGCTATCGCTGACGCTATCGAGCCGGCATTTTTTAGGGATGAAGACGGTCAGCGCCACTACTTCGATTTAGTCAACTAAAAACCAAAGGCCGGCGAAAGCCGGCCACTGAAAGGCAACCGATGAAAGAGTCAGACATTAAACATGAAGCCGGGCGCTATTGGGTGCTGGACCATAAAACCGGCTATAGCGTGATGGCGTCCGGCATAACGCACAGCATCGCCGACAGCACCTATGCGCGCACGCCTGACGGCCTGAGCATCGCCATCGCCCGAGCTAACTACTTGATGAAAGCCAAACCATGAACTACGCAAATTTGCCAAGCCAAGCGGCCACAATGGCTGCGAACGCCAAAAACGGCACGCTGACTCACGCCGGCCAAAAATACACGCTGACATTTACGCCTGACTGGGTTTATGAAGTCACTAACGCAGCCGGCGAAGTGCTGACCCGCTTTAACACGAAAAAAATCACTGTCGCCCGTCAATGGCTGCGTGACTACTTGGAGAACTGAGCCATGAACCGCAACATCTTTACAACCCGCAGCGCACGCCAGGCCAGGCGCGCCATGTTCGATGTTATCGGCGCTGTCGCGCTGTCCGGCGCCGGCGTGATCCTGCTCTTGGCCTACTTCGACGTTCTCACAAAATAAGGGGAATGACATGATTGCATATCACGCAAAATCTGAGCTTCGCGGCTGGCATGAGGTTTGCCGCTATCCGGCTGACTGGGCGGGCTGGCACGCTTTTGACCGCAGCATGATTGATGAGCTTATGCGCTCAGGTGACCGCGTGGTTACCTGCGGCTGGAACATGTACGAATGGATTGCGGCCTGACAGTGCCAGTCTATGCGCCGGCCAGGCGGGCGCATAGGCGGGAAATTGTCTCGATAACAGTGGAGTACAGTACATGCAACGCATCACCGAAAAATTCTTGCGCGCTCAAGTCAGCACGTTAAATCGCGTGACCGGCAAGACCGATGAAATTTATCACTATGACGCTGCCGGACGTGTAGCGGGCGGCAACCCAGGCACGTTTTGCCTGTCCGGCGCTTATGGCGGCTGGGCATTGCACCGCATGAGCAGCGGCGGCGGCACGGGTGTCTGTGACGTATTCAATAGCGGCCACATGCCCGCCCGCGAATTGTCTAACCGTATTAGCGCTTATATGCGCGGAATGGAAGAGGTGACAACATGAAAACCACGTTTACAGTGCAAAGCACCAGCTATACCGTGCAAGCCCCTTACGCTACGTATGAAACCCGCGAATTGACAGAGGAGCAGCGCCTACAGTTACGGGTAAATGAGGTAATGCAGCAGGCCAACAAAAAGCACTCAAAGCCGCGCCTCAAGGGTGAAAAGCGGGTTTACCCTAAGTTTGGCGCCGTTCTAAGCACTGCCGCATATGTACGCGACTATTACGCGGCCAACTCGCGCAACGCGCGCATATCGGAAAGCGCGCTCAATGAAGCGAACGAATTTATCGCAGCGTTTTTTCAGCCCCTTACAACTCACGTCAGCCAAGCGCAGGGTGAAGACACTCACGAGGTGGAGGCATGACGCTATACACGGTCCAACTATTCGCGCCAGGCGCGCACTTCAGCCA
>Ga0209492_1000299_pt1 | contig 15960 bp, 28 predicted proteins | sample PPLLak12cMay2015_FD_187253 | JGI IMG/M metagenome (GOLD analysis project Ga0209492, IMG submission 187253) | Freshwater sediment microbial communities from Prairie Pothole Lake near Jamestown, North Dakota, USA - PPLs Lake P7 Core (1) Depth... | ecosystem: Environmental > Aquatic > Freshwater >... | reverse complement strand
TGCGGTGAATATTTGCTGCATTCTTCCACCACATCAAATCGGTAGGCTTCGCTTCCGGGGTTGCTTCCGGGGTCGCTGATAATTTGCATGGTGTAGTAACTCGTGTTTGCAGGAACCACGCTGCCGGCTGTACCGGATGCAAGTTGCCCGGCTGTCAGTGCGTTTAGGTTTGCAGGCCCTGCACCAACCCGGAGCAGGAATTGTGTCTTGTCTGCTGTGTCCGTGAATGTGTTTGCAATCACACTGGTAGCAATCAAAGTGCCACTGGCATTGTAGGCTAAAATTTGCACATCGACATTGTTGTTTGCCCTTAGAAAATAAAGGTAATCATTTTGCACCAATGTCACCCTGCGTTGGCGTACCCTTGTCAGGAACTTTACGGAAGTGCTTGGGAAACTGATTTTGTAATCGTTGATGGTTTCACCGGAATACAATCCAAACAATCCGTTCCACGCAAACTTGCCGGTATCGGATGCCAAATTCAAATATTCTGCACCGCCATATTCCTCACCAAATTCAACCGAGTACAACACAAGGCTGTTGGCGCACTTTGCTGTGGTTGTGGTGGCTGTGTTGAAGTCGTAGGTTACGTAATTCTGCAATATGCGGCTGATGTTGAACACCCCTTTGTCCGTTGTGCCGTAAAAAATAGGTGCTTTTAGCTTTGCAATGGTGTTGCCACCGCTATCTTTTACCACCGCCACAAACTTAAAATTGGTTTGGGTGTAGTTCGTGCTGCTTAAAACATAGGAAATATCGGAATAAACCGGGCAAATGTCGTTTGGCTCGGTTACAATTGTGATTGCCATACCTAAAATAGTACGTTTTTACTCTCCCTCGGTACTGACAAAGATGCTTATTTGCCTGCCCATTGCATCTCCGATGCTTTGCGCTATAATATTGATGGCAGTTGGTGACAAAGTGCTGGCAATAAATCCGCTACCTTTGTACCCAAAACGCTTAATTGTACCCTTTTTATAGATTTTGCCTGCGATGGCTTCCGCATAACTCCACCGGGCTTGGTCAATGGTCATTCCTTTTTTTGCCCTGACTGGCAGCCCCTTTGCTTGTATCCATTTGACAAGTGCATCAACACTGACACGCTTGCCGGGCTTGGTGCCAAATTCCACATCTTCCCAATACCTCGCCATTTTGATGTTGATGGTCACACCATTTTGGCTTTCCTGCATATCCGTTGGGTCAATGCTTTGTAAAAGGTTTTTAGATGCCACGAGCTTTTTTTCTCGCAGCGATACTTCCAATTCATCAACAATTTTTTGCGCTACGTTCTGCATGACCTCTGCCAAAACGGAAGTGCCCATCGGTTCTAACTGCGACCGGGTGCTGCCCAGCCTATCCAATATCCCTTGATTAATTGCATCCAGTTGCGCTTTTGTTATGCTCATAACTGGAATAGTACATTTTTGCTCCGGGTGGGGGATTTGCACCCCCATCCTCCACCTTTGAATAACAGCATTAAGCCTGCTGGCTGCTACCCGTTAGTGCACATGGAAATCTTACTATTAAGACCAACCCGGCATTTGTAGTCAGGACAGGATTTGAACCTGTAATATGCTTTAATAACATACTAACACATGAGGTCTGCGTCTACCATATCCAGCACATACTATTTCTCTTTGTGCCTTCATTCCGCCACCTGACTATGTACGGGCTTTTTGTCAATCTCTCTTAGGCTAGCCCGTTACCGCCCTAAGTTCATTTGGGAGCTACCCAACTTCGTAGTCAGGACAGGATTTGAACCTGATTTCTCTCTTGTATCGAGTGCGTATGCCAACACGCCACCTGACTATGTAACAAACTTACAACATTTCTTGCAACAATGCAATTTTATACACCGTACTATCCTTTGAACTTTTTGCGCTTTGGGCGGCTTGGTTTAACCTTTCGGCTCTCGCCCTTTGCTTCTCGTTGTGAAAGCTCACGGCATTCAGAAACTCGATGAGGCTCATGTTTAGAAAATAATCCCATTTTGTGCGGTCTTGTTTTGCAATACCATCAATCGTTTTTAACCATGCAATGGCTGGCCGTTCTTTTCTTCGGCCATCTTCTTCAACTTCTCCACTTCCTGCTTTAAATATGCTTGGGTAGTTTCGAGTAATGTTGGCAAGCATAGAGAAAAAAAAAGCGTGTAAGCGTATGCAAATGAAATCGGCATCTTATCCCGGAACTGCGCTGCAATCTTTTCAAATTCGCTGGTCTTAACTTCCATGCGCTTGGGTGGAAAGATGCGGTAAGGAACGCACAGCGAAGCCATGATAAGGTGCAAGTTGTGAACCCACTTATCTTTTTCAGCAAACAAATCCTGCACGGTGATGAATTGGTGCGCCTGCAAATCGTGCTGGTTGGCTGCGAACTTGTAAAGCGTGTTTCCAACCCGAAAGCCACCCAAGTTCTTTGCGGTGGGTAACTCTGCCATGAATGCAAGTTTGCTCAATGCGGCTGTGATGTCTACAATCCTCATTTCTTCAATGTCCTCAACCTTTTTGCCGGATAGAATTGACAGCGTTTTGATTTGATTGTCAAACGATGGCTCGGTCAGCAGTTGCAGTTCTTGGAATTGCCCGATGGTTATTTGGCTCCAATTTTTCGGTAGTTTCATTTTACAAATTTAAACCATAACCAACAAATTGCAAATCTAATAATCTCCCAAAGTATAAGTGTTTTTATTATTGTCATTTGTTACCTCCGTATGTTTCTTTGATGTATTGTTCTGCTGTAATTTCTTCGTAAGGTCTATCTTTAAAAAATGTTATACCCTTAACTATCTGCTGCTTCTCCATTTCTTTGGCTTGTTGGATTATTTCAGCAATACATTTAATAGAATGTATTTTATCTGAATATACAATTTCTATTTTCCCTTTTTCAATTTGCTCAATCAACCATTCTACTGCTGTTTGTTGTTTGTTTTCCATGCTACAAATATACGAAGTTATACTAAAAAAAATACACCTTTTTTGTTTTTGATTGAACAATGCCGAGCAAGGGCAAGCGCAACAACAGCATCATCGTGCAACCCTGATGGTGCAGAATAACGCATCCCCGTTTGGGTGTGTTCAAATTCAAAGTTCCGCATCTCGTCTGCGATAATGCCTTCCGGGAAACCAATCGCCCCGGCATGGACATCGGCTGTCAGTTGCTCCATTAGCTGCTGTTTGCTTACCGATGTGAACTTCACCCCTAAAATCTTTGGGCATTGCCGTTGTATGTTCTCCACAATCGGGTCACCTACACCGGTGCTGTCCACTGCTGCCGGACTACTGCCAACCGTTTTAATTATTCGCTGCTCGGTTTGCGCCCAATCCATTTGGAAGCGCTCAAAGTGCGCCACCCGGTATTCCGCATCCAAGCCGATAATTACACTCCAATCCGTGTACTTTGCAAGGTCGATGCCGTACCACTCAACTGGTTTGGTGGATAATGGGGCAATGCACTGGTTGATGAACGACAAACCAAATGGGTTGCTGCCATCCTCGGTAGGTTCGGCAAGGTACAGCTCGCTAAATATGTGCGGTGGCAAATCCCTTTTCGCCTGCTCAACTTCTTCAAAGGCTAAGATGCCAGCGTTCACCCCATCGTATGCGGTAATTTTGTGGAACTCGTAATCCGGCTCACCCATCCGGGCACGTTCGGCCATCTTATATCCCCAGTTCTTTTTGCCTTTTACGTTTCCAATCAACTTGCATTTGCCTTGTGTCTTTGTCAGGGTTGAACGCAGGGCAAACCACGCATCCTCACGGGCACGTGTGAACTCATCAAACACGGCAGCATAGACATCATCCCCATATAGGTTATCCGGCTTTTCTGCTGACTTAAATTGAATGACACCGCCCATTGGGGTAATCAGTCGCAGTTCGCTTTCGTTGACCTTGAAGAAACTTTTGTCAGTGACTTGTGTACGCATACGCCTGAATGCAATCTTTGCCTGCCCATAAACCGGGGCCACCCACCACACGCTTTGATTTTCTTTGAGTGTTAGTGCCTGCTCAAATAGCCAAATGATGTGACTGGCTGTTTTACCTACTTTTGTGGCCGCTGCCGTAATTGTATAACGTGCAGGGCTGTCTAAAATCCTGCGCTGGTAATCAGTTACGAATGGCCGGGTGTAGGTTATTTGCATAGCTGCTTGTAAAATGCCAACCGCTTTTGGTTGATGGTCGGCAAATCGTGGATTTTGTTTGTTTGCTCCCGGTTATTGTTGCCCACCATTTTCAAATCGGCAAGCTCATACATTTGGCGCATGGCAGCGAACCACGCCTCCGGGGTGTTCTGCGTGAACTTAACACCGGGGTTGGTAGAAAGGTAAGGTGCCACTTCGGATGCGATAACTGGCAGGCCGTAGGCAGCCGCTTCAATTATTTTCAGTTCACTCTTGCAGTTGTTCCATTTGTTATCTTCCAATGGCGCAAGCGCAATATCGAATAACCGGTAAAAATTGCCGTACTCGTTTACGTTTTGGCTTGGTGCAATCACCACTTGCGGTCGCAATCTTTCGCTGCACCCGTTGAACTTGTATAGGATGCTTTCCCACATACTGCCCGGCTGATAACCACACAGCACGAACCGCACTTTGTCTCCGTAGTAATCGCACATTTTGGCGATGGCATCCGAAATCAGCATGATGTCGTTGCTGTGGGTAATGCCACCCACCCAGCCAAATGTAATTACATCACGCTGCTGTGGTTCTGCAAGCCATTGTTCATCGGTTAGGTCAAGGGCATTGGGAAGCACTTGCACATTTTGGTTGTACTGCCGGATTTCGTTGGCTAAAAAATCGGTGGTTGTGGTCACACCATCGGCATAACGGATGGCATCAATGATGCGCTGCTTTATTTTGTTGCTCCGGTAGTATTTGTAGATGGGGTGGAACTTTGGAAGCACCCAGTAATCGTCAATATCCACGATGTAGGGGATTTCATGCTTTGCAAGGTAGTGCAGGATTTCATAATGCAGTTCGCCCAAATCCCGGTTGAACAAAACAAGGTCGTATTGCTTCAACTCCGGCAGCCCTGCCTTGTTAAACTCCTGCGATACGTTCACCTCGATTTCTTGTGCATGGTCGATTTGCAGCCGTTTTAAGGGAGTGTAAAGGCGGTGGTATTCAACACCACCCATGCCTTGCCATAATGCCAGCACCTTCATAGCTTTACTTCCTTTATATACTGAAACAACTCCCTGATTTGAGGATAATTTATTTTTAGATAAGCCGTGTCCAGCAGTGTCATTTTTTTATGCCGGCTGCGATACCTTTTGTTGCGCTTGGTGTAGTGTCTCATTTATCTCCTAAATCAAGTGTTATTTTTATTTCGCCCTGCACGGTTTGGTTTACATCGGCTGTTTCTTTCGGCTTGCCAAACACACGGGATAGCAGCGTTTCAATGCTGTAAAGGCTGCCCTTCTCCAATGACTTCCGCATAGCGTTGGCAATGGTCTTTTCAAGGATGGTGGCCTTGGGGTCTTGCCATACGTCTTTCAGCTCATCGAGTGTCATTGATAACATCGCCTGCACGGTGTCGTTTACCTCGCTTACTTTGTAGCCGTTTTCCTTTAGCAGAGTGACAAACTTTTTTGGTCTGCCGTTCTTATTAATTCGGTCGGGGTGGCTATCAAATCCATCCCCCTTTTTTAAGTTGTCTAATTTATTGGCCATCGGTAGTTTGTCGGTTGTAAGTTTGCCCGTTGCGTTTGATTTCAAGTGTCGGGTCAAGTTTAATCATGCGGTCAATTATCACTTGGCAGTATTTAGGGTCAAGTTCCATACCATAGCATTTGCGTTTAAGTTGATGCGAAGCTACCATTGTTGAACCAGAACCGAGAAACAAATCAAGAACTGATATTGCTTTTGGATTGTGATTTAATCCGTTTTCAACTAATTTGATAGGTTTCATTGTTGGATGTAGTTCAGACTTTTTAGGTCTTTCAAAATCCCAAACATTTGTTAAAGTTCTATCATCTGTGAAAGTTTCGCCCGATTTATTCCAGCCAAACCAACAAACCTCATTTTTATTTTGATATTTACCTCTACCTAAAGTAAATTGGTCTTTATTCCAAACTATCATAGTTGAATTATGTAATGCTTCATCTAAAGCGGTAAACATAATTCTTCCATCTTTTCCTGGACCAGCCCAACAATAAACAACTCCATCACAAAATAATTTAATGTTTGATACAAAAGCATTGCAAAAATCTTTAAAATCTGCTCCGCTCATATTATCATTTTCAATATCTCTTTGCTTAAATTTTGGGTGTTTTATGTTACCATAATTAATATTGTACGGTGGGTCTGTAAATACCATATCAGCCTTCTGCCCGTCCATTAACCTTGCCACCGCATCGCTATCCGTACTATCCCCACAAAGCAATCGATGTTCACCTATCTCAAATAAATCACCCAGCACAATATCTGTTTGCACTTCATCGGGCATCTCGTAGTTATCTTCTTCTGCTTCCAATTCTATTGCATCCATTGGCGGCAAATCCAAACCCCACGCTTCAAGTTGTTCCGCATCCCATTCGTTGGCAAGTGCGTTCCAATCCCATTCACCAAATCCCACATTGTCTTTAATCAGGAACTGCGCCCGTTGTTCTTCTGTCCATTCGTCTGCCAAAATAATCGGTATCTCTTTTGCCCCGATGTCCGATAATGCTTTCAGGCGCATATTGCCGCCCAGCACGATGTAATGGTCACCTTCGGTATAGCAAACCAATGGTCGCTTTTCTAACATTTCAGGAAAGTCAATAATTGACCGCTTTAACTTGGCAAACTTCTCATCCCGGATTACACGGGGATTATTTGGATTTGCTTTTACTTCGCTTAGTTTTACCCACTGCATATTTTTTGATTATTACTTCGATTGAAAATTCTCCGTTGTTATGTTCTTCCGGCTTGTCGTGGTTGGTGGCCGTGTCTATGACCTCAATGTCCCAATTCTCTTTGATACCTGTTTGCAGCAATATACCCTCAACACTGAAAGTGTGTGGCGGCTCGCAGGAGTACGGCAAGTAGAAATATCGGTGGTCAAGGTTCCAACGGCTCGGTAGCATTTTTTTACGTTCGTACAAGTCCCGGTGCGGAATGCTGATAATGATATGCCCCCCCGGTTTGCAAATGCGGTGCCAGTTTTGAATTGCGGTCACCGGGTTATCCAAATGTTCCAGCACATGGGAAGCGTAAACGTAGTCAAATGTATTGTCAGCGTATTTGTCCATTGTGGTTGCATCGCAATCGTCTTTGTCATGGTGAATGCAATCGGTCAGGCTAATGGTGTCCACGCCATCGTGCGTATCTATTCTGCCACAGCCGATGTCAATGCCCTGACCTTTGATGTAGGTGTCGTAAAATCCTGCTGCCAATCTGCGTTGGTGTGCTTTTCTTGTTTCAGCCATTTTTTAATAGTTGTATAAGGTTTAAGACAGTCCACGCACCGTAGCCGTTTGCCCCGGTTGGAATTACATTGTGCGCACTTGGGCATATTTCAAGGATGCGTTGGTGCTTCATTTGTTCTGCGATTGCGTATGCCATTGATTGGTTGCCGATGAATAGATTGGAACTTGTAATCACTTGCGCCAGCTCGTAAAAGTCCTGCACGGGGTGGTATTTAATATCCGGTAGCTTTGCGCTGATGATTTTAAATTCCTGCGGCAACCCTACAAACGTAATCCGCTCCTGATATGGTTTAAGGATGCTGTAATCAAAAGTCGGGTTGTGGTACCGGGAAGTGCGGTTCAGCACGATGTCAAATTGTGCGGTGGATTTTTTAAGGTTGAAATCAATCGGCCGTGAAAGGTCGCACGTTAGTTCCGGGTAAACGTGAAAATACCACTGGCTGATGTGGCCGGTGTAGTTATGGATTTTACGGAATAGGTCAAAGTTGTAGTCGCATTTTGCGGCTTCATCCGTAATTTCTACACTCCCGATGAATTTAGTTGACAGCAGCAAGGGGGTGAGCATGTCTGCGATGGCTTGGTTCATCTGCACGTTGCCGAGGGGGTGGTTCATTCCGGCATATTGCCCGGGTACATTAATGCGAAGATACAAATGCACCGGCTTGTTGTGGATTTCCGATGCCTTGCGCATGGCTGGCAGGCTGTAAATTAAATCCCCTGCGTTTCCGGAATGTATAATCTTAACCATTTGCTTCATTGTATAGTGACTTTATTGCATCAACCATGCAGGAACGGCAGGCCGGAATGTGTCGGCCGTGTTTCCGCTTGTATATTTCATTCACCTTTCCGTACAAATCCGGTGGAATTGCCAGCGTTCCGGTGCGATTAACTTGATCAACGTGCGCTTTTAATTGCAGGCAGATGGCTTTGTCTTGTTCATTCATAGGTAACGGTCAATAAATGCCCCACAAACTGCGGTCATGGCTGCATAGGCCACACCCCAAATACCAAACTGATAAATCCAAACAGCGCAACCCATCCACCAAGATAGGCAGAAACCACATTCCCAAGGTTTGACTGCATCCCGGTTCCGGCTGTCCACTTTCAGTATAAAACTGACAATCGGTGGGTAAACGTACCGGCTCATGATTACGCATAAGCAGGCGAGAGCTATAATGTTAGTCGATAATGGCATTGTAATTATCATTGAGTTGCTTTTTTATTTCGTTGATGATCTGCTGAATTTCCCGGTAATTGATTTTTGTCATCTTTGCCATTGCGGCCATTGAGATATGCTGCTGATAGAGTTCCCAAAGTCGTACCACATACCATTCAGCCCGGTCGAATTTGACTGCCACCGTTTGAAAGTTAATGGTGTCGAATAAGCTATACATGACTTCTTTGTCGGGTCGGCTTTCATCAGGTATCGTATCAACATTATCGGGTAGTGTTTCGGATATTCGTAGGTTGTTTTTGAAAAATTGGGTTCGGGTGTTGCCGTGTATCATGTTGACAAAGCTCCGGATGGCATACCACTTGATGTTGTATTTGGTGGTGAGCTCCTCAAGTTTATGGTCAGGTAGTTGGCAAAGATACAACATAAATTCCTGCACCATCTCCGGGCTATGCTTGCCGCCAATATTTTTGGCCACTTGATTTATCCAGTCGCTTTTTGCTATCTCGGTCAATATCTTATCGCGATCTGACAATATCTTGCAGAAATTCCTTGTATTCCTTTTTATCCCCTAACTTGATGTGGCATTCCCGGCAAAGCGCAATTAGGTTGTCGATGTTGTCAACCTTTTTGGTGCCACCCATGCCCCGGGCTTCGATGTGGTGAATGTCCACCGCCTGCGTATGGCACACTTCACATGGAATGAAATCGGCTACATCGTAACCCATGCCTTTCAAATATGCTTTCGTGTGCGCTTTCAATTACAGCAGGTCAAACTCTTTAACATAGCATACATCAACCCACTCATCATTTATTTTATGCGGAAAATTAGCTTTATACAAACGCCATTTTTTTTCATCTTCTTCTTCATTTCCAGTATCCTCTATATATGTTTTGGCGTATGCTTCTATTTCCTGCATGATATCTGCAAGTTTGTCATTGGCAGCATCTTCGTTTTGATAAATTCCAACTATTTCATAAAGTAAATCCGAATATTCTTCGGTTTCAACTACAACTGCGTAAACTTTCATGGCACAAAGTTTATTCGTAAATGTTCTATTTTGTCAAAATGTGGATAACTTCAATAAAAATATTTTACATAAATTGTTGCAGATATAATTTTTTATACTATGTTTGCGACATGGAAAACACAATATTTGACCAAGGCTACCACGCTTGTAAGCGTTATCAATGGCAGCAGCACGATGGAACCAACCCATACCCATTACGAAGCGAGGAGTTTAACCAGTGGGAAAAAGGCTGGTCGTGGTATCTTGAATGTAAAATCCGCTGGCAGGAAGATGAAGCCATTGATTTGCGAGATATGGCAGATAGAACCGATTATTCCAACGATTAATTTGTTTATTTAAAAATTCTTTTTTAATATTGCATACCGGAACAACACGACTGAACCCCGTGCCGAGAATACCAAGCAGAATGAATATCCCCCTAAACAACACCCATGCGATTAGAAGGTCGGCTAACTTGGAGCCGGGTTCAACCTTTGAAAGTGTGGGTGTTTTTTTTATGAATATTTACAAGCCAAAACCACTTCCGAGCGACATCGTTAATCGGTGCCTTGAAGAATTGTCCTGCATTATTGGGCAGTTAGAAATCAAACAAATTACTCATGCCATTGATTTGCCGGTTTACCAGCACCAAAAAAGCAAGCTATCAATGCAGGTGCTTTACTACCGGGAATGTAAAAGATTATTTGAGAAAGGGAAAACAAATGGCAACTGATAAAAAGTCATTCGTGCTGTACTGCGACCAGCAGAATATTTTTAATATGCTGCCCGATGAAATTGCAGGCAAATTGATAAAGCACATTCTCGCTTATGTAAACGATGAAAACCCGGTGGCCGATGACCTTGTATTGCAACTGGCATTTGAACCAATTAAGATGCAACTAAAAAGGGATTTGCGCCACTGGGATGAAGTAAGGGAAAAGCGCAGCGAAAGTGGTAAGTTAGGTGGCAGACCAAAAAAGCAAACGGAAGCAAAAAAAGCAAATGGTTTTTTTGAAAAGCAAACGAAAGCAAAAAAAGCTGTTAATGTAAATGTTAATGTTAATGATAATGTTAATGTAATAAATAAAGATACATATAGGGCTTTTTCTCATTTGAAAATTTCTACTGCCGAAATAGATAAACTGATTGATGAAGGATGGGAGCGTGAGCAGGTTGATGAAATTTTAAGCGAAATTGAAAACTACCGGGATAACAAAAAATATGTGAGCCTATATTTGACAGCTCGCAAATGGCTGGCAAAAAAACCAAAGAACGGATTGCTGCCTAAACATTTGAAAGGATTTGTATGCTAACTTATTCATACCACAATATCGAAATACCTGCCGGAAAGACATCAGGCGAAGTTCAAACACTTTGCCCACAATGCAGCCACACCCGGAAAAAGAAAACAGACAAGTGCCTTTCAGTCAACTTGGATAAAAAGGTTTGGATTTGCCAGCATTGCCAGTGGAAAGGTGCAATTATTGACCGCCCGGAAGTTATCAAATACGAGGTGCCCGTATGGAAAAACACAACACAGCTATCCGACAAGGTGCTAAAATGGTTTGAAGGCCGCAGGATAACAGCAGCAACCGTGAACAAGATGCAAATAACGGAACAAGTGGAATGGATGCCACAAGTTTCCAAAGATGTAAACTGCATCTGTTTCAATTACTTTGAAAATGGGCAGCTAAAAAACGTGAAATATCGGGATGCTTCCAAACATTTCAAGATGCACAAGGGAGCGGAGCTGATCCCATATAACATTGATTGCATCGCAGCCGCTAATGAATTATGGATTGTCGAGGGTGAAATGGATGCACTTGCATTGATTGAAGCCGGTATTGAAAATGTAATCAGTGTGCCCAACGGAGCACAGCCAAACTTGACTTTCTTTGACCGCTTCATGCCAGCGTTTGACCACATCGAAAAAATCCACATCGCAGTTGACAACGATGCCCCGGGGATTGACTTGCGTAATGCCATAGCGGAAAGGTTTGGAAAAGAAAAATGTAATTACATTGTATTTCCAGATTGCAAAGATGCCAACGAGTTTCTACTGCTCAATGGTGCCTTTGCCCTGCGTGATGCTTGCATGAATTTTACTGAATTTCCCATGATAGGGGTGTTTAGCATTACCGATTATCTCCCGGAAATTGAAAACCTTTACAATTATGGACTGCCGGAAGGAGCCGGAACCGGAATGCGTGGCTTTGATAGCCTGCTCAAATTCCACAAAGGGTATTTGACTACCATTACCGGAGTACCGGGGCACGGAAAATCCGATTTTTTAGACCACATCCTGATAAAGCTATTACAAAAACACGGATGGAAAGGAGCCTTTTACAGCCCTGAAAATAGACCAGTGGAACTGCACATCAGCAAGTTGATGCGGAAGATAACACAGCGGCCATTTGATGGCAAAAACCGCATGAACCAAGAGGAAGTTTATGAAGCATTGATGCTGCTTGAAAATAACATCTTTTTTGTGAAACCTGAAAAGGACTTTTCACTTGACAGCATTTTGGGCAAAGTGGCCGAACTGAAAAACCGAAAAAATATTGATTGGTTTGTGATTGATGCGTGGAACAAATTGGAGCACCAATATACCGAAAGCGAAACAAAATATATAGGGCAGTCATTGGACAAGATTGTCAACTTCTGCGAGCGGTACAACGTGCATTGCTTTTTAGTTGCCCACCCCCGGAAGATACAAAAGAAAGAAGCCGGTCATTACGAAGTGCCAACCCTTTACGACATCGCAGGAAGTGCAAACTTTTTCAACAAGACCGATAATGGAATTACGGTTTATCGCAACTTTCAAAACAATAGTGTGGAAGTTCATGTGCAGAAAGTAAAATTTAGCCACTGGGGCGCAATCGGAGCACAGCTATTTCAATACGACATACCAACCGGATTATACATCGAAAAATCATGAGAATAAAAATAAAACAACCCAAAAAACCAAACAGCAGGACAAGCTTCCGGGTATCGGAAATTGACACGCTGAAAGAAACAATCAAACACCAAGCGGTGCGAATTGCTGAACTTGAAAGGATGCTGAAACTTGACAACATGAATGCTAGCAACGAGTACGCAAAAGCTGCTCACCTTGCAATTAAATCCGTTTTCCCGTACTACCAACCGGAATATGTTAAACTGCACACCCGGAAGCGTGAAATCGTGGAACTGCGACAAATATTCCTTTGGCTTCTGCGAAACAAAACCACCATGCCGCTAAAGAAAATCGGGGCCATGTGTGGCAATCGGCACCATACAACCGTAATGCACAGCACCCGGTTGGTCAATGACCTTGCAGACACAAATAAAAAGTACCGGGAAGATTTGGATAAAATCAAACTGGCATTTGAAAACTTTGTAATATAAGTTTAAAATATTATATTTGAAGCATGAAACTAATCAACCCATTGAAACCCCACGTTGCCAGGCTGCCCGATGGTGGCTTTGCAATCCGGGAGTGGCGCAATTTCCGCTGGCAGTTTCTTACCGAATTTGGAACCTACACGGATTGCGTGGACAATCTGCTAATTTTCAAGTACCACAACGAAGCCAAAATACACTTGGATATTCTAACCTACAAACGCAAACAATTAAACAAAGCAAAAGCAATATGATAGTAATTGACATCTGCCTCTCCGACATCCCAAAGGATGCAATCAGCGAGGGCAAAAACGGAAAAAAGTACCTAAAATTGGTATTGAATGAACGCAAAAGCGAGGGCAAATTTGGCGAAACCCACACCTTGCAGCTAAGCCAAACCAAAGAACGGAGAGAAGCGAAAGCATCCCCGGTGTATGTTGGCAGTGGCAAGGCTTACAAATTTGAGCAAAAAGTCAGTGCAGCACCAAAAGCCACATTTGATGCGCCTGCTTCTTATGGCGGTGATGATTTACCTTTCTAATGCAGAACGAAATAATCAAAGCCTGCGATGAAATCTGCACGTTGCTCGTTGAAAAGAATGCTAAATATGGCAACTCCGCACTGGAACCCACACGGATATTCAGCAAGGCATCCACAACGGAGCAGTTGCTTGTCCGCATTGACGATAAATTGAGCCGCATCAAAACAACCGGGCTGCAAGCACCTGATGAAGATACGCTGAATGACCTTATCGGATATCTAATTTTACTGAAAATCGCAACGAAATGACACACGAGGAAAAACGAAAACACTTTATTGCAAATTCCCGTAAAGGGATGAAGATGCAAGTGGTGAATGCCTGCAAAGGAATGGCAAGTTATGCCACCGTGATTAAATCTCTCAACAAAGAAAGCACCTACAAAAGCAAAAAGGAGCAGCAAGTGATTGATGTGGCCTTTAATCTTTTGCGATAACGTTTTGCAGATTGGCGTTCTTGCCACAAAATTTAATTAGAAACAATAAACTTTAATATTATGACAAAAGTATCAAACGAAGAACAAAGCAATAACGCCAATGTGCTGTTATGTGCAGTGCCTGACCTTACTTTATTGTGGGAAAAGGTTATTATAATGCACTCTAATAAAGAGATATCAACTGATAGAAAGGATGAAATACTAAATGTGCTTGACTACTTAGATAGAAAGGAATTAATAACCTTGAAGTTTGGGATTTAAGTCATTGCACATAACAGTCGTGCAGGCGCAGTTATTTCATACAATCAAAAATTAATTGCGCTTGCACTTTGTTATGACAACGGAAGAACGGGGTTTTAAAACGGTGGTATATTGGAAGGAACAAATGCTCTCCTTTGAGCCAGTGCCGGAGATTGCCGTGGAAAAGACAATCAAAAAATACACGAAGCAAGGATATAAGGCGCAACTGCTGACCGATGACCTGATAAAAAAAATCTCACAAAAACTTTGTTAATATAAAAAACTATACTATATTTGCACACATGGAAACCAAGATAACAGTAACACTCACCGGCAGCCACTCTGCCAAATTTGAACACGATGATGTCATTTACCGCATTGACTGGGAAGATGAAAGCGACACCGTTTATTTATTTCAGCAATGGAGCCCGACAACCGAAGGCTTAAAAGTCCTAAGCATCCCTGCTGAAATTTTGCCGACACTTGTAGCAATTTTTAACACAATCGAGGAGAGCAAAAAATGAACGAAATCTTAACCGCACCTATCCTGCCATCGGAAATTGAATGGCGTGTGCAATCGAAGACTGACACCGGCAAGTTAATTGTCGTGCCGTACATCAACAATCGTTGTGTTATGCAACGCTTTGATGCAGCCTTTGGAGCAGCCAATTGGACAAGTGAGTTTCGTGAGATAACCAACGGCTTCATTTGCCGCTTATCCGTGACCATTGACAAGCGCACAATATACCGGGAAGATGGTGCCAGCAAGACAAACATCGAGCCTGAAAAGGGTGGAATATCCGATGCGATGAAAAGGGCTGCCGTTCAGTTCGGACTTGGCCGCTGCCTTTATGACTACCCCAAAGTAATGGTTGAATGCGAAGGCAAGTTTATCCCTGATTGGGCACACGACAAACTCGGCAAGTTGGTTGATTGGGTAAACGCTGGCAATTACAAGGAAGTAATAATTTTAAAGCCATGATTGACATTGTAAAAGTTTTATTTGATGTTGAGGAAGGCAACGCATCCGCTTTGGATGCGTACTGCCACCTCTCACGCTTCGAGAAGCAAATAAAAGCCGCCAAAGAACAAATACAGCAGCAGGCAATTAACGAAGCGCAAAAGCACGGAAAAACCTTTCAGCACATGGGCTTTGAAATCCAATGCCGGGCTGGTGCCGGGCGGTGGAAATTTGACCACTTAGACGAATGGGCAGCACTCAAACAAAAAATGCTGCACGTTGAACATCTTGCAAAGTGGTCGTACCAAAGCGAGCAAAAGAATATCATGCCCGTAACCGATGGCGGTGAGATTGTAAAGCCTGCCGAGTACATTGCAGGAAGTGAAACCATTGCATTGAAGGAGATTGAGAAATGAAACAAACAGCAGTAGAATGGTTGCTTGAAAACATTGCTTACATACCTATGGGTTTTGAAATTGATATTATTAAACAAGCCAAAGAAATGGAAAAGCAGCAGAAATTAAAACATCAATTATTTATAGGCAAGGTATCTGATATAATTGGCTTTGAAAAAACAATCGAATTGTTGAAAGAATGTAACAACATAATAGGAGGTAATGATGCTGAATAAACGTGAAACCCCAAAATCGGTTGAGAACTGGCAGCAACCCGTTGAGCCGGAAGTTATCGAAGCACAGCCATACGATTACAGCCAAATGGCAGACGATATGCCCAGCGTTGATGATTGGTTCCGCATCCGGATATGGCAGGATGAACTTAATGGGGTTGCGTTAACCGGATAATCACAATAAAATG
>Ga0209492_1000298_pt1 | contig 16030 bp, 10 predicted proteins | sample PPLLak12cMay2015_FD_187253 | JGI IMG/M metagenome (GOLD analysis project Ga0209492, IMG submission 187253) | Freshwater sediment microbial communities from Prairie Pothole Lake near Jamestown, North Dakota, USA - PPLs Lake P7 Core (1) Depth... | ecosystem: Environmental > Aquatic > Freshwater >... | reverse complement strand
GATAGAGAAGGGCGACGTCGTATTATCTGTTATATCAGAATCACGGTCCAAAAACCGGGTCACATGGTAATATCCTCGTAGCAAGCCAGCCGGATGACCTGGGTGAGATCAGATCGTCGAAGAAAACAAATTTTTCCTGCTGCCTCTGAGTATTCTTCTGGCGATTCTTTCATAATCCGAATCGAAAATCCTCATCTTTTCCTTAAAGTATCTGCCTGGCCGGGCCCGAAATGCCCCATTTTTATTGAGTGACAATGGACCAGTACGTCGATACAGGTGTAAGATAAACAGGTTTGAGTTTTTAAGACAAAACGAAAAATCGGTTTTAATTCCTGTTCCCGATGACCATTATAAAACCCTGGTCAAATACAATAATCCCGTCCGTTTTTGTCAGAACCAAGTGCTGATAGCAGCATCTCAAGGCTTATCTCTCAAGCATTGAAGTAATTCCCGCTTCGAATCATTCCTCTGAATATACGACAGAATCACGGATGGTACTGGTCTATTCGTTTAATTTCCCGATCGGTATATTTTCGGTCACTATGATGAACGAGACGATAGATCGTATAATATTACGGCGATTCCGGTCAAAACTGTCCAGGTATCTGATCAGACAGATTCCAACGGACAAAACTTCTGGAATGAGGTGTAAAATAGTATCTGTTTCGACGCATTAACAGCAAGGATGTTACCAAAAAAAAAGATACCGGTAATTTTTTCTGACCTGGAAAACCAGACTAATTAAAGGATAACATTTTGACAATTTAATTGATACTGACGAACAAGCTCCGCAATGAGTGAAATCGTTAGTATTCGTCCCATTCCTAACGGATCAAAAGGTGCGAAGGAATTTCCAGATTTTCAGAGAAAAAGTGCAGGGCGGGTCCTATCCCCCAAGATTAGTATTTCAAACTGAGTAAATTCTTTTTATTCTGTAGAGAACCCGAACCCAAGTATCGACAGGGTTTTACACATGGATCTGGTTGGGTCACCCGCATTCCACACTGACAACCAAGAGATAAAAAAAAGAATTTATTTACCTACGACGAAAGACGCTCATAGCGGGCTTCCGGCAGGGTTTTTACCTGATGGGGTAGGGAATATACCCTCCCATCGAAAAAAACCCGTGTTTGAATGTTCTGTCAGGGTGAAGTCGGGATCTCCTGAGCAGAGAAAGACAATGGCAGATACTGAAAGAAGATCACATCTTCCGGAATAAAGGAATAGAATATGAAAACTGGACAGATTTGGAAATCAAAGCAGCGCCGAGATATGGGAATTCCGGACTTGCGCAGAATGTCTATTCTGCGCAAACCTTTATTTATTTGAGATAAAATAGAATAGAGCATGGAAAGCGGGTATTTTTCGGAGTGGCTCAAGAGCTACCGCAATTACCTCCGGATGCGCAACTACTCCCCCCGCACCCTTAACAGCTACGAGCAGGTCCTGAGACACTTTGCATATTATGTCTGGTTGAGCCGTCACACTGAAGTCTCGAAACTGGTCATCTACTGGAAGGACTTTGAAAATGCCCGGCTCGATACCGACGTGGAAGTAACGCCGGTCATTATCAATGATTTTCTTTCGTTTGTCTCGACAACGCAGACCTACAAACCCAAGACCTTTCATCGTATCATTTCAACGCTCAGCTCGTTCTACCGTTTCCTGTACACCCAGGGCGCTGTCTCTTCCAACCCGCTGACCGGGGTCGATCGCCCGAGGATTAAACAACAGGAGGTCAAATACCTCAAGCACAACCAGGTGCTCCGACTGCTGGAGTCTATTGAAGACCTTAGGGACAAACTCATCGTCAGGACCATTTATGCCACGGGAGTAAGGGTTTCAGAACTCTGTAATATGAATATCGAAGATATCGATTTTGACGAGCATACCATACGGATTCGTGGGAAGGGTGACAAGATGCGGACTGTTTTTGTTGATGACGATACCCTTGCAGATCTCCTGAAATTTATCGGCAACAGGATTGTCGGACCGGTTTTTTTAGGCCAGCAGGGAAAAAACATCTCATCACGGGCTATCCAGCACATCTTTAAAAATTATGCACCCCCGGGGATCACACCCCATAAAATCCGGCACAGTTATGCAAGTGAACTCTACAAACGTTCAAAAAATCTCAGGGTTGTGCAGGAAAATCTTGGGCATACCTCCATAAAGACCACCGAAATTTACCTGCATACGGACATTGATGAACGCAGGCAGGTATACCAGCAATATTTCCCGCTTTCTGATAATGATGAAAAGTGATTCATCAGCGTACCGGGACTGGAGAGATCCCAAGAAATCATCTTACAGTCAATATTTTCCGGCATACTGATCTTCCCTGCCATATTGTCACTATTTGCGGCTCTTTTCTTGTTTTCCGGCCCAATTAAGTCGTCAAATTGTATTTTTATCGAAATGATTGGTGGAGTAATTTTACGTAAATGCATTCTTTATAAACCGTATGATGCTATACACAAACCCACTCGTTTTAGCCACTGAAATACTTCGAAATTTGAATATCCGGATTCCCGTTCGGAACCTGGAAGATGAGGGGTTTCATATCTGCTCAGCGGGGTGATGTCAATCGATCCGGATCCTTAGCAAGGATGAACGAAAATTAACCGTCAATAAACGGCCGTCAGCATCTTTACAACGATCCGGCAATGGTTCTCCCTGGAGTCTGCTTGCTTTTTATCGGAGTAAAAAGCAGGATTGAAGTTGACTTTAATATCTCGTATATCCAAAAGTAATGGAACAAATTTTCTAAAAGAAAATTTTGTGAAGGAATTCAAAAAAACAATTCGAACCCCCGTAGTGTAGCGGTCAATCATGCAGGACTTTGGATCCGGCGACACCAGTTCGAATCTGGTCGGGGGTATCCAGACAAAATGTTAGAATCTTATAGCAACTTTTTCCCATGCTCCGTCGTTGTTCTGGTATATGTCTACCAAAAATATTGCACAATCAGAAATTTTTGCAACTGTAAAACCCCAGTACTCTAACCATGCGATCGCATCCGGCCTTGCGTCTGGACTTTTAACTGCTGATGATGCGGCACTGATACCGAGAGTTCATTTCGGAGAAGCGGGCTTCTGTTGGTATCTGTGTGTCAGACGGGCGAACATGCTTTCATTCACCCTTGTTGGATGGTGCCGTTTTATTGGACCTTTCCGTGAACTCACCATCGGTGATGTCTATGTTCGGCATCGATGCACTGAAATCCGGGAAAAGCCAAAGAGGACGACCTTTCAAACAGAATACCCTGGCCGACCATGTGGTGTTCCTCAAACGATATCTGGGCAATCGAGAATGGATACAGTACGCTTCCGGAGAAAAAAAGTCAGGGCCATAAGACCGCCGTCAAAGGACACTGTTACAAAGAAAGCATCCGACCCCCTAACCCCGGAAGAAATCACACAAATAATTCATGCCTGTAAAAAGAGTGTGGACCGTGCCCTCATCATGCTATTATACGAAGGCGGGTTCCGAATCGGCGAAGTAGCGCAGATGACCTGGGAAGATCTGTCTTTCAATAACGGTGGAGTCGCGACCAGCATCAAATTCAAAACAGCTTTCGCCCGGCACATACGGGCGCATATGTGCACTCAATACCTCCTGAACTGGAGAGCCGATTATCCGGGCATACCGGAAGGATCAGCAAGAGAGGCGATCCCAGTATTCAGTTACTTCAAACGGCCATTCATCTGCATCAAAATCATTTGTTAACCTGACAAATACCCATTGCTCTTCAAAAAAACAAGGAGTGACAAATACCATGATACGAAAAATCCTGATCGGTGCGGTCATCGCACTCATCCTCGTCCCTTCGGCGGGTTCGCGGCAGGTTTCGGGGGAAATGGAACCGGAGCAGTTTCCGGACAGGGCAGTGCTTCAATAACGGACAGAACTGCATGAACCAGACCGGCCAGCAGGGATCCGGAACACAGGAATAGCACCGGTGCGGTAAGCAGCAGGATGGAGCGAAGGGACCACACGGTGACGGGGATTGCCAGTGCACCAGCGAACAGAAACAGACCCGGTCCATGCTCCGTCTACATGATGGAACCGGCGGGGCCGGAAGAAATACTCCGTAACTGAACGGTTGATTTTTCCTGTCGGACACAGGTTCAGTTTTTTTTATTTTCGCGGAAATCCCGTGACGGGACCGGAAGAAGCACGAAAGAATTACATATGCATCGCAGTTTTCTCGCGACAGCCGAAATGAAACGGGTCGCAGATCCCGATTATTTTTTAGTCCGAATTTTACCAAGCGATAACGCCGGCAATCCTGTCCGGCATTTATTGTTCAGGTCTCCGGGATGGACCATATGTCGAAGATTCTAACGGGGCCTGAATATTTATACCGGGCTGGCATTATTGGTATGCGAACCAAACGTTCAGGATAAACATTATGCGAAACTCCATCCTTGTTCTTGCTATGGTCCTTGCAGGGGCCATACTTATTTCAGGGTGCACATCCCCGAATCCAGGTACCGCGACCCCAATCCCGACCACGACGGTGTCACAACCGCCATCCCCGGGCCAGCTTATAACGGACATGGCCGCTCTTGACCAGGCGTACATTCCGGTCCTCGCCCTCACTACCCAGAATGATACGGCAGGATCGCGGAAGTCGATGGATACCCTGCTCACGAAATGGGGTGCATTCAAGGGAACGTACTACGCGGCCATGCCGCAGGACTCCTTGTGGAAACCCAATCTCGATACCGTGGATATGACCATTACTACGGCAAATGCCCGGATCGTGGAAGGGAATCTCAGCGGTGCCCATGCCGAGCTTGAACAGTTCCGGCTCACCATGCTCGATCTCAGGACCCGGAACAATATCGGTTCCTTCATCGACAAGCTGACCCTGTTCCATGGACCCATGGAGACCATCGTGCTCGCGGCAGCGGACAAGGCTCCGGCTGATGTCGATGTTGCAACGATCCGGCAGGCATACCCGGATGCCGTGGCGAAGTGGAATGCGGTGAAGTCCGGAACAATCGATACCACGCTGTACGGGTTTACACCTGACCAGCTGCAGAAGACCCGCGTACTGATTGCGAACCAGACGGCGGCAATGGATAAGCTGGGAGCTGCTCTCGACTCGGGCAACACCACGACAATCGGGACAACTGCGGTGGCGATCAAGGGTCCGTTCTCGATCCTGTTTTCATCGTTCGGGAAATTCCCGGCATAAGACTCATTTCTCTCCATTTTTGATGGCTATATACATAACTTGGGAGTAACGGGAGTCGGCCCTCACGGACTTTGCCCTTTTTGAGAGAAAAAATCATTGAAAAATCGTACTAACACTATTATCAACAGTGAACCGTCCCAACGTGATCCTCCCCTCGGCTTGGTGGGGAGGGGTAAGAGTGGGGCGATCCGGAAGATTACAAACGGCGCGCGATAGGGTCGCAATGGGGCCGGATTGCTAAAAGATTCTAACTAGTTGTCAGGAATCTGGTCGGGGGGGTATCACGACAAATAGTCAGACTCTTATTGAACCATTTTCGCTGCCCTCTTCCGCCCGGCGTTATCTATCCCTGTAACCGGAACACAAACTCCGTCCCATTCGTAGTATTGACCTCGACCTTCGCATGCATCTGGTGTCTTGCAAGGAAGTTCACCAGTTTCAGGCCGAGGGTCTTCGTTTTTGACAGATCAATTTCCGAGGGAAGACCAACACCATTGTCCCTGACGATCAGCATATAGGATCCCTCGTTCCTGGTGAGGGCCAATGAGATTGCAGGAGGGGCATGCCGGACTGCAAGACAATCAAACGATGCGGGAAAAGCATATTTGAAGGAATTTGTCACGAGTTCATTGATAATGAGCCCTGCAGGAGTTGCCCGTGGTATATCGAGCATAATGCCCTTTGCATCAACAGATGTCACTACGGGTTTTTTCGTCTTGAATGTTTGTGCGATCTGGTCGAGAAGTGTTCTTATGTATGTTTCCATATTAACCTGGTCGAATGTTTTTGTCCGGTACAGGGTCTCGTGGATGAGGGCCATGCTCCGGGCACGGTTCTGCAGGTCCTGCCTGAGCATTCTCCCTGCAGGGGTGTCTTCACTCGAACCTTCAAGGCTGAGCAGGGAAATGAACGCGGCCAGGTTGTTCTTGACACGGTGGTGTATCTCGGCAAGGAGAATCTCTTTTTCTGCGAGAGCCTCCTTCAGGTTCGCCTCGCTTCGTTTCAGGTCCTGTTCGCTTTTGGTGAGTTCTTCGAGATACTGACGTAACTTTCCCTGTGCCACCGTTAGTTTTTCGTTGAGGGCAGTGAGTTGGAAATTGTAGCTGATAAGTTCGTCGTTTACCTGGCGGAGTTCCTCATGAACCGCAGAGAGGTCTTCATAGGCGGCAATGAGTTTTTCGTTTTTCTGGCGGAGTTCCCTCTCCGTAGCAGTGAGCTCCTTGTTTGCTGCATCAAGGGCACTATTTTTCCGGACCAGTTCCTGGTCGATCCGGTTTCGCTCGTGGGCGTAGCGTATCGAACGCACGAGAGAAAGTCCGGTGATCTGTCCCTTGACGAGATAGTCCTGAGCCCCCTCGTTGAGTGCGAGCATACCAGTCTCCTCGTCGTCAAATCCGGTAAGGACCACAATCGGGTGGGACGGGTACCTTGCCCGGACCTCCCGCAGCGTTGCAATTCCCTGGCTATCCGGAAGCCCGAGATCGATGAGAATAAACTCAGTCTCCCCCTTTGAGAGGACAGCCCAGGCCGCGGCAAGGGTTTTCGCATTCTGCAGCTCGAACGCCGATCCCTGCGGGTCAAGAAGTTCGCGGAGGATTTCCACATCAGCGGGGTTGTCTTCGACAGCAAGGATCTTCATGTTCGTTTTTCAGCTCCCTGACTTTGGGGGCAGGGTAACAATAGAGAACCAGAAATTCTCGATGGATTTAACGATCTCGATGAACTCCCCGAACTTGACCGGCTTCCGGATGTAACAATTGGCATGGAGCCGGTACGACTCAAGTATGTCACGCTCATCCTGCGATACCGTCATAATCACCACTGGAATAAGCCGGAGGTCCGGATCTGCCTTTATCTCGGCAAGGACCTCACGGCCGTTCTTTTTAGGGAGGTTCAGGTCGAGAAGGATCAGGTCAGGCATCGGCTTCCATGCATATGCGCCGGTCCGGCGGAGGTAGGCCATTGCCGCTTCACCATCGGTGACCACGTTCAGGTTGTTCCTGAGTTTGCTGTCCTGGAGCGCTTCCTTTGTGAGCGCTACATCGGCAGGACTGTCCTCGACCAGGAGAATCTCTACCGGTCGGGGTAATTCTGACTGTTGTATTGTAACATTCATTGTTTTTCCTCGTATCGTGACGGGAGGGTGAAAGAGAAGGTTGATCCCACACCCGGCTCGGACCGGACAGTGATCTCTCCCCGGTGACGTTCAACGATCCTCCTGCAGATCGCAAGACCGATGCCGGTCCCTTCGTACTCACCTTTTGCATGCAGCCGCTGGAAGATCTTGAAGATCCGCTCGGTATATTTAGGGTCTATCCCGATCCCGTTATCAGTTACCGAAAAGATCCAGGCATCGCCCTGTTCACGGGCAGATACGTGGATCTTCGGGGTGGCTTCCGGTTTCTGGAACTTAAGGGCATTGCCGATAAGATTCTGAAAGAGCTGGGTGATCTGGATGCCGTCGGCGGAGAGATTCGGGAGGGGATCGGCAGTGATGATGGCCTCCTTCTCCTTTATCGAGGCCTGGAGATTCCGGAGTGCCTGCTTCAGCGAGGAGTTCATATCGATGAGTCCGAATTCGTGTGCCTTGGTCTGCACCCGGGAGTATTCGAGCAGGTCGAAGATGACCTGGTTCATCTGCTTTGTCGCGTCGATAATGAAATTGATGTATTTATCCGCCCGTTCGTCCATCTGACCCTTGTACCTTTTTTCCAGCAGCTCCGTAAATCCTGAGATCGCCCTCAGGGGTTCCTGGAGATCATGAGAGGCGATGTAGGCAAACTGCTGGAGTTCGAGGTTTGAACGGGCCAGTTCCTCGCTCTTCTCCCTGAGCTCGTCGGCAGTGGCTTTCCGTTCAGCGATCTCTTTCTCGAGAAGTGCATTCGCCTCCTGGAGCTCGATCGTCCGCTCCTTGACCCGGTCATCGAGCTCCCGGTATGCCAGCAACAGGGCATCTTCAGCACGTTTCCGTTCGGTTATGTCCCGTGCAGCTGCAAAGACACCGGTGATCTTCCCGGCCTCGTCCTGGTACACCGTCGCGTTGTACAGGACCGGTGTTATCCGCCCATCCGTACGGCGGATTTCGAGTCCGTAGTCGGTCACTGAACCATCACGGAATACCTGCTCGTACCCGGCTTTTGCCCGGTCTGGTTCGGTGAAATATTTCGAAAAGTCGGTACCGATCAATGTATCCCGGGAAAATCCGGTTACCTTGACTGTTGCAGCGTTCACGTCGCTAATGGTACCGTCAGGATTGATGGTGACGAGCGGGTCGAGACTTGCCTCGATCAGGCTCCGGTTGTATGCACTGGCACATCGTGCCGCCTCTTCCGCTTTCTTCCGTTCGGTTATATCGCGGGCAGCTGCAAAAACACCGGCCACTGTGCCGTGTTCATCTTTGAATACCGTCGCATTGTAGAGTACAGGCGTAGTCCGGCCGTCTCTGTGTTCGATCCTGAGCTCATAGTCCGTCACCGACCCGTCCCGGAATACCTGTTCGTAGCCGGCTTTCGCCCTGCCCGGTTCGGTGAAATATTTCGAGAAATCGGTACCGATCAGTTCTTGCCGCGAGAATCCGGTCACGTTTACCGTCGCGGCGTTCACATCGCTGATAGTGCCGTCCGGGTTGATGGTGACGAGCGGGTCGAGACTTGCCTCGATCAGGCTCCGGTTGTATGCACTGGCGCGGCGGATGGTCTCTTCGGCCAGTTTCCGGCCGGTGATGTCGTGGGCGATGGTTGATGCACCGCTCAGCTCGCCTTCACGGTCCCGTATCGGGGAAACTGTCAGGGAAACCTGTACCTGGTTCCCGTTTTTCCCGACCCGGACCGTTTCATGGTGATGGACCGCCTCGCCGTGCCGGAACGTATCGAGAATTTTATCGATGTCGTCGATCTGGTCGGGCGGGACGAGCATTGAAATGTGCCGCCCGACAGCTTCTGCGGCTGTGTACCCGTAAAGCCGCTCCGCTCCGGCGTTCCAGCTCGTAATGATGCCATCCAGCGACTTACCGATGATCGCATCATCAGAATTGTCTACGATTGCGGCAAGCCGGGTCCGTTCCTCCTCTGCTTTCTTCTGCCCGGTGATATCCCGTGCCGCGGCAAACACGCCAGCGATAGTCCCTGCTTCATCCCGGAAGACCGAGGCGTTGTAGAGAACCGGCGTGACGTTGCCGTCGCGGCGCCGTATCCGGAGCTCGTAGTCCGTCACCGAACCATCCCTGAAGACTCTCTCGTACCCGGCCTTTGCCCGCCAGGGCTCGGTAAAATACTCAGAAAAGTCGGTACCGATTAGTTCTTCCCGGGAAAAACCGGTGATCTGAACCGTGGCGGCATTCACATCGCTGATAGTGCCGTCCGGGTTGATTGTCACAAGCGGGTCGAGACTTGCCTCGATCAGGCTCCGGTTGTAGGCGCTTGCATGCCGTACCTGGTCGAATGCATCCGTTACCGAACCGGAAGTATGGTTTTTTGCTGCTTTATCCTGAAGTTTTTTCCGCATATTTTCGTTAATCCCATTCCATCCAGGATCCGGGTTTGAACAATCCGATATACAATCCTGCCCGTGATGATGAAGTGAACATTCAGCGCAATAGAAATAAATTTTATGTTTTGGTTGCGGTCCCGACTACGGAGAATCAGGTTGCCCGTGGGGAGGTCGTCGGTAAATCTTTGTTTTCCATGAGGATCAGCAGACTAAAGATAATTTCAATGACTACCATTGTGCCGGCCAAGACGTACGGGCTAAAATAATAGCCTGCAATAAGAGCAACAATTGGAATAGTAACAGAGAAAATCAGATATATTCTGGACTGGTATAACCAGCCATACGGCAATAGATGTGCACCAAAAATCATTGCTATAATCATTAACATTTTATCCGGGACTGCAGAATACGCCCAAACTGCAATAAGCAGATATAATATTTGATTTATGGAAAAAATTATCCCCAGGTTAGTCAGAGGATTATTCACATTTTGAAATTCAATTTTAAAAATCCTGGAGATGAAATACGCCAATGGCAGCAATAGTGCCGTACAACAAAATGTTAAAAAGTTTTTTGTAAGTATTGGCAAAACCGTTAATTGAACAAGTAAAAGAATAAACCAGATAATAATCGATGCTATAATAAAATGTATTCCTCTTTTTTGCCTGGTGGCGCAATCCCATCGTAAATCATTTAAATTCATACTATTTCCTGATGTTCTATGTACCTTGTGACAAAAAAAGGGAATCTGTTTTCTATGGAATAAGAAAAGGCAAGAAAGGTATCCCTTCAGGATCCCAGGGCTTAGTGGAAAAATTTATTAATTCATATCTGGAATAGATTTTCCACCAGTAAATGGATATGATAACCGGAAATGCTATCTTGTTTTTCGGTTTGAAGACCCCAAAACTTCATGATCATTAAGTCAGGATCAATAGGACAATAGCACTCCCTATTCTGCACGGGTTGGAGCCCGGGAGTCAGAGGAATTGTATGGATCCAGGACCCATCCCCTTCATAATCCGGAACCAGGTAAAACCAGCGGTCATACTTTTTTTCCTGCTCACGCTTATCACCGGGATTTTCTATCCTCTTTTCCTCACCGGCATCGCACAGCTCGTCTTTCCCGCTCAGGCAAATGGAAATCTCATTATTCACGATGGGAAGGTGGCAGGTTCAGTTCTCATCGGGCAGCCGTTTACATCACCGGGATATTTCTGGGGCCGCCCATCCGCCACATCTCCGGAGCCCTACAACGCCGGGCTCTCGTCAGGTTCAAATTTCGCCCCCTCAAATCCAGCCCTCTCCAATGTGGTGAAAGCACGGGTCGAGTCACTCCATACAGCGGATCCGGCAAACACACTCCCGATACCGGTGGATCTCGTCACGGCTTCGGCAAGCGGGCTCGACCCGGATATAAGTGTAGCCTCCGCCTACTATCAGGTCCATCGGATTGCTCATGAGCGTAACCTGAGTGAAGAGGATATACAGACACTCGTAACCACTCATATCGAACCCCGGCAGTTCTGGATCTTCGGCGAACCGCGGGTAAATGTCCTGATGCTCAACCTCGCACTTGATGACATGACGGTAAACCATGTCGTCCCCTCATCAGCCATTCAGCCGGATCTCACGCTCACGGACGAACCGGGATTGCGGATTCCGGACTGGATTGTGCTGGTTCTCTTCTTTGGTTTCTTTGTGGTGACCGTCGTCCCCTTGGGGCGATTCATGGTCAAGGTGATCAAAGGGGAACCTCACCTCCTTTCACCGCTCACAGTGCCTCTCGAATACCGGCTCCTCACGTGGTCACAGGTGAAGGCTGATGATGAAATGGACTGGAAGACCTTTGCTTTGGCGATGGCAGTTTTCTCGCTCATCGGGATTGTCTTTCTCTTTGTACTCCAGCTCGCACAAGGCGCCCTGCCATTCAACCCCGCAGGTGTTGGATCTCCTTCATGGGACCTCGCCCTCAATACCGCGGTCAGTTTTGTCAGCAATACCAACTGGCAGGCGTATGCCGGGGAGACCGGTATGAGTTACCTCACCCAGATGATGGGGTTGTGCGTCCAGAACTTCACATCAGCGGCAACCGGTATGGCAGTTCTCGTCGGGCTCACGTACGGCCTCTCCCGGAGGTCATCATCCACCATCGGTAACTTCTGGGTGCTGCTCATCCGGAGCGTCATGATTCTCCTGCCGATTAGTATCATCATCGCGCTCATACTTGTATCGCAGGGCACAATCCAGACGTTGAGCGGACCGGTTACCGTTTCGCTTCTCGATCCGGTGCGAGATGCAAGCGGTTCCCTGGTCACCACCCAGACGATCCCACTTGGTCCCGCTGCATCCCAGATTGCCATCAAACAGCTCGGTGTAAACGGAGGTGGTTTTTTCACCACAAATTCCGCTCACCCGTTTGAAAATCCCACCCCGTTTACCAACTTCATCGAGATTATTGCGATCCTGCTAATCCCGGCAGCCCTCTGTTATTCGTTTGGGAGGATGGTCGGAGCCGGCAGGAAAGGTGTCAGTATCCTGGTGGCAATGACGCTCATTTTCGCGCCGCTCCTGGGCTTTGCCATCTGGGCGGAACTCGGGGGCAATCCTGCATTTGAAGGGATGGGAATCGACCAGGCAACAACCGGTATCCAGCCGGGAGGCAACATGGAGGGCAAGGAAGTGCGTTTCGGCATCATGCCATCAGCGCTCTTTTCCGTTGTCACCACATCCGCATCCTGTGGGTCAGTCAATTCGATGCATGACTCATTCACTCCGCTTGGCGGGCTCGTTCAGCTCCTCATGATGCAGCTCGGGGAGGTGGTCTATGGCGGTATCGGGTCCGGCCTGTACGGTATGCTCGTCTTTGTGATCATCGCGATGTTCATTGCCGGGCTCATGGTCGGCCGGACCCCGGAGTATCTTGGCAAGAAGATCGAACCTAGGGAAATGACGATTGCCACCATCATTATCCTCGTCCCCATTTTCCTGATCCTCATCGGTTCGGCGGTCGCAGTTCTTGTGGATCCGGGAAAAACCGCAGTACTTAATCCAGGCCCCCATGGTTTTTCCGAGATCCTGTATGCCTTCACCTCTGCGTCCCAGAACAACGGCAGCGCCTTTGGAGGGCTGTCAGCCAACAGTATATTCTATAATCTCATGACCGCAGCCTGCATGTTCATCGGTCGTTTCGGGATCGCCATCCTCACGCTTGCTCTTGCCGGTTCATTCGTCGTAAAAAAGATCGTCCCGGCTGGAGAGGGGACGCTGTCAGATCATCGTCCGCTCTTCATCATCTGGCTGGTCTTTGTCGTGATTATTATCGGAGTGCTCAGTTTCCTCCCCGCTCTTGCCCTCGGTCCCATTGTCGAGCACCTTATGCTCAGCGGAGGTGCGTGAACCGTGCCAAAACCTTCCGGAAAGCGATCTCCTCGTACGCTTCTACCGGCGATCTACCGGCGGGCGATTATCGATGCGGTCATCAAACTTGATCCGCGCCGGATGATCAGGAATCCGGTCATGTTCGTTGTCGAAGCCGGCAGCGCCCTTACCACTCTGCTCTGGCTCCAGGCACTATCAGGAAACGGTGAAGCGCCGGCCGGGTTCATCGGGGCGATCTCAGCCTGGCTCTGGTTCACCGTTCTCTTTGCCAACTTTGCCGAGGCACTTGCGGAAGGAAGGGGCAAAGCACAGGCAGAGTCACTGCGGAAGATGCGTCAGGACACGCAGGCAAAGAAGCTCTATCTCGGGTACGAGGTCGGGAAAGGCAGGGAACCTGTCATTTCAGATTTTCTTGTCGTTTCATCCGCGACTCTTCACCGGAGCGATCTTTTTTACGTAAAAGCAGGCGACACCATCCCGGTCGATGGGGATGTCATCGAAGGGATCGCATCGGTGAACGAGAGTGCGATCACGGGGGAAAGTGCACCGGTCATCCGTGAATCCGGCGGAGATCGCAGTGCAGTAACGGGTGGCACGGTCGTACTTTCGGACTGGCTCATTATCCGGGCGAGTGCAGGTGCCGGCGAAGGGTTCCTCGACCACATGATCAGTCTTGTTGAAGGCGCGAAACGACAGAAGACGCCGAACGAGATTGCGCTGAACATCCTTCTTATCGGGCTGACTGCAATATTTCTCGTGGTTTGTGCAACGCTGTGGGCGTTCTCTCTCTACAGCGTGCAGGCCGGAGGTTCCGGCATTCCCGTAACCATTACCGTCCTCGTCGCCCTGCTTGTCTGCCTTGCACCGACCACCATCGGCGGCCTGCTCAGTGCTATCGGTATTGCCGGTATGGACCGGCTTATCCGCCGGAACGTAATTACTACTTCAGGGAGAGCAATTGAAGCGGCAGGTGACGTCGATGTTCTCCTGCTTGACAAGACCGGGACGATTACTCTTGGTAACCGGCAGGCAGTAGATCTCATCAGGGTTGACGGAACGGTGATGCTGGACCTTGCGGATACCGCCCAGCTCGCCTCACTTGCAGATGAGACTCCCGAAGGGCGCAGCATCGTTGTGCTGGTAAAAGAGAAATACGGGCTTCGCGGCAGGACCGTGGGAGCGACAGAATCCGGTACCGGAATGAAATTTGTCCCGTTTTCGAGCCAGACACGGATGAGTGGTGTCGACTTTGGGGATGTCCGAATCAGGAAGGGTGCCGCAGATGCGATGTTCAGGCATATCGAAACGAGCGGCAATGTTGTGTCAGAGGCTTTAAGAAAAGAAGTCGAGACGATCTCGCTTGCCGGAGGGACACCCCTCATTGTCACCAGGAACGGCAAGGCATACGGTGTTATTCACCTGAAAGATATCGTGAAAGGTGGAATAAAGGAGCGGTTTATCCAGCTCAGGAAGATGGGCATCAGGACGGTTATGATCACCGGTGATAACCGTCTCACGGCGGCAACCATCGCCGCAGAGGCCGGTGTTGATGATTTCCTTGCGGAAGCGACGCCGGAGAGCAAGCTGAACCTCATCCGCGAGTACCAGACCGGCGGGCGAATGGTGGCGATGACGGGAGACGGGACCAATGATGCCCCTGCCCTTGCCCAGGCCGACGTCGCGGTTGCCATGAACACCGGGACGCAGCCTGCCCGCGAAGCCGCAAACATGATCGACCTGGACAGCAACCCGACAAAACTGATTGAGATCGTGGAGATCGGAAAACAACTCCTCATGACCCGGGGGGCACTCACCACATTTTCAATAGCAAATGACCTTGCAAAATATTTCGTGATCATCCCTGCTGCTTTCATCACTACGTATCCTGCCTTATCCGCTCTGAATATTCTGGGCCTCCAGAACGCAATCCTGTCAGCAGTAATCTTCAATGCCCTGATAATTGTCGCACTCATCCCGCTTGCACTTCACGGAGTGACCTATCGCCCGATGACCGCCGGGGTCGCCCTGCGGAATAATATTGTAATCTATGGTATCGGCGGGATCATCGCCCCCTTTATCGGGATAAAGGTTATTGATATGGTGCTCGTACTCATGGGTGTGGGGTGATTGGGTAGTATGGTCATTGCTCCTGAATGTCGTCCCGATCCCGATGTTCTTCTTGCGAGGGTGCAGAGCGAGGAACGCACAAAGAACCGGGGCAAGCTGAAAATCTTCCTCGGGTACATTGCAGGTGTCGGGAAGACCTACGAAATGCTCAGGGCAGCACACCTCCGGCGATCCGAAGGTATTGACATACAGGTCGGTTACGTTGAGACCCATGGCAGGCCGGAGACAGAGACGCTGCTTGAAGGGCTTACTCTCATCCCCCGGAAAACAGTTGACTACCGTGGGGTCACGCTCACGGAATTTGACCTCGATACAACTCTCTGTCTCCGCCCATCACTCGTTCTTGTCGATGAACTCGCTCACACGAATATTCCCGGTTCACGGCACCCCAAGCGTTACCAGGATGTCGAGGAACTGCTTGATGCCGGTATCGATGTATACACAACGCTGAATGTCCAGCATATCGAGAGTCTCAATGATGTCGTTGCCCAGATCACCGGTGTGCAGGTACGCGAAACAGTCCCTGACCGGGTAATCGATGAAGCGTCAGAGATCGAGGTTGTCGATCTTACCCCTTCGGAACTTCTCCAGCGGTTGCGGGACGGAAAAGTCTACGTCCCTGATATGGCAGCCCGGGCAATCGAGCAGTTCTTCAATGAAGGGAACCTCTACGCATTGCGTGAACTTACCCTCCGCCGTGCGGCAGAGCGGATCGATGAGCAGATGCTTGCCTATATGCAGACCCGGGCGATTCCGGGACCGTGGGCTGCTGGGGAGCATATCCTTGTCTCTGTTGGATCGAGTCCGTTATCCGAGCGACTGGTAAGG
>Ga0209492_1000293_pt1 | contig 16165 bp, 10 predicted proteins | sample PPLLak12cMay2015_FD_187253 | JGI IMG/M metagenome (GOLD analysis project Ga0209492, IMG submission 187253) | Freshwater sediment microbial communities from Prairie Pothole Lake near Jamestown, North Dakota, USA - PPLs Lake P7 Core (1) Depth... | ecosystem: Environmental > Aquatic > Freshwater >... | reverse complement strand
TCCTGACAACACGATCCCGTGAACCGGGAATTATTGCCGGTGTAAAAGTTGTTGCCGAGGGTGGGAAAATACTTCAGAAATGCGATATCGGTGCGCCTCAGGGAACCAGCATTCAGGTTCACGATCTTTTTTTTAATACCCCGGCCCGAAAAAAGTTCCAGAAGAGCAGGAACACTGAGCTTGCATATATTTATTCCCTGCTCGAAGGGATTTGCCTTACGCATCCTGATATTTCCTTTCGGGTTGTTACTGATCGGAACAGCAAGATCATAACGGATCGATCCTCAGATATTCTCGATACAATTGCGCGGATATTTGGAAGTCCCACGGTAAAGGAACTTATTCCGGTGGATGTGTCGTTACCTCTCGTGAGGATTTCCGGGTATATTTCACGTCCGGCACTCACCCGAAAGGACACATCCCGGATAATGGTGTTCATCAACCAGCGGTATGTATCGTCAAAAACAATCAGCGGGGCAGTGATTCAGGGTTACGGCAACCTGCTTCCCAAAGACCGGTTCCCGATCGCGTTCCTTTCCCTGACGATTGATCCCCATCTTGTTGATGTAAATGTGCACCCGGCAAAAAAACTGGTGCGCCTCTCCCATGAAAAAGAGATTGCCTCTTCTGTGACAGAAGCAGTGAATAATGTATTACTTCAGCATGACCTGATCCCGGGTATTACAGCTCCTTCACGACCATACCCTGTTGCATCAGGAGAGGGACCAGGCCCGGATACCGTCCATGCATATGATCCGGGCACACCTGCTCCTTACGGGGTCAGCAAAACCACTCATGCGGGGACCCTTGTTACCGATCGCCAGCTTCGGCAGACTGAACTTGCTACCGGCAGTGTACCGCTTGAGACCAGACTTCCGGTCCTGGATGTAATCGGTCAGTTCGGGGGGATCTACATCCTGGCTACAACAGAAACCGGCGATCTTGTGATTATCGACCAGCATGCGGTACATGAACGTATTCTCTACGAACTCGTCAATGCCCGCATGTCGGATGATCACTTTTCACAGGAACTGATCGTGCCGTTCATCCTGCACAGGTCAGTGCGTGAAGCCGTAGTTCTCAGGGATCTCATACCTGCACTTGCGCAGGCAGGCCTGATTCTTGAAGAGTTTGGAAAAGATACATTTCTTGTCAGGGCTATCCCGGTAGTACTGGGTAAACCTGAAGATATGACAATTATTGATGAAATGATTCATGATCTTGTCAGTGAGGGCACTACAGGTTCAGTAAACAACAGAGAAAGAATTACCCGCATCATTGCATGCCGGGGGGCTATTAAAGCCGGGACGGTCTGTACCATGGAACAATGCCAGCGACTCATTCAGCAGTTACGGTCGGCGAAAAACCCATTCACGTGTCCTCACGGGAGACCCACGATAGTGAGGCTCACCCGTTCAGACCTTGATGCGATGTTTAAACGCACCTGAATAACCATGGATATCCGGCCACCCCTATTTTCCTGTAACGTTCCTGCCATCATCCGGCTCCATCGTTATGCTACAGAAAAACGTAAAAAAAGGCATTTCTTTGATCAGGACGAAGATCCATGAAACACTCAGAAAAGAAACACTCTGAAAAAAAGAAAACATTCGACACTAACGGGTCTGAAATTTTCATTGACGATAGACCCTGTCCTGGAATTCAGGACTTTCAGCAGATGGTCCTTGTGTATTATAACGAGCATGGCCGTGATCTGGCCTGGAGACACACCTCTGATCCCTACCAGATCCTTGTCTCTGAAATTATGCTCCAGCAGACTCAGGTTGAACGCGTTGCCGTAAAATTTCCGGAATTCATCAGAGCATTCCCTGACTTTGCAGCACTTGCGAATGCCTCCCTGGAGGATATTCTTTCTGTCTGGCAGGGAATGGGCTACAACCGCAGGGCAATTTCATTGCAGAAATGTGCGAAAAGAGTAATGAGTGAGTATCACGGGCAGCTTCCGGCCGATATTGATATCCTTTCAACATTCCCCGGGATTGGCAGGGCAACCGCTTCGTCCATCGGGGCGTTTGCGTTCAGTATGCCCGTTGTTTTCATCGAGACCAATATCCGGAGGGTCTTTATCCATTTTTTCTTTCCCGATTCACCGACCGTCAGTGACGCAGAGATCCTTCCTCTTGTTGAGCAGACATTATATCGCCCCGATCCCCGCACATGGTACTGGGCATTGATGGATCTTGGCTCGGCTCTCAAAAAGACGGTCGTAAATCCCAACCGGCGAAGTGCTCACTATACAAAACAATCCCCGTTCGAAGGCTCTGACCGGAAAATCCGCGGGATTATCCTGAAGATATTACTGACGGAACATTCCCTAGAAGAGGATGAATTAATGGTCCGTCTTCACGAAGATTGCTACCGGGTTGCAGGAATTCTCCGGACTCTTGAATCCGAGGGATTCATTCAGCACAAAGATGACAGATACCAGCTGTCCTGAACAAAATCTCTTATCATAATTAAGTTTTTGGTAAAAATTAATTTTATATTTTCAATCAATATTAAACAAATTTCTTTAATATTTTTCATAAAAAATTAAGTATTTTATGTATCAGCTTTTTCGCTGAACTAAAAAATAAGTTACCTGCTACCTTTGAGATAGTTCGGTATCTGCCCAGTATTGTTTTAATGACCTTGAAATCCATTGAGCAATATCACATGAATCAAGACCTGTATCATGGGCAAGTTTCCGGGAAATACAGGAGATGAGATCGCGATTTTCAGCAACAGAATATACGGAAATTTCTTCACCGGTGATTTCGGATAAAGCATGTCCGAGGAACTGATCAAATCTGGAGACGGGCAGGAGGTCGGGTAACGGATTACGTTCCATTCTTACATTTATATAATCCCCTATTCATATTGTTTGTGATACTGATAAACCGTGATTTTTATCAGATATTTCAGTTCTGAGAAGCGGGCATGAACATGAATGGTTCTCACCCGACTATTAAAAAAATTGTTGGAGTTCTACTTGCACTCGCAACAGGCTATTGAGAGGCCAGGGTCGGAGTTTTCAGCTCATTGAAGCGCCGCGGGAGCGTCCCTTTTCGGTGCGGCGCAGGTCATCGCGACGGAATTGGCGCTTCCCGAAATTACTGGAATTGAGCAATTTTTCACGGGAAACGTGCATGAACGGAAGTTCACACCCGAACCATGAAAATCATTAAACCTTATAATTTTATGAGGGCTCCCCGCCTCAGGGCCTCTCCGAGGCACGGCGGGGCAGTGAGGTGTTTACAGCTATACATTTTAGAAACTGATCCGCCGCGGGGGCGCCCCTTCGGGGGCGGCGGGGTTCATCGCAAATAATTATGAAAAATGGGGGAGCACAACTCCTGAGTTCTTATAAGGGGTCATGAATGCTGCCCCGACAGTGAAGACTTTATCCGGGTCTCTGGTGAAAACAATCAGAATATTATCTGGGTCTCTCGACTTTTTCCCGCTCGACATTTCGTGCTACGGTAAAAAAACCAAAAAAATTACCGTTTTTTGCCATAATCGAAGAAATGCTCGCTTCAACAGGGATCCTGCCGGAGGAGGAAAGCATCATGAGGGGTATGATTTTATGCCCGTTCTTCCTGGCATCCGTAAGGCAGTTCAGTGCAAGCTTCCGGAACTCCGGTGCAATAAAGAGTGCAAGGCTCTTGCCGGCAAGATCACTGCTGTTTTCTGCTTTTACGGCATGAACGAGTGAATCATTTGCCCAGAGGCACTTACCCGATTTATCGAGAATGGCGATATAATCCTGCGCCGTTTTTAGCGCCTGGGTGAGGTAGTGGGGACTTAAGATGCCGGGGGTGTCAATCATGCCATGATCGGGAAATCCATGGTTCGCACCTGCCGACATTGACCACTTTTCCCATGCATCCGAACCGGATCCGGTTGAATAGTGCAACGATTCCCCGGTTTCCTTCACCTTTGACAGGTCGCGGATAATCTCAATTGCTCCGATTTTATTACCTGCAGGATCATACAGCGGTGATGCCTTCATCCATACAAATGCACCCCGTCCTGAATAGAATGAGGGGATAAAACCTTCTGCAATAAGTGAGCTTCCTTCACGGGTTACAGGTAAATATGCGTTCCCAATCTCATCATCAGGAGCTTCAAGAAGATCGATAAGCACAGGTTGTGATGTACCATTCGTTGCGAATGCACGATCATATCGGGAACTACCGACAACCTCATTCCTGCTGACACCTGTCAGGTGTTCCATAGCGGAATTCCAGGCAAATACCTGACGGTGTTGATCGATGAGGAAGGCAGGATCGGGGAAAAATTCGATTATATCAAGCAGTTCCTGCCGGAGCAGCTGAAGGTGCACTGAATCATTTTTATGTTCGGTGATATCCTCAACAGTTCCGTTGATAAATTCGATATCCCCCGCCAGGTTATACTTTGCAAGAGCGGTGACACGGACACAGATCCGGCTTCCGTCTGCCCGTATCAGATATATCTCCCGGTTCATCACAAACCCTGACTGCCTTAAATCTGCAAGGAGCATATCCCTCCCCCCTGGTTCTGCAAAAAGATCGGCTACTTCAATCTGACTCAGGGTATCAAATGAAGGGTATCCTAAAATATCCAAAAGCGAGGTATTTCCCCATACAAATCTACCCTTCGGATCTCCGGTACTCCGGTACATCCCGATTTTCATATTTTCAACGACAGTGCGGTATTTCTCCTCGCTCTCCAGTAAACGCTCTTCAGATTTTTTAAATGAAATATCCCTTCCGATAGTGGAAGCTCCGGTTACCGTCCCGGCCTCATTGGTGATGGGGGATATGGTTACTGCAACATCGATGATTCTGCCATCCTTGCGGACGCGGAGTGTTTCAAAGTTGTTCACAGAATCGCCTTTTTTGATCCTGCTGATTATCTCATTCATCTCCCCGAGCCGTTCCTGAGGGATGATCATCGATATATTGCGCCCGATCATCTCATCTTTTGTATATCCATACAGTTGTTCTGCTGCCTTGTTCCAGGTAATAATAGTCCCATCGGTTTTTTTACTGATAATTGCATCCCGGGATGTTTCTACAATTGAGGAAAGCAATCTTTGTATTTCCTCAGTTTTATGCTGTTCTGTGACATCTTCGTAAACCACGCATTCTTTGCCGTCACTCAGAGATACAGGGCGGAACAGGATCTCCCGGTCAAGACCGTTTTTGCACCGTACAGTAAATATTTCCGGCCTTTGCTGGCCTGACATCGATCCCATAAGATCTGATTTCCATGAATGAATGACTTTTTTGCGGTATTCCGGATCCGGGTATGCAAGAGAGAACCACTCTTTTCCTGTTGTAAAATCACGGAGGTCATATCCGAAAACCTTAGTAAATTTCTGATTTACAAACTGGTACCTGCCGTCAGCTTCAATTATGGAAATAGGGACGGGTGCATAGGTCGCAACATTGGAGAATATCTCCTGACTCTCTTTGAGGGATTCTTCGGCGATCTTGCGCTGGAGGACGATCGAAGCTGCCCTTCCATAGAGTTCGATAAAGGGTATCTTCTCCAGTTTTTGTCCTTTTGGCAGACCAAAGATGACATTACCAAGAAAGGACCCTCTGTAGACAAGGCCGATGTAATAAAAATTCCCAAGGTCCAGGTCCTGCATAATCGCAGTACTGATATCCTGTGAGAAATTCCGTGATAATGCAGAGTAGAAATTTCCCCTGACAGGGTATATTTTACCAGCCTGAATATCTTCCGGGACAGGCTCATCTACCTGGAACGAAATCCCCTTCGGGTCTCTCTGTAAGTATTTCAGTGCGGTTGCCCGTGCTTTATTGCCAACAAGGGCTTGGATGGTCAGTGTTCCTTTATTGCGATCATAGTTATTGACAATAATCATGCTGTCGGGCAAAAATTCTTTGAGACCCTGTCCGATTGCACAATAAATATCGGAATCCGGTGGGAGCTCGATGAATTCCTCTAGTTTCCGGGAAAAAAACTCTATCTGGGAAAGTGTATCCCGGATTCTTTCAGCCGCATTCCGGCGTTCGCTGATATCACGGAAGATCCCCTCAACCCCGAGTAACGAACCGGCATCATCATAATAGAGGTGACTGTTGGTTGATACATACAGGGGTGAACCATCCCTGCATTTTAAAACGACCTCATAATCACTGACAGAACCATTCCGGTTTACTGCATCGAGAAATTCTTTACGACGTTCCGGTTCAAACCAGAATTTTTCGGCGATATTATACCCGATACAGTCTTCAGGAGAGGCGTACCCAAGCATTTTTGCCCAGCTCGGGCTTGCCATGATAAGATTTCCTTCTAAATCCGAACGATAAAAAACATCCTGGATATTCTCGATGACGCTTCGGTAGAGTCTTTCGCTCCCTTTTAATGTTTGTTCCGTATTCCATCGCAGGAGAGCAATTGATGCCTGCCGGATGTAAGCCTCTATAAGGTCTTCATGCTCGATTATTTCCCCTTTCCGAAGCATAATAACTACATTGGCTAAAATAACCCCCTGTGACACAAGTCCTATCGCATAAATATCCCCGATGTTCAACGCTTCTTCAATCTTTACACATACACGTTCGGGCACTTTCCGATGCATGGCAATAAAGAGGTTCCCAGGAACTTTGAAGAGAGACCGGCTCATTACGGCCATTCTTTCCTTCTGTAATTCGGTAAGTTTTGGAAGTTTCACATTAAAGCCGATAATCTCTGTCCCGAGCAAGGTACTGAATACATTTCGTTCATCATCGCCAAGCATAGCCCGGGTGATCGATTTTTCCTGATCGTCCGAACATACAATTATTACGGCATTGGGAAGAATTGCTTTCATTCCCCGGCAGATAATTCCGTAAATATCTGCATCAGGTGACATCTCGAGGAATTCAGATGATTTCTTCGATAAGTACTCAATATCGGCAATGTACTGCCTGATTTTTGCCTCCGCCTCATGTTGTTTTGTATTATCCCTCCCAACTCCCTGGAATTCGACAGTCGTTCCGTAATCATCAAACAGGACCCTGTTCGTCCATTTTGTCCAGTGGATTTCACCGGACGGACCAATTACCCGATGTTCATTTGTAAGTACCGGATTCTGTTTGTTCAATGATTGCAGGTCGAGCATCAATGGACGCTGGTCCTCTTCCGGGATCAGGGAAAAAATCGAAAGCCCTAGCAATTCATTCCGTTTCTTTTGAAAATAGCTGCACACCGAATCATTCACATAGGTAAGTGTTCCGTCCAATAGAAATCTGGTGACAAATTCGGTCTGGTCCTCAACAATACCACGGTACCGGGCTTCGCTCTTTTTTAATGCCTCTTCAGTGAGCCTTCGATGCAAGACGATTGCCGCCTGGTGGACATATGTTTCAATCAGTGATATATTCGAGAGGGTTTCGCCATTACGGAGGGCAAATGTCACGTTCCCGAAAAATATCCCATGCCGGGAAAGGCCAATTCCGTAATAGTCGTCTTTAACATCGAGGGTCGCCTCAATCTGGTCGCATACCGCAGTGGGGACCTGCTCGAAGAAAATGGTATGCAGGTTTTCTTCAACATGAAACACTCTCCCGGTCTGGAGATTACTGAAAGCCAGAATCCGCAGTTGTTCTGATACAGATGCAAGGGGAAACCGGAATCCCATTATATCCCGGCCCAGACACGCGGTAAGATTTTTCCGATCATTTTCAGAAAAGACTGCCCTCACGGTCAGGCTGTCGGATGCCGGGTCATACGAATCAACAACGATAGCTGCAGATGGAAGCAGTTCCGAAAGTCCTTCCCCGATTACTTGAAAAATGTCAATGTCAGGAGAAAGGTCAACAAACTCCTGTGCTTTGCGGGAAAGGAATTCCATGTCTTTGATATACTGATTAATCCTCGCTGCAGCCTCACGTTTGTCCGTGTTGTCCCGGCCGATACCCTGATATTCAACAGGCTTGTTTTCATCATCGAAAAGCACCCGCACCGTCCACAGGTTCCAGCGGTCTTTCCCGCAGTCATGATGGATCCGGCATTCAAAGGTGACAGCCGGATTTTCTTTGCTCAGGGACCTGATGCTCCTGCTTACTGCCGGTATGTCATCCGCACCGAGATGAGGAATGTGTGGCCCGCCGAGGAGCTCATCTTTATTCTTCCCAAGATACCTGGCATATGCCTCATTCACAAAAATAAGCTTTTCATCGGGCGGGAAGCGCGTAATAAATTCGGTCTGGTCCTCAACGATACCGCGATAGCGGGCTTCGTTTATTTCCAGCATTTCCCGGTACATAACCTGGGCGGAGATATCTTCAATGATCAGGGTGATCCCCTGATTACCGTCTTCGAATGCGGTCTGTAACTGTTTCACGCGAAAGTGGTGTTTCTTTCCCTCAAGCGTGCAGACCATCTCGCGAACCTGTCCGAGAGCATCTGTGTCTTTTGAAGGTCCAATAATGGGAACAGACCTGAAAAAAGGATTATCTATATCGCTGATATGTCTCCCAACCAGTGCCTCCTTTTTTTCTCTGAGTATCCTGAGAAGAGGATCATTGACCTGGACAATTTTTTGCTCACTGTCAAGAAGTATGACCATATCAGAAGAGAATTCCAGCATCGATGAGATGGGAACCCGCCGGGAGAGGAAATATACCTTGGCGGCTCCGACAACCTCCATATCTACCTGACCGGAGATCAGGAGCATGTCCAGATATTTTGCCACCAGATTCCGGTTCATATCCATTTTGGCGGCAAGATCGGATATGGTAATACCACGTGGATGCCACTTTAGGATCTGTTTTAACCGATCTACCTTTTCACTATCGAGAACCGGCATAGTCGAACATAGGTATTCATGAATAAAGATATATATTATTTTTGAATTATTCTATACGTTACATGTATCTCAGCTGTACTCTGATTCGGGCAGGCTGGGGAAAAGACAAAACATTGCTCCCGGCCGAATTCCCAACGGCTGCCTGTATTCGGTTCCAGGGTATAATCTGAGATCTCCTTTGCGGGGGAGGAGCCACGATGGCAGCGAAAAATTACCTGGGCGCTCTGTACCATACTTTTGATGAATAAAATGTGTTCATTGCTTCGATAAAAAAAATAGTATCGCCAGCATTACAAAAAAATAATTTTCTGTGAAAAAAAGAGGCAGGGATGCGATCAGGATAAAAGGCAAAGATTATCCTGATGCATGCTCTCCCGGAAACGATTACCTTTGCCTACACCATCTTCTGATTTCCTGAACTTAAACAGACTACCTGCTTACCAGACTTCAGGGAATGCCATATTGGTGTAGAGATCCTCCAACCGGGCTTTGTGCCCGCTCTCCATGTTTGCAAGCTGGGTAAAGAGGAACTTCTGTTCCGTTTCGGTGGAGAGCCCGGCAAGCTGGCTGTACATCTGCATCGCTTCGAGTTCCTTCTTGATCGCGACAACGAGGCCATCGAGCGGTTTCATGTCGGCCGAAAGGGGAGGGCTCGGCATGGCGTTTACCACTTTGTAATCCTTCTTTGCATCAAAGTGCATTTTGGCGACGTCCTTGGTGAGCATTCCCTGTAAAAACTCCCGGTGCTGTTTCTCCTCACCCGCAAGCTCTCCAAAGAGTTTCTTCAATGCCGGATCTTTTACCTTGTCGGATATGGTGCGGTAAAATGTGTATGCCTCGACTTCCCTGTCGACTGCAGTTGAAATGATCTTCTTTGCATCATCTGATTTCATCTAACATTCATCTCCTTATCAGAACTGTTAATTACCTGGATTGTTTCAAATCCTCGTTCATCCTTCGATGTGCACATACCTTTTTTGAACCACGATTGCACAAAAATTAATTGGTATAGGTGACTTTCCCCAGTTTGGGCTCGTAAGCAGCGTCTCCTTCAACACGGATAGCGTGCGAGAAGAGTGCAAGAGGTATATCTGCCGGGCAGAGTTCCTCGCACTGGCCACAGTTGACACAGGTGTCCGAGATATGAGCAAACCGTCTCATATGGAACATCGGGTTCGGGGGGAGTTCTCCTGGTTTTACCATCAGGGAACCTTTCATCAGTGCTTCGGGAGTGGTGAAACAGACCGGGCAGTTCTCAATGCATGAATAACACTTGATGCACCGTGCGGTCTCTTTGTTTATTGCCTCCCACATGTTTGCCCCGAGAGCAGCAAAATCTTTTTTCCTCCATTTTTCGCCGAGCTTGAGCATGGCTCCCTCGACTTTACCCCGGATCTCCAGACCTTTGGGGTTGGCTGCCTCGGTGGCGAGGATACCGGATTTTACCGCACCGCTCATTAGGCTGGCACCCTTGTCGCTGCAGACTTCCACAAAGGTTGCCTTACCGGCCTTTTCGCCGATGACACCCCAGTTACCACAGGCGAGATCTGCCTGGCGGGGGACTTTGTACTTGCAACGGCGGCAGTTGGACCTGCGGCCGTACCCTGCTTCTTCAAGTTCGTCAATGGAGATGCCCTTGTGTCCGCCCTCGTACTCGATGATGAACTGGCCCTTGTCAATCTCTTCCTTGTGGACGGAATCAGGGTCAACGCCGAACTTGTCGGAAATCATTTTGCGGGCGAGGTTCGGGCTGACCGAGCCACCGCAGTTGACACCGATCATGATGATATTATTGAGATTGATCTGCTTGCGGTTGGCAAGCTCGATGAACCCCATTACATCACAGCCTTTTACTGTCACACCGATCTTCTTGTTCGCCGCACCATCAAGGTATTTCTTCACAAGTTTGGGGAGCAGAAGGGTTCCGCAATGGAGTGACCCGGCTGTCTGGGCAAGATCCTTGGGGTCCGTAATCAGGGCTGGTTGGGCGTCGTAGATGTCTTTGCCCTTCCTGATTACAAAAACTGCATCGACCGTCTTGGACTCAAGAGCGTGTTTCCAGAGTGCGGTCACGGCACCGCCGAGTTCTGCCTTCTTCTTGATCTCCGCGTCGTTTGTCCATGCGTAGAGCATATCCCCCTTCTTGGCTGCTGGTGTGCCTCCGAATAATGCCATGTTACTTCGCCTCCGCAATCTTCTCTATCCTGACAGCACAGGCCTTGAACTCCGGAATTGACGCAACAGGGTCAAGGGCATTGTTGGTAAGCACGTTTGCAGCGCATTCCGCGTAGTGGAACGGCATGAAGACGACGCCTTTCTTGATGTCCTTGGTGACCCGGGCGCCGATCTTAATATCTCCCCTGCGGGAGACTGCCTTGACCATCTCCTTGTCCTTGATACCGAGAGCTTTTGCATCCTCGGGGTTGATCTCGACCCAGCCTGTGGGCTCCTCGCGCTCGAGACTCTCCGAGCGGCGGGTCATTGAGCCGGTGTGCCACTGCCAGATGCAGCGACCGGTGGTCAGGATCAACGGGTAGTCCTTGTCCGGGACTTCTGCCGGGGGTTTCCACTCGATCGGCGTGAAGATACCCAGGCCGTCCGGGTGGGTGAACTTCTCCTTGTGCAGGATCGGGGTCCCCGGGTGCTCCTTGGTCGGGCAGGGCCAGCAGAGTGCTTCGGGCTTCTCGAGACGGGTATAGTCCATGCCGCCATAGGATGGGGTGACTTTTGATACTTCGGTGAAGATCTCTTCTGCGCTCTTATACGGGAACTGCTTGGCAAATCCCATCTCTGCCGCAAGCTCGCTGATGATCTGCCAGTCGGCTTTTGCCTTGCCGGGCGGGTCCTGGGCCTTTCTCCATTTCTGGACACGGCGTTCGGTTGAGGTCTGGGTGCCGTCGCGTTCCGCGAAGCAGGCGCCGGGCAGGACGACATGGGCGAGCTGGGCGGTCTCGGTCAGGAAGATATCCTGCACGACCAGGAACTCGACATTCTTGAGGCCCTTCTCGACGTGGTGGAGATCGGGATCGGAGATCATCGGGTTCTCTCCCATGATGTATACGGACTTGACCTTGCCGGGCTCGTCTGCCAGGACATTGATCAGCTTGGTAACCGTCAGGCCGACCTTGCCCTCGGCAATATCGCAGCCCCAGGCGGTCTCCATCTTCTTCTTCATGTCGGGGACGATGACCGACTGGTACCCGGAGTACACGTTTGCGAGGGCTCCCATGTCGCAGGCGCCCTGCACGTTGTTCTGGCCACGCAGTGCACAGATGCCCGTGCCGGGTCTTCCGAGGTTGCCGGTCAGCATCTGGAGGTTGGCGACCGACTTGACGTTGTCGACACCGGTCGTGTGCTGGGTGATGCCCATCGAGTACAGCACCGCCGACTGGCCGGATTTGCAGAACCATTCGGCCGCGGTGATGATGTCCTTTGCAGGCACACCGGTGATCTTCGCGACGTTCTCAGGGCTGTAGGCGTCCTTCGAGACGATCTCCTTGACCTTCTCGAAATCCTTGGTCCGCTTGGCGATAAAGTCCTTGCTTTCCCAGCCGTTCTTTAAGGCCTGGTGCATGAAGCAGTTCAGGAGGGCAACGTCAGTCCCGGAGTAGAACTGCAGGTGCAGGTCGGCCTGTTTCCCGGTCGGCGTTAACCGCGGGTCGGCGTAGATGACTTTTGCTCCGTTCTTCCTCGCCTGCATGATGCGGCGCCCGATCAGCGGGTGCTGCTCGAACGTGTTGGTGCCGATGACGAGGAGGCACTTGGATTCCGCAATGTCGGCAATCGACTGGGTCATTGCACCGGAGCCAAAAGCACCGGCTAACCCAACGACCGTCGAGGCATGGCAGAGACGGGCGCAGTGGTCGATGTTCGGCGTCTTTAAAACAGCCCTAGCAAACTTCTGCATCAGGTAGTTCTCCTCGTTGGAGACACGGGCTGACGAGAGGCATGCCATCTCTTCGGGCTTGTATGACTTCCACTTGGATGCTATCAGCTTGTACGCTTCGTCCCAGGACGCCTCGACAAACTTGCCGTCCTTCTTGATGAGCGGCGTTGTCAGGCGGTCCGGACTGTTGACAAACTCCCAGGCATAGTTGCCCTTCGGGCAGAGCTTGCCATCATTGACCGGATTGCGGTGCCATGGTGCGACGCCTACGACCTTCTTGTCCTTGACAACAAGGTTCATGCCACACCCGGTCCCACAATACGGACACGTGGTTGGTACGTATTTCAGTTCCATGTTCTAACCTCGAACAAAAAAATTTTGATTTTGCTCCATATAAACGTAGTGAAATTACGATAAAAAATGATTAATAGTTGTGGGTAATAACACTTATACACGACATACAATAATAATCTGGACTTTAACCTGAATCTGAAATCAATTAATTGTACTTAATTCAGGCGGAACAGATTTACCGGTACGCGCACCTATGAAACAATTACGCATTCCCCCGCTCCTTGTTGACATCATCCAGAGTGGCATCCTTGCGTGTGAGGGAATAGTGTTTGACAGCCGGGATGCATGTCCGGTCTGCGGGGGCCAGATCTCCGGTTACGATACCCGGAAAAAGCAGTTCGCGGTCATGCTCCGGGATGGGACCCCGTATCCACTTCACGTGCTGGTAAAACGGTTCCTCTGCCGTCAATGCGGGTTGATTTCTTTTGCCGATGAGCCGTTCTATAAGGGAACCCGCCACGGTTCTCCCGTTGTCGACCTGTGCAGGACACTCTCGACAACTATTCCGTATCACCGTGCGGCTGCTTACATGACGCAGATGGGAATAGTCATCGATCGCGGGACAGTACGGAATTATGCCCGTGGATCCTATCCGGAAATCCCGACCTCCGATCTCTTCGGGGTCCGTATTCCCCTGTCGGTGATTTCACTCTCTTCTCTCATTGCCGGGGAGGGGGGTCGCATCAAAGGGGCAGAAGCGCTCGCTGCCTGTGGTTTCCCATCCGCATACCGGGCAGCGCCTGACCTCCCGCTGTTTCCCGAACAACGGGATGAAGGGGATAACGAGGAAAGCGATAAAGAACGGCAACCCGAGCATCCAGAAGATTGCAGAGAGGATCAGTGAGCCTGCCAGAAGACCGGCAGCAATCATCCAGCTCCTCTTCATACCTGCACCTTTTCCCCCGGGCTAACCGCGTGAGAAGATCGAATCACGCAGTGCCACCTCCCGGACGGCATATGCAGGGAGGGCATCTGCTGCTTCTCCCATCCGACGGGAAAGATCAGTTCCGCCAAGTTCACCTGCAAACAGCGATGCCCCTATCCCGGCTGTCAGCAGCGAGGTCGAACAGGAAGTTTCCATGACCGTGCTGACCTTCTCCCGGATGATGTTCCTCTGTGCGTCCCAGAACTGTCCGGCAATCTGGTATGCCCCGTTTTCACCGATCTCATCAAGATCCGCGCAGACAACCCGGGCCAGCCTGCGGAGGGCGGCGATCCGGGTCTTTTCTTTTTTGTCAGGAGTATCCGTGCTGTACTCTGCTGAGGTGATGTGACCCAGCACAAGATGTGCATCTGCACTGGCTGCAAAATACTCAGAACTCACCGGAGTCTCCACCGAATCCAGGGTCACTGACCGCACCAGGGCAGCAATAGTTCCCCTGAGCATCCCGGTATAGAGGAGATACCCCCTCTGGAGCCGGCGGAGATCGGTCAGTCCTTTCAGGGACTCAAAATTGTTCAGGGGAATAATATCTGCCGTTGTGCTCCCGATATCGAGAAGGACGGCCTCAGGGTATTCTTTCCGGAGGTAGTCTGAAGAGGCAAGCCAGTTTGCCGCTGCCAGCTGAGGGACGGCACGATCATGGAACCAACCGTCCGTCCCGTAAAACCGGGCAAAAGGAAATGCTTTCCTGACCGCATCTACGATAAAGGAGATACCCTCCATCTTGTTTACAAAACAGTCTGCAAGTTCACCGCTCATCACGACAGCTGCCGGCTCATCAGGCGAGGTTACATACCGGTCCAGGATGCGGGTGACGGGAGACCGTTCCCAGAGCGGGCAGTAATGGATATGGACACCCTCCTCGTCAACAATCTTGAGGTTTGCCCCCCCCACATCTATCCCGATCATACGCGGGTTACCCTTCCCTGTGTATCGAACCGGGCACTTCCCGTAAGATGCACCTGGTCGGGACCTCCCCCTTTCGATGCCGCGACCAGAATATCCGCGATCTCCTCCTCCATACAGGCTGCAATGCCAACCAGGCTGGTGGTGATCCGCGGGTTCACGTCGACGACATATACCTTATCGGCGACTACCATATCAATTCCGCAGTACCCCTGGCACCCGAGCACTTCCAGGGTTTTTTTGGCAGTCCCGATAATTTCTGCCTCCCGTGCCGGATGGACCGGGGTTTCACCACCCTGATAGCTGAATCTGCCCTCTGTATCAATATCGATATACTGCCGGTTCACTGCCAGCACCAGCGGGGGTTTACCCGAGAAATACAGGCATGCATCGCCGACAACCCGGCTTGCCACGAGGCTCACGGATACATGTTCCCCTTCAATATACTCCTGGGAGAATTCGTCTGCCCCGGCCAGACCCTCCGACAGCCTCACACCCCGGGCTCCGCACCCTTTCACCGGTTTTACCACCCTCCTTCCTGCCAATGCCTCAGCTGGCACAGGGATGGCATGCAGGCGCAGTATCTTTTCCGCCTGCACCTTGTTGGCGCACAGGGCGGCTGTCATGAAACCACACCCGAGGTTATGGGTATTCTCCTCAAGGATCTTTGTATAGCGTGAAAGCAGGTGATCGGGCGCTATCACGAGCCCCATGTCACATGCCGGGGCTATGCGGTCGATTTCATCTCCAAAATCGCCGCTCCCGGGTACCACGACCTCGTAGCCGCAACGCCTGAAACTCTGTGTTAGTACGGCAAGCATTGCGGCACCTTCGGGCGCAAGGTGAGGATCGTGAGCGGTGGTATATTCGGCAAGAAGGACTTTCATCACCTTATTTTTGGTGCTGTCAGGAAATTACCCTATCCGATCGGTGAGTTATTTGAGTGGTGCGGCTAATACGTAAAATGCAATGAAACCCTCGATCCTGCTGACCAATGATGACGGCGTGAGTTCTGTAGGCCTCTGGGCTGCGTATGAAGCGCTTGCCCCGATAGCGGACATTACCGTAGTTGCACCGGCCACCCAGCAGAGTGCCGTCGGCAGATCGATATCGATCTTCGAACCCCTGCGGGCGACAAAGGTCATGATGAACGATATTCCGGCCTGGTCGGTGGCAGGTAAGCCCACCGATGCGGTCATCATCGGCCTGTACGCCCTGAAGCTCAATCCTTCCATCGTGGTGAGCGGGATCAATATCGGTGAGAACC
>Ga0209492_1000289_pt1 | contig 16264 bp, 25 predicted proteins | sample PPLLak12cMay2015_FD_187253 | JGI IMG/M metagenome (GOLD analysis project Ga0209492, IMG submission 187253) | Freshwater sediment microbial communities from Prairie Pothole Lake near Jamestown, North Dakota, USA - PPLs Lake P7 Core (1) Depth... | ecosystem: Environmental > Aquatic > Freshwater >... | reverse complement strand
GCGCCCAAGCAGGCGCAGTACACATGATCTGGTGCATATGGGCGGCGACAGCCTCAGCGTCAGACGCAGCGCACTCGACCACAATTTCGTCATGGACGTGTGCGATTACGCCATCGAGCTGGCGCAAGGAATGTCTCAGGATGTCGTGGGCGGCTGCTTGCGTGACGTTCTCACAAGCCAAGCCACGCCATAGGCGGGCGCGGGGCCACTCTTTGGCGTCGGCGGCGGGTTTGAATGCTGCTTTGGAATACGTCACATTGCCTTCATCGTCAAATTTAGCGTTGGGATAGCACAGCACCCGACCGGAGGGCAGAGCATACCAGAGGGTTTGCCCATCGAACAAGTAAACAATTCGGCCAGCCTTGAATTCATGCCCTTTGTTTCTCATCGCACGCATGTAAGCGCCTTCCAGCAACTGCCCATGCGCCTGCGCCCACGGGTTGGCCCTGCGCCAGCCGTCCACGGCTCGCTTGACCTCGGACGCTGACAGGCGCACACCGTAGACACGGGCGAACACCTCGAACGCGCCAGCACCGCCCAAGAACCCGAGGGCCAGCTCCTGCACCTTGCCGATCTGACGCATGTCACTGCGGCCAGCCTCATGCTCGGCCAAGATGTGTGCATAGTCCAGCCGGAAGGTGGCAACAGCGTTGACGATGTAAGGGTCAAGGCCTGACCGGAAGACGTCCAGTTTCTTTTCACCTGCCGGGCAGTTGGACAGCCAAGGATGCACGCGACCCTCAATGGCCGACCAGTCGTAAGCGATCAGGACGTTACCAGGCGCGGCGATGATGGCCGGGCGCAGCATCTTTTTTAGGACGTCAGTAATGCGTTTCTCGAATCGTGGCACGATCTCATGGCCTCGAACCATTGCTGTGCGGACGGCGTCGGGGTCTTTAGCGCTTTTACGTGGGAGATTATGGACTTGAGCGCCGTACGACGAAGCTCTCCCTGTTGCACTGCCTCCAGCAAAAACAAAGGCACCTCTAACTCGGGCATCTTCCTCGTCTGCCAGACTTGCAAGGCGGCTGAACTTCGCAACCGACGACGCCCAGAGGTCATCGGCGCACTGTATAACGTCGGCAACAGCGGGCGGTATCTCATCTTCATCCTTCATTGCAATTAAGTTAGCGCGGACTGACTTGTCGATGCTGTACTTCTCGCCGGTCCACATCAGCTTCTTGGCCTGCTCACCAACACGGGCCAGCACCCACTCGCGCATCTTAGGCGACCGGACGCTGGTGATCTCGCCTTCTGTGACCTCGATCACGATCTGCTGGATCTCAGCCAACTCAGCGCCAGCGTACTTGATCGCGGCCTCACACAGCGGCACGTCCACCATCAGGCCACGGTCGTTGATGCGCTCGTTGACATGGTAGTCCAGCAGCTCCTCGTCGGACATCGGGCGCAGCGCTTGGCTGATGGCGCGCATAGCCCGGACGTCTTGCTCACAGTAAGCCACCATCTCGGCCATCAGGGCGGCGTCGTTGTTGAAGGTGCCATCGGCGCGGGGGATAGACAACAGACGGATCAGTTGACTGCCTCGGTGGTCCTTACGCATGTCAGCGCCAGCGAACCGGCCAACGTCTTCCAACGAGCCTGGCGCACAGTTGGCCCGAGCTTGCGAGGCGGTGCAGTAGAACTGCTCCAGCTTAAAGTCGATCTGCAAGACATACCAGAAAATTAGACGCTCGAACGCAGCGTTATGGGCGTAAATCAGTCCGGTATGATTGCGTACAGCGGCTGGGAATTCCTGATCGGGTAGCCACGTCTGCACGTCACCGTCACCGAAGGCGTAGGACATACACAACACGTCGGTCGAGGCGTCTTGGGCGTAGTTGTAAACACCGTGCTTTTTAAGGTCACAGCGGCTGCGGGTTTCAAAGTCAAGGTAGAGCATTTTCCAATGCCCACTCTTGCGAATGGGCATCAGGAAAGACTTACGCTGCGCGGCGGCGGCGTCCTGCGGCTGGCGCTTCTTCAGCGGCTACAGCAGCAGTTAACGCGCTTTCAGGCGTTGCTTCTGGCTCGGCACCGTCCATGCTCACCCACTGGACAACTTCAAACACCGGGGTGTAGATTTTGCCGTAGGACTTGTGCTGGTAGTGATCCTTTTTCAGGCGCACGACAGCAACTGGCTTGGTTTGGTCCTTGTCCACTTGCGTGGCAATGGTGACGGCCAAGGCCTGCACGGAGCGCACACCACCGACCGAGGTCGTAGCGTAGCGGCACTCAAGGCCTTTGTCTTCACCACTGATGCACTTGAGCGAAACGCCCACTTGCTTTTGCCAGCCGTTCTTGGCACCGCCAGGGGCAGCGTCGAGTTCAGGCAATGGCTCGGCAACCGACACCATTTTTTCGCCCAACACTTCACCATCACCCCAAGCGATGAAGCCGTGGACAAAAGAGAAAGGATTGATGGCCCAAGTAGAGTCGTCTTCAACTTCAGTCTGGTCAGCACCGAAGACCCAATGGCCGGTCTTGTCCATCTTGAGGATGGCAACACCGGCAGGGCCGACTTCAGAGTCCAGTTTGCGAAGTGCTGCCGACAGATTCGTGACAGCGGGGAGATTGGCTTGAGAGAAAGTTACGAGAGAGGACATTACAGTTTCCTTTATTGCAGTTTAGAAAGAGCGTCTTTAAGGACAGCTCCAATTGTCACAACGGCTGATCGGGGATCGCTCTCCGGGGCCATCGTGGTGCCTGACGACACTGACACGACAAGATTGTCGGGCAGCGCCATCTTGCGCTTTTTCAGCACCTTCTCGGCTTGAGCCGGGCTGAGTAATTCTTCTGGCTTGTACAGCTCAACACGGGGGACGCCCATGTCGTGCAGTGCAGATGCCACTTTTGCTTCATCTGACCATTGGCGGCGCGCTTGCTTGGGTACAAGTTTATACCCTGGCACCGGCAGATTTTTCTCAAGCAACTGTAACGCCAGACCACGCAGGTCTTTAATCCAGTCCTCTAAGAGGTCTGCATTCTTCAGGTATTTGCCGAGCATGTCAACATCTACTTCTTTCAGTTGGACTTGCAGGGCGCGGTCAACAGCGCCGGTCATCTTAGGACAGGTCGGCTTGGCAGCGCACCAGCGGCAATGGTCACCATGTTGCAGCGCAGCATTTGGTTTCATTGCGGCGTGAACGGCCAGTACCAGCTCTTGCTCGAACTCTTTGATGCGCGCCTTGGTGGTGGTCCAGCGGCGGATCGCTGGCGGCTGGATGATGATCAGCTCGATCTCGTCCACACCTTCAAACGCCCACTTGGCTTCTTCAGTCCGCATTGACGCAGCAGCGTAGAACATGAGCTGCGCGTTTTCTTCAGCCGTCACCACAACGCCGTCGCCGAACTTCCAGTCCAGCACGATGGCTTTGTTGCCGATTTTGCCCACAAGGTCGGTCGAGCCAAAGACGCCGGGCAGCAGGTCACCGAAGCCGACACGTGTCTCGACTTCATATTCCATGCGCTTGTGTGGGTCAACCTCGTCCAGCAGCTCAAGCGCTACGGCGATCTTTTCCTCAAACAGCTCCTCGGTCAGCACTTGGTCGTTGTGGCGTGCGCCGATGAACTGTTTCCACGGCAGGTCTTTGCCGAGGATCTCGGCGATCACGTCGTGCAGCAAGGTGCCACGGTCGGCGTGTTCGCTGGATGGCTTGGGCGGCATCTTGGCGCTGAGGGCCACAGAGCCTGGGCAGGCCATGACGCGCTTGGCGGTGCTACCGCCGACAATATTACTGTGCAACATTTTCTGTTTCCGTTGTGAGAGCGATGAGGGCGTCACGCAGTTGCTCGGCCTGCTCTTTTGAAAGATAGGTGGATGTGTAAGCGCAGTGGCGATGGAGGCTGATCCAGATGCCACCCTCGTATGGGGTGACGTTGATGTTGCTGTGCTCGGCACCTTTGATTGAGTAGTCCATTTTATTGTCCAGTAGTTGATTGAGCCTCAAGCATAGCACGTTAAAAAGTTTTGCACAACATCTTTTTTGTGTGTATGATTGGCAAATGCTAGAAAAAAACATTGAGGCCTATCTGGTCAAAAGCGTACGTCGTATTGGCGGCGTTGCGTACAAGTTCACCAGCCCTGCCCATCGCGGCGTGGCTGACCGGATCGTGTGCCTGCCTGACGGCAGCACATGGTTCATCGAAGTGAAGACCGAGGGCGGCAGACTGTCGCCCTTGCAAAAGGTGTTTGGTGACGAGATGGCTCGACTCAAACAAAACTACTGTGTGTTGTGGAACAAGGAGCAGATTGATGAATGGCTTACCAACGCAAGTGCTTGAAGCTGGCGGCAGCATCGAGTCGCGGTGCATCAACCCGCCAATGTTCACCGACCGATACGTCTTTACCAAAGAACAACTGGAACGATTTATTCAACTGATCAAGGAGAAAACAAATGACTGACTTACCCATCACGATGGAAGAAGATGAGGCTTTTAGCGCGCTGACCAAGCAGGTCGGCGGCAGCCACTACCGCGACAAGGGCATCCAGCCCATCATCTACATCCACGCCAACGACCTTGGCTTTTGCGAGGGCAACGTGGTGAAGTACGTCACACGCTGGCGCGAGAAGAACGGCATCGCTGACCTGAAAAAGGCGATCCATTACCTTGAGCTGCTGATCGAGCTGGAAGGCAACAAGTGAGAGTCTTGATTGCTTGCGAATCCAGCGGCGCTGTACGCGACGCCTTTCGTGCGCGTGGCCACTTCGCCATGTCGTGCGATCTGCTGCCCAGCGAACAGCCGGGGCCGCACCACCAAGGCGACGTGCGTGAGTTGCTGGACCAAGAGTGGGACTTGCTGATCGCACACCCGCCTTGCACTTATCTGTCTGTTAGCGGTATGCACTGGACCACGCGTGGCCTGCGCGACCCCAAGCTGACCGAGGACGCGCTGGACTTTGTGCGCCTGTTCATGGACGCGCCTATCGAGCGCATCGCCATCGAGAACCCCGTCAGCGTCATCAGCTCGCGTATCCGCAAGCCTGACCAAATCATCCAGCCGCATCAGTTCGGCCATGACGCCAGCAAGAAGACCTGCCTATGGCTCAAGGGTTTGCCGTTGCTCAAACCAACGCAGATGGTCGAGCCGCGCATCGTTGGCGGCAAGCAACGCTGGGGCAACCAGACCGATAGCGGCCAGAACAAACTGCCACCCAGCAAGAACCGTTGGAAGCTGCGTAGCAAAACCTACGAGGGCATCGCTGACGCGATGGCAGCGCAATGGAGTTGAGAGCGTATCAAGAAACGGCTGCTGACTTCCTGTACCAGCACGACCGTGCGATGGTGCTGGCGTCAGTGGGCGCTGGCAAGACAGCGATTTCGCTGACTGCCATGTGGGAGATGTGGCGCGACCAGCACGTCAAGCGCTGGCTGGTGTTGGCCCCCAAGCGCGTTTGCACCGACGTCTGGCCGGTCGAGCAGCCTAAGTGGGCGCCGATGATGACTGTCGCTGTTGCTGTGGGCACGCCTGCACAGCGTAAAGCCGCGCTATACAGCGGCGCTCAGGTCGTTGTGACCAACTACGACAACATCCAATGGTTGGCCGAGCAGGATCTGAACTTTGACGGTATCGTGTTTGACGAGCTGACCAAGCTAAAGAACCCGTCCGGCACCAGGTTCAAGGCGTTGCTCAAGGTCATGGACCCGATCAAGGTCCGGTGGGGGCTGACTGGCTCGTTCACCAGCAACGGTCTTGAGGACGTGTTCGGCCAGTGCAAGATCGTCGATCAGTCGCTACTGGGGCGCAGCAAAGGCGCGTTCATGCAGCAATACTTTGTCGAGAACCGCCGCCCAGACTTTAGCGAATGGACCCCGCGCCCAGGCGCGCTGGATCTGGTGATGAAGAAGATCAAGCCCGCCACGTTCGTGCTGGAGCCGGGCGAGTACAAGGACAAGTTGCCGCCCTGCCACGCTGTTGAGCTGCGCGTGGACATGGACGACCGCAAGCCCTACGAGGACATGAAGAAAGACTTTGTGGCCGAGCTGCCAGATGCCAAGGCCATTGCTGTCAATGCGGCTGTGGTGACGCAGAAGTTGCAACAGATCGCCAGTGGGTTTGTCTATACACCAGCGCCACACTGGTTGGGCTTTCACAAGTTCAACGCGCTGGATGAATTACTTGATGAAAACCAACATGCAAACACCATCATTGTTTACCACTACCAAGAAGAACTCGCCGAACTCAAGCGACGCTACGGCCACCTCGTTACGCTGGACCATGATAACGCCATTGGACGATGGAACGCTGGCGAAGTTCGACTTCTTGCGGTGCATCCAAAATCCGCAGGTCATGGCCTTAACTTACAGCACGGAGGCCACCACATGGTTTTTCTGTCCTTGCCGTGGAGCCTTGAGCTTTACGAACAAACCGTTGGACGGCTGCACCGGTCAGGACAACTGCACGACGTCTGGGTCTACATCCTGATGGCGCGTGACAGCGTAGACGAGAAAATTTGGGGCGCGCTGCACAGCAAACGCGCTGTGTCGGAAATAGCATTGGAGAGTTTGAAATGAAACGGGCAGATTTTTTACGGGCCAAGCTCAAGGCCGCACGGTCTGAGCTGCGGCATAAGCAGCGCCAGTACAACTCAGCCGAGAAAAGCATGGCGCGAACAATCAAAACAATTTTGGAACTTGAAAGGAAATTAGATGCTTACGTGGCGACGCCTTAATGATCAACTCAGCGCAATGACTGAGCAGCAGGTACTTGACTTGCTGGACGAAGAAAGAAACACACACAGGCGCTCGACCATGCTGGCGCGTCTGCATCAGCGTTACTCAACCCTGCGCGCCGCCCGCGAACGCGCAGAAATATTAAAGGAAGCCATCAAATGATCCAAGAACTTAAAAAACTGTGGTCCACGCCAAGCGCCGAGGTGATCGCCCTGCGTGAACTGGAGGACGCCAAGCGCAAGCTGCTGGAAGCCCAGACCAGCCGTGAATATGCCGAGTCGATGTGCAAGTTCCGTGAGTCGCAGATCAAGCGTCTGACGGCCTACATCAAGGGGGTGGAGTCATGAGTGAAGTCAGATTTCAAATAATGCCAGCACAAGACCCCAACTGGAAGTGCTATTTGTTTGGCAACACCTCAGAAGGATACGGCATGATTTACATCCCGGCAGAGGGTCAAGTACCCAACTGGTTTGTGCGATGGATGATGAAGGTGTGCCTTGGCTGCACATGGGTTAAGAAGGAGCAGAAATGAAAGACACCATAGAAATGGCCCGTGAAGCTGGCTTGTTGACTTGGCTGAAGCCGCCAGAAGATGTGATTGAACGATTCAAAGCCCTTGAAGCCCTTGTTCGTGCTGATGAGCGTGAGGCGTGTGCAAAGGTGTGTGATGACATGGTGCTGTACACCGGCTACGACTGCGCCGCCGCCATCCGAGCAAGGGGGAACACATGAGTTCGACTAACAAAGGCTCACATGTCACCCGAGTCTGGGCGGCGCTTGATGCGTTTGAGCAGATCACAGCGCAGGAGTTTGCCGACTACGCCGACATTGGCCGGTATGACGCTCACGCTGTGCTAAACCGCATGATCAAGCGCACCAAGGCTGGCGAAAAGCGGCTGCATATCGCCGAGTGGGTTTATGTTTACGACGGCGCACGGCGATACCCTCGCGCTGTGTTCAAGGCTGGTGATCATCCAGACAAGCGCCGCCCACGACCCGATGTGGCAGCGAACCGGCGCAGAAGCGAAGCCAAGCGAAACACGATGGTTCGCATGAACAGCGTGTTCAACATGGCGCTGTCACGTGACAAGATTCGTGAAATAAGAAGAACAGCATGAGCATGACCTGCCCCACCTGCGGGGCTTGGACCCGCACACTAGAGACAAGGACACAGAAAAATGGCGTTGTTGTTACCCGGCGCTATGAGTGCGCCAACACACATAGATTCTCAACCGAAGAAAGGATCAAAGATGAACTGCTGCGACGAGTACGGGAACTGCAACCAGGGCAGGGATTGCCCGGTTAGAACCGCCTGGGTTGGCAAAGAAGTATTGCCGGTCAGCACCTGGCGCTACAAGGTTAAGTGTCTGGCCTACTGGATGCTGATGGCGATCCTGGGCCTGATGATCTGGCCCACGCTGTTTTACTTGTTCTTTCGAGCGTAGAACAGTGTGCGATCATCTAACTCCAAGTACCGCGCACGTTTTGCGCTGTTCATGGATTTTGGTATGACTGCTATGTTTTCAATGACATTTAGGCCGCTGACTGTTTTACCGCGAAGTGGAATGATGTGATCTACATCCCATTCAATTCCAGTTGCTTTTTTGCGCCGGTCTGCTAAATCAAAAGCCTCTTGCATTGCAAACAATTGAAAATCGTCAAACCAAGGTGGCGTTGCTTGCGTGACTCTTTCTTTTCGTAGCATTGCGCGGCTAATGTATTTTGATTTATTGGCTGCGTAATGTGCGCGTCCGTAAGCTTGCTTTTGTTCAATTGCTTGCTGGTATCTCACGCTCATTTGCGCCAGGCACTGTTTACGATTTGCGGCGTAACGTGTTGCGGCGCGTTTTACCGCGCTGTCTTGATCCCGACGCAGATATTGCGCTTTACGGCAATCTTTGCAGTATTCGTGATGTCCATCTACCCTGCGTTTGTTTTTATGAAACTCTGCACGGTCTAAATGCCGATTACATTCCGCGCAAATTTTTAACGTCACGGTGTTTTCTTTCGCAAATGAAACAAAGTGCGGTCGGCAAACAAATAAAAACCAATCGCCGCCGCAAAGCTATCTAGCGATTCTGTCGCTTGTCCGGTTGCTTGTAAATAGGCCCATGTACCTATGACTAAAAGAGCGATACAAGGCCGCATAAGGCGCACAGCAGCCTCAACCCACGGGTATGAGGGGTTGGTGCCGCCAGCGTCGTTCATGGCCTTGAACATGTCCAAATCGAGCTGGCGCATCTTGACGTATTCGTCCACGTTGACGGGCTTGTAGTTGTCGGTCTGGATGAAGCGCCCAATCAGGGACTTGCCCAGGTCAACGGCCAGTGGGCCAAGGGCGGCGAGGATGGTTAGTGGGTCCATTTGACAGTCTCCAGAACAATGTACGCAACGATGCCGGGCGAGGCAGTGGCAAGGGCGTCCAGCGCGTCAGGCTGGCCTTCTTTGCGATACCACTGCTGCACTTCGTAGAAGATACCAAGGGCAGCACATCCGATCAGCAGGCCAAGACCGAGCGTCACATGATGCACAACGGCCAGCACAACACAAGCGCCGATGCCCATCAGGATATGCAGTTGTTTGTCTTTGGGGATCACGGGTATGCCTTTCGGTCAAGCTCGAAATGAGGGCCATCTTTGAAAGTTCTCCAGCCTCCGCCCCAGATGACGGGCACGTTCTGAATCTTAGCTGCCTGCTGCATTGCAGCATTGATCTGTGCGTACAAGGGCCAAGACCAGTCTACCTGGGCGTCAACCCAAGCGCCCAGATCGACGGCGTGGCCTGTCAGGTGGCGCGAGTTGAGGGTCTGACTGGCACCGGCAGCAACCAGCTTCTTTTGACGCAGCACATCGCGCAAGCCCTCCAGCACGGTGAAGTCTACGGTGGACAGCTTGATGGCTTGTTGGACAACCTTGACCAGATCAGGATGGACGCCCTTGAGGCGCATCAGCGACCGGGGGCCAAGGCTGTACATCAATGACCCTTGAGCCAACTGATCGCGAACCCAACAGCGCTGGAGGTGAACGATACGAAGGCCATACCGGCCCAAAAGCCTCCACGGCCCTGATTGGCGAGGGCTACCAGCTTTTCGACAGAGTTCTCCATCTTGTCGATCTTGGCGCTCATGTCGTCAAACCGGCGTTCGTAGTTCTGTACGCGCTCCCACAAAACACCATATTTCACAGGATCAATTTCGTTCGCCATGTTGGTCGGGTCCATGATTTAAACTACTCGTATTTTAACTATATTGGCTTACTTGACAAGCGCGTTTTGAATATCGTCACCTTCTGGGCGCAGCATGTTGCGTTGGAAGGCGCGAGTCTTTGGGCCTTGACCGCCGGATTTTACCGGACGGGCTTTGCCGAACTGACCCTCAAGGGTATCCAACAGATCCAGCAGTTGTTCACGCTTCATCAGCGCGTCTTGGCGCAGGCGCTCGGTGGTTGCACGGGCAGCGATGTCTTCAAACCCCCGCGCTTTGTTTTGCGCTTTGGCAATCGTGTCTTGGACCCATGCGCGGTCCTGCATTTTGGTGGCGATGGCTTTGTCAGTCATCGCTTTCATGCCGGGGGCTACTTCGGCTAGATCAATTTTGGTTTTGTCAAACGCCACCTTTTCAGCCGCAGTCAGATCGAACATGCGGCCAGCAGTGGCTTTGTCGGTTGCCGATTTGAGTGATGCGCCAAAGTCTTGGAACGTGGCAGGCGTAGCACCTTTAATGCCTGCGGCGACTTCTGGTGCGCCGGTCAACGGGTTAATCTGCAACTCGACCGCGCCTTTGGTGGGGCGGCGTGCCGCAGCTTCGGCAGCGGCTTGCTGTGCTTCGGCTTGTTGGCCTAAGGTGCGCGACATGCCAGCGGCGCGCTGTTGTTCAGCACGCAACATGTTCATAGTGCCTTCGGCACTTGGCGCGGGCAACGCATTGCGAATGTCGGCTACGCCAGGCGTGACGCGCGCGCCGTACTGGCCGGGCTGCATTACAAAGTTGGGTTGATACGGACCTTCGCCGGGCATCAGCACTTCAACAGGCGCTTGGTATGGCACTAACGCTCGATCTTGCGGGATAGGCTGCATCGACGCAGCCAACTGATTGACCGGGATACGCATGTCGCGCATCTGCAAACTAGATTGGTAGCCGGGCGAAGCCATCCGACGTGCGGCTGCTGCGCCTAGAACTTCGGTACCCAATCCGCCAAGAGCGCCACCCAAAATAGAGCCAGTCAAACCAAACTGCGAACCAATCAGCGCGCCTGCCGCACCGCCTGCGCCAGAACGACTTAACCGAGGCGCAGTCAACAAGCCTGGCGTGGGTTTTGTTGTAAACGCTTCAGGAAAGTTACCGGCGATTTTGCCCAACGATGCAATGTCACCAGTCAGCGCGCTGTCTTTGGATGTAATCCGCGCCAGTTTGCTAACGTCAACCATGCCTGTGTTGAGGTCTGTTGCGCCTTCGTAGGCATATGTACGGGCCATCTTTTGGCGTGCGTCGCGGTACTGTTGCAGCAACTTAGGGTTAAAGATGCTGTTATCCATCATGGATTCCAGCTCAGTCGCTACTTTAAGATTGGTGTCCGCAATGTCCAAGGCTTCTGTTGTTGCTGACTTATTGTTGTACGTCTTGCGCGCCCGTTCACGCAGCACGCTGATGTTTTTAAGCAATTGCTCGCCAGTCAAGCCGGTTTGCGTTTTTGAAATTGCATCGTCAACAATTTTGCCGATGGCTGGCGCGTACTCTTTAGCCCCAATAACGTCCAGATCTGCCCGAATTTCTTCCAGCCGTTGGATCATCGCGTCGTCAGCCTGCTGCACCGGCAGTTTTTTAACTTGTTCGTAGGGCTGGGCAACTTGAGCGCGCGCTTCTTGAAAGGTTTTTACGCTGTTAAGTTGTGCGGTAGCAGGCAATCCCATGTCTTCCAGCGCCACAATACGCACTTGGTTTTTATTGGTTTCGGCCAATGCCGCAGGACCGCGCGGCCCTGCCGCCATAGATGTCAACTTTGGCCCAATAGTAGGCTGGATGTATTCTGGTGGAAGCGCTATCTTCATGCGCTGCGCTTCAGCAATCGCGTCCAACTGTGGCCCGCGCGCATAGTCTTCCAACGACTGGCGTTCACGCTTGGCTTGCGCGCGCGCCTCAAACGGCATCTTTGCGCCGATGACCGTCTTTTCAATCGCAGGCGCGGCGACATCGCGAATTGCACGGGCAACAGGTGGAACAATTTTAGGCGCGGCAACTGTAGCCGTGCCCAGATAGTTTTCAATGTCTGACTGAGGCAAGCCAGTTTTCTCGGCAATCCACTTTGCGCCTTTTTGAAAGTTTTGCCCGATAAAGTCCAGCACTTGACGACCAGACTCTTGCTGGTATTCCGGTGTCTCAGACACGCCAAACGCCTTACCAAACGGCTGTTCGACTGCGCCGACCATGCGCCGCGTGGCTGCTTGCGCTTCTTCTGGTGTGCGGCCTAAACGAGCAAGAGGATAACCTACTTGCTGGGCCACGGCAGGCAAAACGCCGCCGACCGTAACATCAGCCAGCGATGCTGCGCCGCGCCCCAGTTGGGTCATAAAACCTGGGCTTTGACGAGGCGCAGGAATCTCGGACTGCACGGGCGCTGGCGCAGCTACGGGCGCAACTTGCATTTGCCGAATGGCATTTGCAAACGCTTGGGCATCTTCGGTGTTGCCCGCAGCATCAGCCTTGACCAACGCCGCGCTAAGTTGTTCAAGTGTTGCCATGATTATTTAACTTTGTACTTGTTAAGCAGTGCGTCAATGTTAACCGAAGGAGCTGGCGCAGGAGCGACAGCGCGCGCGGGCGTGGCAGCGGTAGGAATCTGCGAAGCAGCACCTTCAGCCGCCACGCCGGTCGCAAACTTCTTAAGCGCAGGGCGGTCAAACAGCGATTTACCGCCTTCGCCTGCAAACCAAGCAGATTCAGCGCCGTTAAAACTACCGGTTTGGTTTTTCCATTTGTCGTAAAAATTGCGCTGCTCAATATCACGGCGAAGTTGTTCTTTGGCCGTTGACAAAATAAACTCGTTGGCGGCTTTGGTCTTGCCCAATTCTGCGCCGACTTGTTCAATACGCCGTGCGTCCGACTCAGTCTGCGGACCTTTTTGTTCAAGCTGCTTTTGCAACACGGCTGAAATGGCGTTGGATTGAAACGTCTGCGTGTCTGTTGCAAACTTGTCTGCGTTTTGTACGCCAAGTGCAGCCAGCACTCGCGCGCCCGCCGCTACGGTTTCTTTGCCAAACCCGGTATCAAAACCTTTGTTTAGTGCGCCAAGGTTGGCTTCGATGGATGGCAACGTCTTAACTGCCAACCCAGCGGCTTTAGAAATATCGCTGTATTGGCTAACCAGCATTTTGCCAAACTCGCCTGCTTCGGCTTTTTCCTGCACGTTGGTAATGGTTGTAATGGGTCTGCCAGCTTTAGCAAGCCGCATTTTTTGCGCTTCTTCTTCTGGTGTAAGCAACCGCTCTGGCCGTTGCGCGTCGCGGTATGCTTTAAAACCAGTTTGCGTGACTGGGTAGCCCAACGCTTGCATGGTTTTAATATCAGCAGGCGTTGCCGTGGCGGCGCGGTCAAGTTGTTTAAGCAACAGCGCAGCTTCAGCTTTTGCGCCTGGTGTGTCAATGTTGGCAACCCGGCGATAGCGGGCTTCTAGCATAGCAACATCAGGCTGCGCGGCCATAGCGTTAACTGGTGCTACGGGCGCGGGTGCCATTGCGTTGACCGGTGCAGCCGCAGTCGGTTCCACACCCATGCCAAACATGCCTGTTCCCAGCGCATTTGTTGGCGCGGGGGCTTGAGGCATACGAAGTGCAGCAGGCGCGCCAGCAGGCGCAGCAACAGGCGCAGCAACAGGCGCGCCGGTAGGCGAGAATTCTTTTTGGTAATTGGCAAACAGTGCTTGATCGTTAAGTTTTTGGCGGATAGCCATACCTTGCGTCAAATATTCTGGTTTGCCTGACTTAATCATGGCGTCCGCAGCAGCCGCCAAATCCGGCGGCCCACCTTTGGCGACAATAGCGGCTTGAATTTGGCTCAATGCGTCGCGATCACGACGCAGCGATTCCAATTGCATGTCCGCTACTTCTGCCTGACGTTGCCCGCCCATGATCTGTTGAACTTGTGCGTATTCGGCCAGTGCATTACGAGGCTGATATTCTGTCGTAGGCTTGTACGACATTGCGATGCTGGGGTTTACGAGCGCCATATGTGTTCCTTAATAGCCGCCACTGGCGATAGCATAATCTTGCTGCGACATTTGCGTGCCGCCACCATACCCACCGCCGTAGCCACCACCACCACTGCGCCCAGCAATCGCTTGCTGCAACAGCGCGTTTTGTTGCTGACCTTGACTGTAGTTCATGTATTGGTTTAAGCCACCGGCCAAAGCGTTTGCGCCGCCCATGTAACCTGAAGCGCGGGCTTGAGCGCCTGCGCCGATAGCTTCGCCTGCGCCAGCGGCGTAGGATTGCCCTGCCGCACCCAATTGATTAACTGCTGTTTGACCGACACCAGCCAAAGACTGCAACGGCCCCAATCGAGCTTGGCGCTCGGTCTGGTAACGGTTAAACGCATTCATGTATTCTTGCGAACCCATCTCTTGACCGTAGCGTTGCGCTGCTTTAAGCGCCCCGCCAGAAATCAGGCCACCTCGGGCGGCTGCTTGCCGGTCGAGTGCTTTTTGGCCTTCTGACAGCCGAAAACCGTAGCCTGGGTCAGCAGTAAACTGCGCTTGCCCAAACGGCGTATATTCTGCTGCGCCTTCAAGTTTGCCCAACGCTCGTTCGCCAGCTTGACGCCAAGGAGCCTGAAGCTCAACTTGCCGATCAAACTGTTCTTTTTGAAGTTGCGCTGCGCGGTCTGCTGCTGCAGCTTGCGTACTTGCTGCGCTTTTGGCCGCGCTTCCGCCGATTAAAGAACTACCAACAACTGCTGCGGCCATCATCCAAGGCATATCAATTCTCCTTTAGGCATTCAGCCAATTCTTGCGCTTCTTTAACATTGCCGTCGATAATTAAAACGTCGTCAATATCGTTTTCATCGGTACATTCGGTGGCGTGTATGCAATACCAGACCACGTCTGTCAGTGATTTTACGCCGTGATGCTTGTGCGCGGCAATTGTTATGCACGCAGGGGCGTGCAATACCGACCGTTCGCCGTCAACCATCATTTCAATCGAGCCACTTGCCAAAATCGACAGATGGTCGAATTTATGCTTATGCTGCACCAGCACATGCCCGGCAGGTATATGCGTTTCTTTTGCATACACGCCCGCGCTAAAGTGATGTTGAATCATCAGCTCACCTCACGACCAGAGGCGCGAATGTTGATTGATGTAGCAGTACCAGCCAGTGTAGATATAAACGCGCCTGGTGACAATACCTGACCCACCAGTTCAGGGAATGTGTACACCTCGGTAGGCTGCAACGTCTTGGTCTTGGTAATCAAGTTAGCATCTCCGGCTGAAAACGACACAGTGACCAAGTTGACCGACAACGTGGCAGCGCTGGCGCTGTAGTTTGTGGCGGTGAACTTGTCAATGATTGTAGTGACACCATTGGCGGTGTACTGGGTGGTCTGTGTCGCTTCGGCAATCTTGGCCGGGATTAGGACTTTGACGGTCACTGTCATGGGTAACTCCTATTGTTCAGTCTGGGTGACTGCAAGAATAACGGCAGGTGCCGCTGGTGCAAATGCGGTAGCTGCTACCGTGGCGATGCTGACGTTGGTATTGTCGGCAGCGTACATAACTTCGATGAAATCACCGGCCAGCAAGGACGCAACTTCGTTCAGCGTCACCACCAAATAACCATTGTTTAGTGTAATAGATGCTACACGGGCTGAATTGGGAAAATCTGTCGTACCGTTTTTGCGCAACCAAACCCAAATAGATTTTTGTGCGCTGTTGTTAGAAGTAATCTGTACCGAGCAGGCAATGTTGTATAAGCCAGCTTGAGCTACATAAATCTCTGAAGTTGTCGTGCCAATGGATACGCCGTTGGCGATCTCTGTGTTAGTGAACAGTAATGGGTAGGCTGTATTGGTCGCAACAGGGCTTTGGCTGTTTGTCTTGGTGAACTCGCCGTAATAGATTTGCTGCTCGATGGTGGGTCGGACAAAGATCACGCCATCTGTTGTGCCGACTTGCAGCACGGCTGCGATGGGCACCACGTTATTCGGCGCGGTTGGCTTGACGTTGGTAAGTCCACCCGCCACTGTTGGGCTGGCGTACAAGATGTCACCAAGGGTAAACCCGCTGGTGTTTACGTCACGCACAAAGCCCCAAACGGTGCAGTAGCCTTTTTGCCCTGTGTCTGGCAGGTCGTGCGTCATCACGCCCACGACGTACAGCGTGTTTGTTGCGCCGTTGGCTAGGTAGGGTGCCACTGACAGTGCGCTGTCCGGTATGGCCCCGGTAAACCCTACCACGGTGCCGTTTGGGATGGTGACTCCGGTGAAGTTAGCCACGCGAGCGTAAGTTTCCAGTCCAACCTGCTGCACCACGTCGTATTCCATGCCGAGGTCAACGGTCTGGTCTGTTGCGTTCCAGCCCATCCGGCCCATCTGGTTGGTGTGCG
>Ga0209492_1000288_pt1 | contig 16284 bp, 31 predicted proteins | sample PPLLak12cMay2015_FD_187253 | JGI IMG/M metagenome (GOLD analysis project Ga0209492, IMG submission 187253) | Freshwater sediment microbial communities from Prairie Pothole Lake near Jamestown, North Dakota, USA - PPLs Lake P7 Core (1) Depth... | ecosystem: Environmental > Aquatic > Freshwater >... | reverse complement strand
AAGGTATGGAGAGTGTTCGGTCTGCCGGTCAGGGTCTCCAGACCACCCGACAGAACTTTGGTCCACAGATCGTCCAGGATCTCCGCGTTGCCGATGATCCTTGGACCTCGATAGTTCTCCCTACCGTACTTGAAGATGCCGGTCGGACCGAAGTATCTCTTCAGCGCCACCCATTCCAGTCCGCCGACGTGATCTGCGTGAAGATGGGTTACGTAGAACGCTTCGAACGCTTCCACGTCGAACCCTATCTCTTCAATCGCAATCTGAAAGTGCGAACCACAATCAATAGCCAGGAGACCCCCTTGTTCGCTATCTCGTAACACGAGATTGGAATGGTAGTTTTCCTTTGGCGAAATCAATCCGCTACCTGAACCCAAAAAGATCAAATCCATGGTTATTTTCTCCTCCTACCCTTCTTCTTGTGGGTTTTCCACCACCCCTTCTTTTTATGAGGTGGGATTAGGTAATGCCAGCACGGAGTCCACCCGCTACCGAAGTGGCAATCATACAGACGGGGCTTTAGCCTCCTACCACAGGTTGGGCATCGAATCCATGCTGGCGCTTGTTTCGGTGAACTTATGGACCATACATAACCTGAATCGTAACTACATTTGCTGTTGTGGTCCATAAGCCCTCCTGGTTATACTCTTTTTCTAACCCTTCCGAAAGTCCAAGCGAGTCCCACAAGGATCAATGTTGCGGTCGCCGGTTCAGGAACTGGAAATCCAGGACTATCTTCAAGGGGCTTGCTCAGTTGATTGACGATCCACTTGGTTTCGTTGGTCATCAGGCTGTAGTATCCCACCTTGAACGGCATCCCGTCTTCAGCCTCCCCTGTGTGCAGCACTCCAGTGGTCATGAAGTTAAACGAGAATGTCAATGGTGTAGTGGTATTGAGAGGACCAGTGACCCACGCTCCTTGAGCCGGATCGGTAGGAACAGCGCCTTGGGCGATAGCGTCAAGATAAAACCCGGCTGCTCCTGCATCCAGAGGCGACTTGTATTGCCCTCCTCCGCTCAACACTTCAGTGCTAGAGGCGAGCACGCTCCATGGTCCAGTGCCGATTGGACTCAATAACAGGTCGATTTCGGCGGGGTTGGAGCCGGACGCGAAGTTGAAAGTAAACCAGCCTGCGTACCATTCAGGCACAGTGTCGGTGAGATGCGATATAGTCAGTACGGCCTCATAGGCATTGCCAGCCACGTTGTTGTATGACAGAGAATATGTGATGTCATTTCCAATGGCAGCCGATGAATCCGTATCCACATACTTCAGGTAGGAAATGGCAGCCGCAGGAGTGGAGAACATTACGATTGACAAACACAGGACACAAAGAACTGTTAACATCTTTTTCATATCTATTCTCCTTTTCTGATTGCTTGCTTAGTGTTAGTGGGTTCTTGTATTTCTCTCTTGGTTTTCTCCTTTGTCCCCCCTTTCTTGTGATGCCTAATCATTCACTTGCTTTGAAGTTGTAGACCGGTTTCATTACCTCCAGAATATCCACCGTGTCACCGATGGCTTTGATGATAGTTTCCGTCGGTTTGTATGCCTGGGGAGCTTCATCCAGAGTATCTTGGGACACGCACGAAGTCCAGATACCCCGGTCTGCCATGATTTTTTGATATGCTTCCAGGTTCAGCCCACCCTCTGATTCAGGTTTCTTCGCAGCCTTGCGAGCTATGATCCTGCCGGCTCCATGCGGTGCGGATTGATTCCACTCGTAGTTTCCCTTACCTACGCACATCAAGACGCCATCCGCCATGTTCATCGGAATGACACACTTCTGTCCCGTCTTGGCGCTGATGGCACCCTTTCTGATGATGGCTTTGTCTTTGGTCACCTCCATATAGTTATGGACGGACTCTACGATTTCCTGCTTGGTGATGTCCAGCCCGAGAAATTCCAAGATGTCCGCTGCCATCACCAATCTGCTTACACGAGCGAATGATTGAGCAAATTGCATTGCTGTGATGTACGCTTGCGCGTTTGCGCCTTCCAGCCACTCAAGCTGGCGGGGTATGCCCAGACCGAGCTTGTGCCTTGCGGCTTTCACTTCCCGCTCGATATCCTTGCCTTTGAAGGTCTTCTTGATACGGTCCAGTTCCTCCACCATCTTGTCCTTCTCAATGGTCGTTCGAGCGAGCTTCTGGTAGAAGTTGCACACCTTCAGGCCGAAGTTTCTGGAACCCGAATGGATGGCCAGCCAAAGTTCTCCCTTCTCTGACAGGTCCAGCTCGATGAAGTGGTTGCCGCCACCGAGAGTTCCAATGGAAGACCACACGTAGGCGCTGGACTGATTGGTTTCGTTGACGATGCGGTTCATTTCACCGAACCAACCCTTGGGCAGCAGACCCTCCATCTTGATAGCCGATTCGAGAATCTTCGTGTTGGTACTGTGCGTTCGCACTTCCGAACCGAAAGGAATGCTGGCGCGAATGAACTCATCCAGCGTCTGGAAGGAGAACGCTCCTGAACGGAGGGTAAACGCTTTCAGGGGGTCAACGAATGAAGGCCCCAGATTAACCATCAGGACGGAACACCCAATGTCAACTCCGATGACGTTCGCGATCACATGGATGTCCTTCAAGGGCAGTTCAGCCGTGAATCCGATAGGTACGCCTTTCCCAGCGTGGATGTCAGGCATGAATCGAATCCTGGCGTCCTTGAAAGCGATGTGGTTGACGAAAGTCTGAACCTGGGAGTAAGCCTCCGGCTCGATCCCTTCGTCAGAGTAAACCAATGCGGTGTTGTACTGACCTCTGATTTCAAGCATATCAATCCCCGCTGTCGATCATGTAGGTGTAGTTGCACTTTTCGCAGGTGTATTTGGTAAGGCACCTACCCACCGTCTTCTGTTCAACCTGATGGAGTTTCTTCTTGCATGCCTGAACCACATCCGGTACCTTTTTGGTCCAGCCATTAGCATACCCTAGGTCTTGCGTCTTTTCTTCAGCCATATTTAATCCTTTGGCACGATTCTGAATTGCATCATGTTTCTGCCGAAGTTGGACAGCTCTTTCAGTTCCGTTCTGAGGATCGACCGGACCCGATAAGGATTGTCTTTCGGTATCTCCGTTGAGATTTCATCGACGGAATGCGGGAAAACCTTCTGTCCCTGCCAGTAGGTCTGGGCCAGCAGTTTGTTGTCCGCCTGAAGGATGCTCTCCACCCTACCCTCAAAGTCCCTTGCTATGTAAATGGGCATGACGAACCTCCTAGCTCAACTTGTTTTGTTCTTTCACGCGAGCTTTGAAAAGGTTTGCGGCTTTTCTGCTGATCGCTTTCCTGGTGTCCTTGGAATCCACAATCTCGCCCACAGACTCCTTCAGCACGTCCTGAACCATGGCTCTCACCACGGCTTCCGTCTGGGAAATGTCCAGCGGTCGAGGAAACAGATCCAGCACATGGGTCAGTCTCATGTCCGTGGCCCACTCTTCAGCGATGGCTTGAGCATCCTCAAGAACCTTGAGCTTCTCTTCGTCCAAGGATCGTCTCTCCTTGGTTTCTTGAAAGTCCTCCCGCTTGTGCTTGGCGATGATCCTTTCACCATTGTTCTTGCGGAGTTCGATCAGAGGACGGAGAACAACACCCTCTCTCTTGTGTCCCTCCCCCATGCCGTTCCTTACAGATTGAACTGAATCCGCAAGGATGATTGCGTCCAGAGCTTCAATGGTGACGGGTATGAGATCATAGTGGACAAACTCCAATCCGAGAGAGTGAGCGATCTCTTCAGCTTGAGGAACAGCGAGCCAAAGATCCCCGATTTGGACCTCGAAGCATGCGAATTTCAGTGCCTTGCCATATGTTTCACTCATGCCTTGAAGTTTGCCACCATAGGCTTCTCCATACACCTTGATCTTCTCCTGGTTCATTTCCTGAAATACCCGCTCCAGGCGTCCGTGATCAAAGAGTGCATGAAAGTTGGTGAAGTTCGCCCCTCCAGAGAAATACTTCACCTCACCATGGTTCCATCCAGTATGAGCCGATGTGCCATGGATCTTTTCAAGGGCGTAGCACTCTCTGAACATGAGGATTTCTCTTGCTTTGTAAAGATTAGGGATATCCATATACGACATCTTGTGCCTCCTTCATCCTGCGATACCAACACAACAGGGATGTTTCTTCGTAGTGTTTCAGGAACGCGTTAGCCATGGCTTTCTTGACATCAGGCCGAGAAAAGTGCTCACGCACTTCTGCTTCAGCTTTCTTCCGTTCGGCTGCCTTTCTGTTTGCGATAATCTGTTGCCCTTCAGGGGTGGCGTCGTACTTCACCTGGTAGATCTCTTTGAGCGACCTGATGGTGTCCTTTTCAAGTCTTTCGACATGCCACCCATTAGGTTCCTTCCCCTCTTTCCTCAACTCATCCACCAGCTTATACCAGAGGGGATGGAGGTCGGGCTGATAGATGCCAACCCGCGCGCTTACTCGACCGCCAGAATCGAACGTCTCCCACACTTCCATAGTGAGAGCGACACCTACCTCTTTGGAGGCTTCTTTCCATGCCTGGATTTGCGCATGACTTGTGGCAGTTCCTATCACGATGACCATAGGTCACCTCACTTTCTTTCTAAACGACCATTTCTTGTCGAACCCGTGCTTCTCCAACCGGATCTCATCGCTCACGGGAACCATCGGTGGGGCTTGCCCGCCCATCACACCGCTGACGAACATAGCCAACTCTTGATATGCGGCGTAGGGATCGAATACCTTGAAGAACTGGATCTCCTTGAGGCACGGATTGAGTATCAGTCTCGGATGAGAAGGTTCAAACCAGATTACTGGAACACCCAGATTACAAAGGGTCTCAATGGTTTCCTTCTCGTTGTGCTCAGAGTTACGCAAAAAGAACCGGTTAATAAGTTCGCGATTACTTGCGGCTTTTCCAAACCGGGATCTTCGCTTGAGATCAAGTCGAGCTTTCTCTTCCTTCGAACCATAAGTCAAGATGGTTTCCACAGCTTCTTTAGGCGTGTAGCAATACACTTGTTCATAGTCCTTGTATGCGGAATGCCCAGGATAAGGCTTGACCATTGATAATCCACCTCGAAGGATAATATAGGGATAAACTTTGCCACAAAACCATACTATTCCATGGTCATAAGCCCTTTCCCAGTAGCGATACTCTGCTGGCTTTGTCCACATGAGCGGCGCATTCAACTCAAAAGAAACTGGGAAATCATTTTTGTGGCTGTATTCCTTGGTCTCTCGTTGATAAATGCAGGCCATGTCGATGCCATACCGCATACACCCATCGTAGTAATCATGAAATTTCGAGATAATCCTCATTTTCCGACTCCTCCATAAATGGATCGTAGTCTTCTACGAGGCTACTCTCCATGCATGCTCCAACGCCATAAATGTCGTCTCCTCCGTCATGTGACGCGTGTTCAACATCACCATTTATGTCTAAACTTACAGCTTTCCTGTGCCGTGTGTGAACTGGGGTGAAGTTTATGATTCGATTATACTTAAGCACCAACATCTTTATGAAGTCTTTCACAGACTGGTTTTTAGGCACATTAGCTCTGCTTGCATAGTTGAGCATAACTTCAGCCGCCACCTCAAAAGAGTTGTGCTTTGCGTATCTCCCGGCAAATACTTTGATCGTTTCGATTATTTCGGGAGTTAACTCTTGTTTGAAGCCATTGATTTCAAAATGGGGCATTATGTGGCAGCACCTGAAGAAGTTTTGTTCACCCGAAAATATTCTATTGCATATCTTTTGGCTTGCGCCCATTTCTTGAGCTTTAATAGCTGCTTCTCTTCCGGTGCCAAGAACAAATTTCTGCTTACCAAATTGCTTTTGTTTGGAACGATCAGCTTTCCTCTTGGTAGGTCTGTCCACCCATGACAGATGATATCCTGGCATGTAACTGACTGCCCCATAAAAATCCTGTTGGCCCGTTTTTATTTTCCAGCAAGTTACTTGGGAAGCCCCCATAGCTCTAGCTTTGAGCGCCCCTTCCATTCCGGTGCCAACATAGATCTTTTTAGATCCAAACTTTTTGAGAGCATCAAGCCTTCTTGCCAGTTTTTCTTTGCGCCATCCTTCTCTGATTGACGCATCTTTTGATTTCTCCCTTACTCTATCCGGAAGATGGGAATGACTGCGGACAGTTTCCGGGGTGGTGTTGTCATCCCTAAACTTGATGGCGGCTTCTAAAGAAGCCTTCTTGCTTCCATGGGTTGAGTCGTTGAAGATCTTTTGTAATGTCGGTTTCTTTTCTACATAATGGAGTCTGACAAACCAGTAATGCCCTCTGGAGTTGTCAACTCTGCTTATTCCGTACATTAGAGGAATGTTCACAATTTCCATCTTTCTCTTCCTCCAAATGATTCCAATCGAGAGGTTTGACGCATATAGCCGCGAAGATGGCTCCGAGTATGAATCCAGCGAAGGAGCACGCGAAGAAAACGGACATCGCAGTATTGACAGCCACCTTCCATTGAGTCACTGACACATAGACGAAGCTTATATCTAGCCACAACACGAGCAGTGACACTAGCAGCAACAATGCACCTGCCGCGATCTTGGCTTTGGATTTATTAGACATGATCACGTTCCTTTCATATGGGCGTTCCCGAATTCAATCACCATGACTGCCTGTTTGAAGGTGAGTTCCTTCATGGGCGGGGGAGCGTCTTTGCCCAAGGCTCTGGTTACCAGCTCCTCGTATGTCCAACCCTTCGATTGAAGAATGGATTCGAGTGCCATTTGCTGAACGTCAGAGATCGGGATTTCAGCCTCGAACTGCAACGCCATACTGTTCACTGAGCAGAATGGAGGAGGCGGATACCCAATCGTGTTCCCTGAGAACAGATCTGCAAACTGATCCGGTAAAACAGCCTTGGATTTTGATTCTCTTTTCTCGATCTTGATGACCTGTCGCTTTTTGAAATCAACGAAGATTATCTCACTCATGATTTTTTCCTCCTTTTGCCGCATATTGAGCCCGCTCATGACAGTTGGCAATGTTTTCGTCCTTGTCGGACAGGTACTTCCACGTTACGTCCACCAACTCCTTCTCTGCGATGAAATGATCCATGGCTGACCACAGATCGGTATTGGTCTTCTTCCTGAATTCACCGTTCATGGTCCTGACCAGGTAGTCAGAATCGCTGCACACCATGATTGAAACCTTGTTTCCCGCCACAGCGACCAGCTCCCCAATAGCCATAAGGGCTGCGGTCACTTCCATCCTGTTGTTGGTTGTGCTGTCTGAATGCCCATTAGCACAGTGAATGGTCCCATTGTTAGGAGCATGGATAGAGTAAGCCCAACCCCCAGGACCAGGATTGCCCAGACAGGAGCCATCGGTGTAGATCACATAGACATTCTTGGGTGGAATTTTTTCCGGTGATCCGTACTCGATCTCCACCTTCAGACCTATTGTAGCGCCGCAACAAGGACACTTACCTTCCACTTTCATACCTCCTCCTCTCAACAAATTTCTGTTGAATACTGGAATCTGAGCTTGTGGGCTGGTCCGGCAGGTCTCTTGATCCTTTTCTTGGACTTGATGAATTTGCATTGCGCCGCCAGATGGTTTATGAACTTCTGCTCACGCAGTATGCGAGCGCGAGCTGCTATGACCATAGCGTCTATCGCTTCACCTCTGGTAGAGTAGACATATTCCATATTGATGGTGGTGATTTCCCTTGAGCCGGTGATTTCCACTTCATCCGTCAACTTGGGATCATCGATTTTGCGATAGTTCTTGCAGAAATCACCCTCATGCTGCAAACCAGTGATTTTGCCAAACTCGGCTTCATCATCGCCTATCGAAACGAACCACACTTCCTGTCCTTGTTTAGCTTTCTCCAGCATTTTCTACCTCCGCTTATATCATTCCTCTTTCATGGAAAGCGTTAAGTAGCTTACGGTATATATACCTATTAGGTATATACCTATTATCCTTGAAGATCACTTCGTCTGAACCAGTTATAGCTTTGGCGATAGCCGCTGCAACTCCAGCCGATCTGGAGATGCCGGCGTCACAATGCACCACAACCTTGTCAGGGCTGTGCGCATAGATGAAATCCACAATCTGTTGAGCGTGACTGTCCTCGAAGATCCCTTTATACTTCTCTTGATCCTCTTTGGACCAGGTTTGGTAGTCCTTGCCATCAATGTCTCGGAACTTCAATTCAAGTACGGCTACCCGGTTAGGGTTGTCTTTCAGCGGCTGGAAGTCATTTTTCGGGTCAGTGATGCGGATCATTACATGGGACACATTGATCATGCCACTGATGTCAACAGCCACATAAGCCGGGATAGCCGTAATCTTGAACATACTTCGCACCTCGAAAAAAAGATAAGAACCGCGATAGGGTAGAAGTTGACCGCTGTACTGGTTTCCCACCGGAGCAGAACCTCCGTGTATCCACTATCGCAGTCCTTTGATTGGTTACTTCTCTTTCTTGCCGACGTTCATCATCGGAAGCAGCCCACCAGAATCACCCGACAAATAGGTGGGCAACGCCCCATCCCACCTGTTGAGGTACTGCTGCCGGAGCAGGATTTCGGTAATGGACGCGGCGACCTTGGTATTGTAGTTCGCCTCTGCGGTGCCCTTGATCACCAGAGCGTCAGCGTCACCCTTGGCAGCCTCTCTGACGGCGTCGGCATTACCCTTGGCGGTCGCCTGTACGATCTCAGCCTGCATCTTGGCCTGTTGTAACTCATAGACCTTCTGACCGGCCTTCTGTTCCTCCACCTGCTTGTTCGAAATGGCTTTCTCGTATGCCGGATCGAAGCTGATGTTCGCGAGGGCGAGTTCCACCAGGACGATGTCGTATTTCGCTAACCAGATGGCGAGATCTTTCTGCACTTCCAGCTTGAGCGCCGGTCGCTTTTGCAAAATGTCCGAAGCGTTGTACAGCGCCGTGTGTGCTTTCAACACCTCCGAGGCGGCGGGGTCGATAATGATCTCCAGGAACTTCATGCCCACCTCTTTGTAGATCTTCGGCGCAGCCTTCGGATTGATTCGATAGTTCATAGCCATGGTGACATGAACGGTCTGCATGTCCTTGGATGCCGAGTCATACTTTCTTGCCGCGACGAGCACCTGACAGCTCATGTCCTGAACGGCGTAAAGCGGATTGATGAAGGACAGCCCTTCAGGCAAAGGGTCATTTAAATCCACCTCGCCAAAATATGTCTTGACGCCCACGTTACCCGCCGGAACGGTGACTGCCATTTCCAGGACCACAAACACGACCGCGACAATCACGGCCGCCACTCCGATCAGTCGTCTGAATGGAATGAAGTCCAAGCCCTTGAACATGTTGATGACGATTGCCACAAAAATCAGAATTCCTCCAAGAATCAATCCTTCCATGACATACCTCCTTGAAAATGGTTAACGGATTACTACTTGTTTCCACCAGCCACCTTTACACCGATCGCTTCCTTCTTGCCACGGACTGCCTTGACGATGCTACGCAGCCTGTAGAGGATGTCGTCTTTCTCCTTCTCTGAGATGTCTATCTTCAAGGCGAGTACGGCATCCACAACAGAGTCTCGTTCAGCCGGTATTGAGACGCCTGCATACTCCCTAGCCTCCTCAAGATCGCCTTTCAACACCGCACCATGCACTCTCTGGGTGAGAAAGGTGTAGCATTTAGACTGCTTGATTACGAGGTCTTTCTGGTCCATGACGACGCTCCTTTCACAGGAAGTTATGAAGATAGTTTATCTAGCCCAGGTAAGTTCCACTTTGATGTACGGCTCCTTGATTGACTCGTGAGTGCCGACACAATCAATGACTCTACCAGGAATGATCCGTATGCAATGGGTTACCTGGCACACCTTGAGGGTAAGCCTGCTGCTAAGTGACTCTACAAGTTCGCCTTTTTCAGGCACTTTGGCGAAGACAGTTGGCCATTCCTTGCCTCTGCCCTCATCCACGTTGGTATGACATTCACCCTTGATCATAAGCCCTCCTCACGCTCCTTTTGCATGTCCTCTATAGCTTTCTGCTGGGCGTTCACCATGTCCTGGGCGAGCTTCTGGCCGGTTTCAGATGACTTTGCGAGCCTTTCCTGTGCGGCAGCGATGCGCTCGAAAGCACTGGCTATCCGCCCAAGGTGATAGTTGATTGGAGCGACCAGATCTTCGATGAACTTCGATGTCTCCCTGGTGAAATCAATGTAAGGCATAGAACCTCCTTAATCTGCCCCGAGTAAAATGGCAGACTGGTATGCGGTCTGAATAACCGCGTTAGTGTAGGAGCCATCATACTTCTTGGCGTCCTTGATGTTGCCCCCGGTGTTGTACCGGTACAGCGCGGCTGGAAGGTCGCCTTTCTCTTTCAGTAGGAATTTCTTCAGGATAGCAGTCCCGCCCCTGATGTTGGCGTCCACCCAGAACAGGTGGAATTCCTTCTTCACGCCGTTGTCCTTCAGTTCACTTTCCTCTCTCCACACCGAGTACCTTACCTGCATTAGCCCTGACGCGTTCATGGGGCTTACCGCGAGAGGATTGAAGTTGGACTCCACGAAGCATACCCCCAGCATGAGGGACAGATTGACTCCGCACCGCTTGCTTTCCATCACCATACATTTGGCAATGAGCTTCGCAATGTCAGGATCGAGCCGAGGCTGGAAGTGGACGATGACAGCAGCCACCTTATCGATCTTCCTGTTCTGCTCCAAAATGAACCGGTTGTAAGCCGCGTCCGCTTTCTTGGTGCGCCACTCGATCTCACCGAGCCGCATGTTCTCCGCTATGCCATACATTGCGACAAAGCATACGAAGAAGAACATCAACATCAAGAAAGCTTTGAATGAGAAGCTTGAGAACCCCCATATCCTGGATTTTTGAGGATCTGATAGTTTGACCGAAAGAGGATCTGGCATTTTGACCTCTGTCTCCTCTACTTTCTGTGCCATTTCTTGTATGTTAGTTTCCATAATGATCCTTTCCCCTTTAGGGTTTAAAGGGCCTCATCTGACGGAGTATTCGCACGTCAGAGGGGAAGTAGGGAGCAAAGATCCCCTTGAAACAGGTTGAATAATACTGCTTTTCAGCCAGTTCCGCGTTGAGTTCGGCTATCTTGATGCCGAAACCTACTCGTTCCAGGCAGTCGCCCTTCTTCTGGAAGTCGATTAGTAGAACACGGACTGCGTCGTACTTTTCCATCCAGGCATATGTCTGTGCCCGTTTGAGTGGAACCGCGACCACGGCGCAAATGAGAATGACGCCAAAGACCCATGTCATCACAGCCCCGATGAAGTACTGATTGCTGGATGCTTCCCGTCTATACACGTACAGCAGATAAAGCCCAATGATGACAAACAAAACCGGTATTGCGAATGTCATTCCTACCATATCGGTCTCCTTCAGTGACCGCAATGACGGCCTACATAGTGGTTAATGCCACAAGACACGCGCTCCCCACAAACAGGACAATGAACCACCGAGAACGTGCCCACATTTACCTCCTCAACTACAGCGGCTTCAGCCTCTTTCCACTGAATCTTGCTGCCGCATTTGGCACAAAAGGCAATGTAAACCTTTTCGCCAAATTCAGGTCCTCTAGTCAGCACTTCTACCATAGATTTTTACCTCCTATGTTGATAAAATGGCGATCCACGCACCTTCCTTGCCGAAGATAATGTCTTCTTTTCTGAGCCATGCGGCGAAGGGATTGCCATCGTTTTCCACGAACGTGACATCGTTCTGACAATGGGTTTGGATCTCATGCCTGGCACAGTAATCCAGCACATCCTCCGGAAACTTTGCCGCGTTTACGAGCGGAATCATCTTAATTGCCATACCTAGATACCTCCTGATATTATCTTCGCTCTGTAGAGTTCTTCTTCGGTTTTGTTATCTTTCTTACCATTGCACTCACAACAGAGCGGTTGCAGATTGTTTAACTCATTACTACCACCCCTGGATTTGGGCACGATATGATCGATGGTCATTAACAACAAGGAACCATCGTCCTTAATGGCATACAGATTAAACCTTGGTGGGTCATTGTTCTTGAAACTTTTCTCCAGCAGCACGACTTTGCCCTGTCTGCCGCAATGTTTGCACTTTACGCCTTTATCCTTGAACACTCGCCACTTAAATCCGTCCAGTCCAACGCGGCGGTTGTGGTACGACACTACCATTCCTTCATGGATTACGAGCTTCGACGGGATGAGTCCCAAGAACTCAGCCACGGGTATCGGTTCGCCAACGACAATCTTTTGCTGTCTCCTCACGACAGACGGATTCGGTTTGAACAACTTGGCTACGGGTATCATAGCCCACCTCCTTTCTACATTACTATTCCTCCTCTAAATCGTTGCCTTTTTTGCAATTGCATTTGGAGCACATCGGTTGAAGGTTATTGAGATCGGTTGCCCCGCCCTTCGATTTGGGCACGATATGATCCTTGGTCATGAGCACTGAGCCACCCTCCGGTGTCAAGGCGTACAGGTTGAAGTGGTATCGTGCATCGTTGGGATGACTCTTTTCCAGCGAAAAGAACTTGCCCTCGATGCCGCAGCGCACACACTTCATGCCCTTCTTTGCGAATGTCCTGTAACGCCATGAGGTCATCTTGACTGAATGTCCCAAGTACCGCTTGTTCTTCGGCTTTTTCTCTTCTTCCTCAGGAAAGACAGTGAAGGGCAGCACTTCGTCAGGTCGAAACACGCCTATGCTGATGTATCCCATATCGCCTCCTACGATAGATCTATGCGCTCCTCCGAGTACAGATCTTGGGAAAGGATTATGTTGCGAGGCAGCCCCTCTTGAGCAATCACTTCCTGAAGCAGCGCGTACATCTCGCTGAGGGAATATCCTGAATAGCCAGTGCCGACGGGAGTCATAAGAAACTCCAAGTTGGGATAGGTGCGGGCAAATCGCCACAACTCCGCCAACTGCGCTTTGATGTTGTGCAACGGAATGGACAGCTTTGCCCCCGGATGCGTAACGGTCTGGATGGCGTAGGACTTGCCATACAAACCCTCCTGGTAACCGCGAGCCATACCCTTAACTGCCCAATATCCTTTGGTTCCAGCAGGCACCTTGTCCAGTGTCAGATCTGTGCCAGGGACCGGCGTAACACGCCACTTGTTGCCCGGTACATGCAACATAGCGTATCCGGCGCTACCAGCTCCATGGAATCCCTGTCCATTGGAGCCGAATACAAATACTTGATTCTGTTTGAGTTCTGTGATCATAACTTACCTCGCTTGATGAACTTCTCGCCTCTTGACACGGCGCATTCGAGCTTGAAGTAGGACTCGATGATTTGAGCGATCTTCTCTTTCTTTTCGTCACTGTCCACATAGTTGAGATGAACATGCGTCAGCTGTCCCATGTGGAGTTTAGCGCACCTGCCCATGGTTTTCTTGGTCCAGCCGTGAGGCACGTAGTTTTCAGGAATGACAGACTCTTTCTTTTTGGAGGCAGTAATCAGGTCTTGGGCAACGCCAGCCACATAGGAATGGCTATAGCATCGGCATGGGCACGCCTGCTTTTCGAGTATGTCAGGGAAGCAAGTAACGCATATCCGGTTAGGTATTCTATAGTTTGAGAGGAGACATCCGGCGGTGCCGAACGGACACAGATTGAATCGGTTGTTCAATTCCAGCCATGTCTTCACCTGTTCAGCTTCTTTCTTGGTCAATTTCGGTTTCATGATGTCACCTCCAGGGAGCAGTTCTTGTCGAGGTTTTCGACGCGATCGAAGTTCTTCAATACCGCAACCTTATCATCTCCGTTGAAGAGAATGACGATACCGCCACTTGCCCACTCGATGTCTGTGATGTACTGGTAAGTGATGGTCTCTTCAAACTCCACTGGACGCCCCGTTATACCATTGGTTGTGCGTTTCGTGTAATACACCTTGATTTTCATAACGCCTCCTATTCCGGCTCGTCGCCTAACATTCGTCTTCCACCGTGTCGATTGCCTCCTGAAAAGCGTCTTCCCAACCGATGGGAACGCGGAGATAAACTCCTCCGGGACAATAGTTCGTGAAGTTCTCACACTGATCCGCCCCGTGGTCATGGATACAGGCGCATTGCCTATGCACGGTGCAACCAGCTTCGTTCATAAGGGCAGTGACTTCATCCGCTTTGTCCTCCATCTTGAAGAACTTCCACATACCCCACATGATTTTTCCCATAACTGTTCCTCCTACCCATGTTTTACTAACATTATGTAAAGCCAAAAGAGAATGCCCGCCCCCCACCAAGGGAGACTCGTGAAACATGCCAAAAGAATGAGTATGATTACTATTAACATAGTCCTACCCCTAGTTCCAACGCTTCGTAAAGAATCTTTTGGGCACGAACTTTGCCTTTCGGCCATCCTTGTAAAGCCAGCCGTGATTATACCAATCCCACAATCTGCGGCCCGCTAGCACTCCATACAGAATGGTTAACCCCAGAACGGTTATCATCAGTTGGTAGAGAGCACATCCAAGCGCTGCCGCTAGGGCAATCAGCCAAAACATTGAAGTTGTCATGCTACACCTCCTTGAGATCGCTCTCGGAATAGACATCCTTGTAGCCATCCTCGAACTGGACGACATACGGGTACCTGGTGCTGTCATAAAAACCGGCGGCGAGGGAGCCAAGCAAACCAACCGAACCTGCCATTCTCACAGCGTCAGCCGGATGCTCTTCCAGATATCTGTTCCTTGCCATTTTGTTCATTGATACAATCTGACCTTTACCATGCCCAGCATGAACCACTCGATCTCCTACTTTCATGAGTCACCCTTCTCCTAGTACTTGGCGAGTAGAATTCTCATTCTCTCCACCATTTCGTCCGTGTTGGTGTAAAGCAGTTTGATGTCACGAGCACTGCGCTTGCGCACGCGAATCGCAAGAGGCGTGTTCCACACCGCTTTGTATCGGCGTGACATTGTCTTTCTCAATGCCATGCCTTCATCTGTCAGCCACCTGGCTTTCGCCTCAGTTATTCTTTGGTCCTTTTCAGCTTTTGTCATCCCCCTTGTCCTCCTTATTTACTACCCGGTGGTTGTCGAAGGCGACAATGAACTTGTTACTATCGTCCGGAGTTACGATAGAGAGTATATTGTCGGTGGTAACTCTCACAACCAGCCCGTCGCTGAACTTGACGGCGAAAGAGTCTGCGTCTTTCAGTATCAGGTATTCCTTGCCCTTGCCCTTTTTCTGTACGCCGGAAGACGGCAGCGACTCGAAAGTCTTTCTGCCCTTGCGTGCCACCTTGCCCCTCTGGTATTTGTTGATGCCCTTCAGCACATCCTTGGCAAGACTGTCGATGGCGTCGTTGGAAATGTCAGGCGGTAGAGTCTCTGAGTTGCCGGTGATCAATAGGGCTTTGCTGTTGTTCTCATCTATAACCTCTTTGACGAGATTGAGGTCGCGGCAGATGCGCCTTACCAAGCCGCCCAAATGACCTGCTCGACCCTGTTTCAGTATTCCGTCAAGGTCTTGGTTCACCTGCTCGGAAAAGATGGTTGTTCGAATGGGAGCCGTCTGAACGGATAGTCTCTTCAAGAAAGCCGCTGTAAATCTAAGAGTCGTCGATGCCATGGTACTTCCCTCCTCTGAAAACAACTTGGTCTGTAAATCATTTGATCCACGCCAATACTTACTTACACTGTTAGCAATCTTCTTCTTGGTTTCAGGCGAATGACTCACTCCTATCCTAGCCTTGGCTATCCTATTCTTCGTGCCTTGGGATAACCTATGTCCAAATGGGCGTCCTCTTTGTCCACCCATCACATCCTCCTTTCATTTGAGTGTTATCCACCAACCCGTGTTGCCCGCCATGTTCAGAGCTGTCCACCAGGTGTCCCCAAACTTTCCCCTCTTGTACATATGAAAGTGCCCAAAGAACCACAAAGCCGGTTTGTACTTTTCCAGAATGTTGGACAACGCCACCCTTGAAGGATCGTTGTCTCCCCTACTCACCAGTTTCTCATAGAACTCTTCGGGACAAGTATGCGATATGACTATATCTATTCTATGATCAGGCAGATTCTCCATATCCGCCCAGTTAATGGTCTCCTCTGGAAACCAGTCAATACCGAACTTTCTCGATTCCTTGTCTGTAGAATTCGCGCCTCCCATGAACAAAACTCTTCGGTTGTCGGGCAGAATATAAACAGATCCCCGCCCCATGTAAAACACACCGGGCATTATCTCCGGATCTATCAGATCCCTCAAAGCCCAGTGTTCCTCGTGGTTTCCGTCACACCACAAGATCTTGGTTCCGTCAGGTTTGATCCTGCGAAAATCATCCGTAGAAGGCCAGTAACCAAAGTCTCAACAGACGATCA
>Ga0209492_1000287_pt1 | contig 16342 bp, 29 predicted proteins | sample PPLLak12cMay2015_FD_187253 | JGI IMG/M metagenome (GOLD analysis project Ga0209492, IMG submission 187253) | Freshwater sediment microbial communities from Prairie Pothole Lake near Jamestown, North Dakota, USA - PPLs Lake P7 Core (1) Depth... | ecosystem: Environmental > Aquatic > Freshwater >... | reverse complement strand
AGCGTATGTCGTGTCCGATGACATTGCGCGCGATCTTGCTGAGGGGAATAAACTAAAAGTAAAAGCAACTTTATAAATGTGCAACTGTATGAAAGGAAATAGCATTTGGGGTGAACTTGCAAGCCGCATACCCGATGAATATAAAGAGCAAGTCATGGCAACGGTTGACAGGACTTACCGTGTTTTGTCGATTGACCCCGTGGATATGGATTATTTATTCAATGTTTATAACAATTTTGTAAACCATTACGAGCCTGAAAGAAGAAACTGCCCAGCGTGTCGGACAAAGGTAGTGGGTAAAATGAGGCAAATAGTACAATTTTGGAGAGATGGACAATGAAAAAAAGGAGGTAACTCGGGAGTTGTTTCTTGAATTTGAAAGAAGCTTATTACGTAAATACGTCACCTTTTGCCAAAAGGAAGGAACAAGTATTGACATTTATAATCTTATTGACTTTTTATTTCAAATCAATATTATAAAAGATGTTACCGTTGCTAAATTCATGGTAATGGAATTGTATCCAGCCGCCTTGTTTGAAAATGAAAGCAAGATGAATGCCATAATGGATATAAGCATCCAAACGGGATTAAGCGAAAAAACCGTGTATAACATGATACAACACCCTGAGTCGTTTGGCTATGGAATCAGCAAAAAAAGGAATAAGAAAAATAATAATAAATAAATTTACAACATGACATTTGCAGATTATCCAGACACGGCAAAAAATAATGCAAGGAAAGCGTTAAATCATAAGAAGGACAACGGTTCATCTTGTGGAACGCGTGTCGGCTGGTTAAGGGCAAATCAAATCGCAAACGGCGAAGGCTTGTCAGAGGATACCGTGCAAAGAACGTATTCATTTCTTTCAAGGGCTGAGGTGTATGACCAGGGCAAATATTTTGATGAAGATGGGAAAGAGATTTGCGGTTCGATTATGTATGATGCGTGGGGCGGAAGTGCTATGAGGGATTGGGCTGAGGCAAAGTTTAAAAAGATTGAAAGGGAAAAGGAAAGCAAAGCGATGGCAAAATTTAATATTGATATTTTAGGGGAAATTTCTGAGTCTGTTAATTCATACAATTCAGTAAGAAGTAAAATTAACGACGCAAAGGGTGAGGAAATTAACTTAGTTATTTCTTCTGGTGGTGGCTCAGTCACCGAAGGAATGGGAATAGCTGATTTAATTGCCAATTATCCAAACGAAACAACGGCAACAGGAATCGGCTTGGTAGCAAGCATTGCAACGGTTGTACTTTTGTCTGCGGATAAAGTTAAGATGACTGAGAACGCTTTTCTAATGATTCATCGCCCTTGGAGTTACACAATGGGTAACGCCGACGAACTTGAAGCCACGGCTGAATTATTGGACAAGATGGAAGCAAAGTTATTGGACATTTATACCGCATCAGTTTATAAGCGTAAAGGGAAACAGAAAGACCTTGATAACAAAATTACAGAAATGATGGCGGCTGAAACATGGATGACCGCACAGGAAGCTTTAGAGTTTGGTTTCATTGATGAAATTGTAAAAGTTGGCGAAAAAAATATTGATTTATTACCGTTGCAAAATAGCCTTAACAAGTTCTTAAATGTCCCAGCTGCATTATTAACCAACAATAAAAAAAATGATGACATGGGTAATTCCATTTTAGAAAAGATTAAAAATCTGCTTAACGCCGTCGACGAAAAAGTCGAAGATGTTATGACGGAAGAAGAGGTAATAACCGAAGAGCCAAAAAACGACGAAGTTGAAATGGCTATTACAATGCTTAAGGACTTAGGTTACTTTGTAATGAGTCCCGAAGAAATGGACGCAATCCATACGAAGCAAAAAGAGGAAATGGAATCAATGTACAAAAAGAGCGACGAACAAAAGAACTCGATTAATGAGATTGAAAGCGTTCTTGAAACATTGGGCAATGAACTTGTAGCACTTAGGGCACAAGTTAAAAAAGGCGTTGGACTTCCCTCAGGAGGATCGCAACACGAAAAAACAAAGGAAACAAAAGCAAAAGCAAATCACTTTGATTCTTTTGCTTCATTAGTTCAATCTAAAATTTCACAAAGATAATGGCAACAGCAAATGTAAATGGCTTTCTTGACTCAAATACTTATGTCGGTCAAAAGAGCCTTAATCGCACTAACCCGTATGCAAATGCTCAGGGAATAAACGCGGAACAATTATATGGAATCGACACTTTTGAGGATAGGATTCCCGTATCATTCACTTATGGAACATCAACCGCGGGGGCTCGTTTACACCTTGCACCTTTGACGGGTGTATCAAGCGCAAGTGATTTTTACAAGGTAACCGTAATGGATGAAGCAGGAAATGAAGCATACGCTAACTGGCAATCTTCAGCGCCAACTGCAATTTTACAGATAACAACCACGGCGTTAAACAAAGGCAACGATTGGAAAGTGTTATTTGCAACGGCAGCCGCTGGAGCAAAAACCGAGTTTGCATTTACTATTGAGGATTCGTTAGTTTTAACTAATACGTCCGCAACTATTACTTATTCAAATCTTTAAAATTAAAAACAAATGGCATCAGTTGAAATAAGCCAATTAGACGTATCCTTTAGAGGCACGGAGGCAAATAACATTTTTTTAGAACCAGTCTTTTTCGATGATGATTTACGCGGACAATTCCGCGTTCTTGGCAACGTCGCGAATAAAAAGAAGATGGTTTTCGTTCAGCAATTAGAGAATATTGTAAGAAAATATTCTGGTTGCGGTTTTAACCCCGTTGGTTCAGTTGACATTTATCAGCGTACTATTGACGTTGAAAAAATGAAGGTTGACCTTGAAATGTGCTGGGATGAATTTGAGGACACGGTTTTTGAGGAGTTATTGAAAACAGGAACAAGGCTTCCAGATGTATCGGGAACATTGATTGAAAATATTTTATTGACCCGTACACAACAGGCGATAAGAAATGACATTACCCGTCTTTCTTACTTCGGTGACCAGTCTTCCAATAATCCTAACTACGATTCATTGGATGGATTTTGGACTGTTTATTACCCTCAGTTAGTTGCGGATGATTTAGTTCCACGCACTGACACGGGTTCAGGTTCAGACCTTGCGGCTGGTGATGGCTTTGCAATCCTTCGCGCGGTATATGACCAAGCGCCTTTACAGTTGAAAGGTTTACCTGCTAACCAAAAGGTGTTCAATGTTACCCAGAGTGTTTATTCACAACTTCGTGAAGACATTGAGAACGGCGGCGGTGGTGACTACGGTTTATTACAGTTGATTAACGGGGTTGAGCAATTTACTTTTAGAGGCGTGACTGTTATACCTCAATTCCGCTGGGATGACATCGCAACGTCTTTGGGAACAACTAAACCTCATTACGTGGAATATACAACCCCACAAAACAAGGTGCTTGCAACCGACGTGTTGAGCCCTGAGACGGCTTTAGAACTTTGGTATGACCAGAAAGACGAAAAGGTATATATTAAGGCTCGTTTTAAAATGGGTGTTAATTATATTCACCCATCATTAATCAGCTTAGGCTACTAATCGAAAATAAATATGAGTGCAATAACAAGCGGGTGGCTTAATCAATGCGTCGATGGTACTTGTGCGGGTGGTATTGGTAAACTTTATATTGCCAATGCCAACCAGGTGACAAGCATCACTAACAACGCATCGGGAGCAACCACGGCAATAACAATGGCTTCCTCAGCCGCCGTATTTTACGAGGTAGAATTTAGAGACAATTCTGGAGCGTTCACGGAAACGGTGACGCAAGACCCAGATACTTTGTCGGTAGCTATTGAGCAAAGTTTGGTAGGTATTATCAACTGCCGTGACCAAGAGTTAAGAAACTTGATTCAAGACATGGCAGGACAGGCTTGCGGCTTGGTTTGCGTACACGTTGAAAACACGGGTAATTACTGGATATGGGGCGCTGAGGTTATCGGCTCAAAGAAAAGACCAGCAAGGCTTACAAGCGCCGAAGGTTTATCGGGTGCTTTATTTACTGATAGCAACCAAGAGACATTGACCATTACTTGCCGTACCACAAATAAAGCAAGGTTTATTGTTGACGGTGCAACAGTCATGAACGCACTTGACTAAAATACAAAAGCATGATAGTACGCGAAAAAAGTAAGCTAATGATTTACGTCGGAGCAGATCCGACGGGAAAAGCGGGAATACTAAAGAAGGCTATCGGAAATTTTACACAGGCAGAATTAAGGGGTTGGTATAATGCCAACCCCAAATCTGTTAGCCAACACGTCATTTTCACGCCTGAGAAAAAAACCTATGAGCCAAATAAAGAAGACGATTCAAGCAGTACCGAACAGGGCTAATAGAAATTTAAAAAGAAATAATAGTCCTTTATTGGCATCGGTTACCTTAGATACTTCCAATACTATGTTAGTTGTGGAAGATATTTTCAATGAGCCTTCCAGAGAAAGACTTGATTTTACAGGGGCAAAATGGGTTAGATTCTTTACCCAAAAGGATGACTTTCTTAAAAGTCTTATTGCCATTGTAAACAATTCCCCAACGCTTCGGCGAATCATTGAGGACAAGGTTAACATGGTTGTCGGTGACGGCTTTATTCCAATGAAAGGGAAATCTAACACCTTACTTACAACCTTAATGAAGGGCGAGGTAATAACCGACGATTCTTTAAATGAGATTGAAGAAGTTATCGGACAAGTTAACTTGCATTCACAAAATTTACAGGAAGTGCTTGGCTCTTTGGCTTTTGATTACGATGCTTTTGGAAATTGCTTTGCAGAAATTGTAAGGGGTAAAGTTGGTAATGAGCCATTCACTTATATTTATCATGTGCCTGTTTATAACACAGGCATAAGGAAAGCCGAAGCCGACCAGATTATAAGGTCGGTTGGCATTTACGACAACTGGGAAGAAGTGCCATTGACGACTGAGGGCACATTTTACGAAAGTGAAGGATTTAGGGAAGTACCTATTTACCCTGAGTTTAAGAAATTTGAAGACGGGACGGAGCGTTCAATTATTCATGTGAAGCAATACGCGGCTGGTTATTTCTACTTCGGTTTACCTGAGTGGATTGGCGCCAAAATGTGGGCAGAGATTGAATATAGGATCCAGCGATTTAATACAAGTAAATTTGAAAACGGCTTTATGCCTTCGGGTATCTTACAATTCTTTGGTTCAATGACACCAACTGAAGCTAAAAAACTTGTTGAAGGCATTGAGTCAAAGTTTACAGGGATGGGTAATAACCATAAATTATTCGTTCAAGTTCTTAGAGATGAAAAATTAAAGGCAAATTTTATACCCACGTCAAAAGAAAATGAAGGTGAATTTTTAAACCTTCAAAACCTTGCAGCCTCAGCCATTGTGGTTGCGAATAGATGGAGTAAGTCTTTAGCGGGCTTTGCAACTTCCGGACAACTTGGAAGCAATCAGCAGATAAGGCAAGAAATGGAGTACTTGCAAAATACGGTTATTAAGCCGCGTCAAAACTTGATGCTTTCAAAGATTATTAATCCTTTCTTAAAAGAAATTGGGCTTTATAATCCAGCATTCACAGACGTGTCTTTTGGTATTTCCAACACTTTGCCCGTGTCATTCATGGGTGAAATCAAGGTGGAAGAAAACCTTTCTTTGAATGAAAAAAGAGAAATATTGGGTTACGCACCCGTTGAAATACAACAAACAACCCCAACGAATGAGCCAATTAATACAACCGAGTGAAGTTATTAGCGGTGGGGTTGCACGTCCAACACCAGCAGATATAAGGATTGATAAAACCCTTATTAGCCCACATATTCAAGATGCCGAGTTCCGTTGGATTGTTCCAGCTATTGGCATAACCTTGTATGATTCAATGGTGGCAGACAAGGGAACAAGTACCGCGTTTACATCAACGGCTTATCAGGACATTTGGGATAAACAATTAAAATCCTTTTGTGCCAATGCTGTGTTATACGAGGCAGCGCCGTACATGGTTATGCAACTTGGAACAAATGGGCTTTATACCATTGATAACGAATACGGGCAAAATGTCGGAGTTGAAGGATTAAAATTTTATCAAGACACCTTATTACAAAGGTTGGAGGTAAAGAAGAAAAGGATTAAAGATTTACTTTGCAATTATTCAACGCCATTAACCGCGTTTATACCCAGCGCCATTGGTTGTCCTGAGGCAACTTGCGAAGAAGATGAAGAAATTAATGACATTTATAACACCTTAGGGATTGTTTTATGATGGAAAAACCAAAGAAAGAAAGACGTTTTTTAAAGACGTTGGGGAAAATAGGTGAGATTTTAATTCAGGAGGTTTTATTGAAAGTGGGTAGTAACTTGATTAAGAGGATTGGGGGCAAAAAAACTTTGCCTTCAGTCCTTATTTTATTCCTATCCATTTCCCTTTTTGCCCAGTACCCAAATACAGGCAATAAGCAAAGATTAGGTTTCCAGACCAGCGCGGACGGGTTGGTTTGGCGTGGTTCAATCTCCGATACTTCATCTATTCAGCCTGTATCAAACCAAAACGCCTGGGTTATCCTTGACACAGTTAACTTTAAAATATACTCATTTGATTTTTCTTCCAATGTTTGGAATCAAGTTGGCACGGGTGGCGGTTCTGCATTCACGCAGCCTGTTGATTCATTGTTTTTTAAAACAAGTGTTCCGCCTAATAATGTGGACACGGCAAAAATGCGATGGGATTCCGAGTTAGGAACGGTTGTTTTAGGAATGTATGATGCCGTACCAAATGAATTAGGCTTTAAAAACTTTTGGCTTGTTAAAAATCAAACAGGCTCAACCATTACAAAAGGTAGTATCGTTTATGCCAATGGCACGGTTGGCTCAAGTGGAAGAATAACAGTTGCAAAGTTTATCGCTAATGCCACAATCGATGCTAAATATTTATTAGGAATAACGGCACATGATTTAACCGACGGTGAAGACGGCTACGTTATTTCTTTTGGAAAAATAAGACAAGTTAACACAGATACCTTTGCGGCTGGCGCGATTCTTTACCCTTCGCCAACGGTGGCTGGTGTATGGACGGACGTTGAACCTATTGCGCCAAATATTGATATGCCTATTGGTTTTTGTATTAATTCAAGTTCAAACAATGGTACTATTGCCATTAGGGTTGCATCGGGTTATAAATTAAATGAGCTTCATGATGTTCAAATAACCTCACCCGTTGACAGGGCTTCCTTGTATTATCGTGGTGGTTTATGGAGAGATACAACAGCGGCACTTTTAGTAAGCGACACGGCTTCGATGCTTACAAATTATTTGCGGTCGGGTGTTGCGGATTTAAATTATTTAAAATTATCCGGTGGAACTATAACAGGTAATTTGGTTGTAAACGGCACAACAAGAATGTTAGGTAATGTTGCAATAAATACAACAACTGCGTATAAGCCTTTAGAAGTATATGGTAATGCAAATGACTTTGTCAGTGTTGGTGTTAGAACATTAGCGCCGTATCAATATACAGGAATTAATTTTGGATATGTTGAAGCAAATACGTTATTCAGAAAAAGCGCTATTGTTTTTCAAAGAAATGACACTCAATTAGGTGCTGGTGATGCGTCGGGGAAAGTTCACATTTTAAACATGAATGTTGGCAATGCTTTTGAAAGCGCTACATTAGCTGATGCAAAGTTAACAATTTCAAATACTGGAAATGTTGGGATAAATGACACTACTCCAGATTTTCAATTAAAAGTAAAAGGCACACTCGGCGTAACAGGCGCACTCACCGTAAACAATGCCACGGTATTTAACGAAGGCTCAGGCGACTTTGATACAAGGATTGAAAGTGACGGAAACGCCAACATGGTTTTTGTTGATGCTGGACAAGACCGCGTAGGCATTGGCACGGGAACGCCTTCATCTACTTTGTCTGTTAACGGCTCAGTCAATGCAACAGATTTATCCCTTACAAATCCTTTACCCATTACAAGTGGAGGCACGGGTGCAGAAAGCGCATCGGTTGCAAGAACTACTTTAGGCGTTGGTTATACCTTTATAGAAAGCACGGCGGGAAGTTCTGTTTTATCTAATAGCAATCGGGTTAATTTAGTAAATACTGGTGGTGGCTCAACAACCTCAATAGATTTAACAACTGCAAGTATTGGTAGAATGTACATGATTAAAAACCTTGCAAGTGGCACGGTTGTAAGCGATGCTTCAAATGTTATTCCCTTTGCTGGTGGTTCTGCTGGAACTGCAATTTTAAGCGCTGGAAATTTAGTACCTCAATGGTGTATATTAATTGCCGACGGAACAAATTGGCATATTATGCAAAGAAATTAAAATAAACAAAACATGAAAAAAATATTAATCCTTTTCTCCTTGTTTCCTTCCTTTGCCTTTGCTCAGGATACGGTTATCATTTCTAAAATCTTTGCAGATGATACTTTGTGGAGTGTAAAAAAGGTTTACGTTAATCAAGATGTTCAAGTAAAATTGTTTGAGGATTCTTCAGGTATTTATTATTACATTTTAAATGATGTTGTGGATGAGGCACGGAAGATGACGGATGCTTTTAACATTTACGAAAACCGTAACAAGTTTTTAAATGCCTTGCATAAACTTGACAAAAGCATGGTTAATGGGAAAGTGGAAAGTTCATTCACTTACCTTTCGAATTTATACGCTTCGTTCTGGACAGGCAATTACAATGCCATTGCCAATGGGACAAAGGTTCTTGCTGGGGCTGAGATATTTGTAAATAAGAATAACGAATTAAGGATTAGGATTGGCGAAAGTATAAACAAGCCTTTTATTGCCGTTGCTGATACTTATGGCATCATTGTAAATTATCCAAACACAGGAGACAGATTTGTGATTTATAAAACAAATGAAAAGTCGTTCAAAGATTTAGATAACAAATTGATTCTTAGGAAACAAAAGCAAATTAACAGATGAAAGCTATAATTTACAACATCTTTAAACTTGGCTACGATGGCATTATTTATTCCATTTGTTGCGGAGTGCTTTTTTCATTTTTTTTCCCGATAAAGCATTTCTTGATTTTTACAATATTTGTTGTTTTTGCAGACACGGTGACGGGTATCATGGCGGCAAGGAAAAGGAATGAGGCTATAACAAGTAAAGGGCTTTATCGCACTTCGCAAAAGGTGGTTGTTTACTTTGTTGGCATCATGATTTTTCACGGCGCAAGTGTTACCTTTGGTTTACCTTCGCAAATAGTTTACTCAGTTAGTTTCTTGATATCATTTACCGAGCTTTACAGCATCTCCGAAAACATCAAGTCAATAACTGGAGTAAACATTGGAACATTAGTATTAAAATTTTTCAGACGTTAAAACAAAATAATTATGCAGACTAATTTAAAAGATGCCTTAAAATCGGCTGATACTATCAAGTCACCCCTCGGAGACGTGGCTTGTTATAGTTTCAATTTTGCGGAATTGACACAAGATATTTCAGTCCATCTTGAAAACAACAAAATTAAATTCACTTGGCGTGAATATGTCCAGTTGGCTCAAATCATTTGGGACAAAATCAAGGAGACATCACGCGAATGTGCAGGCAAAGAGATTGAAGTAAAACTTCCAGCTAAATTATCAATCGTTGGTGCAGCTTTTGCGCTGATTGGATTTAAGTTATAGGCGCAGACGATTCGCTACCTTAGGCGGCTTCAGGGAGGTATATTGATTTATGCCTCCCTTAAAAATATAAAATATGAAAGCAAGTAAATTTTGTGTTTTTCTCGATGCTGGGCATGGCGGCATTGATGCAAAGAAAAAGTTACCGTTTAATTATACGACCTATCCCTCAAAGTGCTTCCAGCATAACAACGCAAAGTTCCATGGCTACGGCTGGTTTTTTGAAGGCGTGTTCAACAGAGAAGTCGCGGCAAAGATTGAGCAGTATTTAAAAGACTGGGGAATGTCGGTTATCAATGTGTACGACCCTGTTATAGATGTTACCCTTACAAAGCGAGTAGCGAAGGCCAATATAAATGCAAAGAATTATGAAGCTTCGTTATACCTCAGCATCCACGGCAACGCGGCAGGATCAACAGCCGCAAGGGGCTTTGAAGTGTTCACATCAATCGGTAAAACGAAGTCTGACATTTACGCCACGTTCCTTTTTGATGAAGTCAAAGAAGCTTTTCCCAAATGGGTTTATCGAAGCGATACGATTGACAATGACCCTGACAAGGAGGCTAATTTCTTTGTACTGAGCCAAACAAGTATGCCAGCCGTGTTATCGGAAAACGGGTTCTTTACAAATTACAAGGATGCTTTAATGATGTTCGACTCAGCATTCCAAAACACATTGGCTCTTTGTCATGCCCGTGCGGTGGTTGATTACGCAAAGACGCAAGGGGTTACGTTTTAAAATGGAAAGGGGCAACGCAAATGTCACCCCCGATTTCACCACTAAAACAAACGTAACCGATTTCTTAATTTATAACCTTGTTTATAATTTTTAAACACAAATCTTTGACAATATCCCCGTCCGTCTCCTTATATATCTTGTATGCTATTGTTAGCATTCGCCCTTGATCCATTCTTTCAATCGGCGGCGGAACATTCGGGAGAATTGGGTCAATGTAAAATTTTAATAATGCAATCTTTGCCTGAGTGCCATTTGAAAACCTTATTTCCTTTGGATAATTTCGGCTTATCTTTTCGATTTCCTTCCACGTTGCGACGCTTAAGCCGTCAACCATTTCAATGTTTTTTTTCATGTTGTCTTTGTTTTGTTTAGTTCTTCAATTAAAGCGTCAGCCGTATCAACCGCACTTTCAACAATGCGTTCAATTTTAATATCAAGTCCATCTTTGTTAGCAATTATTCCTTGCAATGCCATTGCTGCAAAGTATTCACGTTTTGTTAAACCTAAATGTAATACTTGAGGAACTGGAAAGGCCGATTCATTTGGTTTTGTTTCCATGTTTTTGGTAATTTTTAGCTTGTAATGCCAGGGTAAAACAATCGATTTCATCCTGACTTATTTTTGCTGGTTTATAATTTGGTTCAAATTTGTAGCCTTCGTTCTGAAAGACTTTCATAAATATTTCTTTGCCCCATTTTTTGCCCTTTTGTTCGGGGCTAATATTATAACCTTCGTACCCATTTTCCTTAATCCATTCGTAGGCAATACGCGAAGCTCCTTGGTTCATGCCCACGTTTCGGGACATCTTGGAAAGAATAGCGCGGTTAATGGAATTGTGAAAGGTTAGGTTTTGAAGGCTGGAATCTTCCACCAGTACGACAGGGTATTCGTATTGTCCCCACTTTGGAACATCAAGGATAAAATCCACGAATCTTTTATATTTCGTGAATTTTACCTCTTTGTTTGGTAGAATGAAACAAGCCGCCATACCGTTTAATCTGATTGCGGGGTCAACCCCAATGTATGTTCTCAAAGCGTTATTGTTTGAAACGAAGTTACATAACCGCTTGCTTGTTTTGGCGCATCTTCAGTGACTTTTTTTGCAACTGGCTTTCTTTTGCGTCGTTTGATTGGTTCTGGCGCGTTAATGCCATAAGCCTCAACCCCTTTGTCAACAAAGTTTATTTCCAGAAGGTAGCCAAAAACAACAATCGTTCCAACAAAAAGAAACATGGTTATAAATTCGCCTCCTTCGTACTTTTCTTGCAAGCCAAAGAACACTTCAACCAAAGCCACAACCGTTGCGCCTAAGGCTATCTTAGGTGGGTAGGTACTTCGTCCTTTAGTTGGGTTTAGAAAGTCCATGAAAACGACGGCAAAGCGTCCTAATTGCAAAATACTGGCGGCAATAATTGCAAGCCAAAAGTCAATGGGTAAAAATATTGCGGTTAAATAGGCATTTATGCCGTATGTAAGCACGATTGTCAAAAGCATGATTGTAGGAATATTGTCGCTGATGCTTTCAAAAGTCCATTTAAACTGGGTGTTGGTGAAATTTTTTTCCATTTGTTTTTTGTTTTTTAGTGGTTGAAAAAAGTAGGGCAGCTGGGGGACTGCCCTGTGAGGATTGATTTAATTTAGTTTAATTTTTTTCTCCACTCGAATCTTACATCTTCTTTTAACCAAGAATATCTGTGAAGTAAATTACCTTTTTTACCTATAACTTCACCTAAAAATGTAGGCTCTGTTAAAGTAGTGTATGGCTTTTTGCCTACTTGAAAATTTGAAGTCATTACATGGTCGGTTAATGTTCTGATTTCTGCATTCTCATAATTGTCTGGATTTAAAGCCCTGTCAATTCTTGTCATTAACTCGTCAAGATTAAACCTTACTAAATCTACCATTATTTCAGTAGCTTGTCTAACGCTATTTGTTGCCGAATGATCGCTAATCCTCACTTTGCAAATATTAATAATGTAATCAACTGGACATACTTTTTTTATAAAAATGTAGCCACTATTTCCAAAATCAGTAGATGAAAGTGCCTGGCCAACAAAATAGCCTTCTGGTAGAATATTATTAATAGCCTGTAATGCTATTTCCATTTTTTGCTCGATTGCTTCTAAATTTGTCATTTGCTTTGTTTTTTAAGTGGTGATTTATCGTTTGTTCGTTTCGATATGTAAATATAAATATAAATATTTACATAAAAAAATATTTACAAAAATAAATGAAAAATAATTCAAAAAACATTGTAATCTTTCTTCAAAGGGAAGTTATCCCGTTTTATCTGCCAGTACTCAGCCATCAATGACGCGCGGAACTTGTAATCGGTGTCGGTGTGATACCCTGATTTGTACACGCATTTACAAATGGATTCGTACAACTTTATTCCTTTCAACTTGTAATTAGCCTTTTTACAGGCGGCGTACCTTCCAGAATTTAAAACGCCAGCCCAAAGTTGCATACCTTGTTCGGTTGATTCCGCGCTCATAAATTTAGCCCTTATGTACTTGTTTTTACCTCTAATTACTTCGCGTGTTTTATAAGTTACATGGTTATGACCTTTCAATGCCTTAACTCCCCCAGCGTTGGCATGCTTGCGCCAAAGTTCCGTTTCAATTCCCTGACTGGTTGCCTCAATGATGAAAAAAGAATAAATCATTGAAACTGGGAAATCGGTTAAAACGTGTACGTTCATTAACATTGATTCATAGCAATAAGCAAGGTAAATGCGACGAAGCTTTGCCCGGTCAACTTTTGCAAGGTTACGGAAACCTCTACCTTCCAATGTTTGCCTCAGTTGTTCGCCTGATAACTTGCGCACTTCCCAGCCGTATGAACGAGATCCGTAGGCACTTTCATCAACTTCTTTTTTTTCGTCTTTGCCCTGGATGGTAAGCGACGTTATTTTGTGAACGTAAACCGTGTCCCTTTGAATAATGGGAATAAAAGAGGTATAGTTATAACTTGTATTTATTGGGGAATAAATCAACCCAACAACAAAGGCAACACCAATGCCTCCAGCTATTTGATAGGGAAGGCGCTTGTTCTGTGGGACGTATGTCTCGATAATTGGCTCTTTCATTATACCGTTGTTAATTGTTCTGCATAAAAATAGCCTCCATCGTATTCGATACTTTCGTCATTGGCATCTGCAATCACGTTTCCGTCACAGTCGCGAACAAGTCCGCACCATGAAAACTCATCCTCAGGGAAATAATTTGAATTTAGCATTGCGGCGTAAAACCTTTCAACGGCTTCGCGCTTTGAGATAGCTGCAATTTCTTGACGTAAATCCTGATATTTCTTGGCGTTGCCAAAATACATCACGGTGTAAATGTTCTTTTCCATTCTGGTTTGTTTTTTATTTTCAATACGTAAATTTATATATAAATAATTACAAATAATAATATTTACAAAAATAAATGCAAAAAAAAATCCCGTACCAATGAGATACGGGACAAAAACAACACTTTTAACAACTTATTTCCTGTATTCGCCAAACTTCGAAATACTTATCTCAAAGTTTTGCACGTCGATTTTTAGCTCCTTGAATTGTTCCAGCGCCTTTTCTGCTGATTCGGCGTCGATAATCATTCGCCTGTCATTGTATTTAATTTCAAATTTCATCAGTACCATTTTTTTAAAGTGTCAACAATAAAGTAAATGGCGAAAGCAAGAGTTAAAATACCTCCAGCGGCTACGACAATGAGCGCAATGTCTTTACCTAATTTTTGTTTTTCGTTTTGCGTTAACATGATTCTTTTTTTTCTTTTTGTTTTTTACGATACTCAGCCTGATAAGCCTTGATTTTTTCAATGTTTTTGTAATAATACGCCTTGTTTTTGTCGTAACTTAAGTTCTTGCACCTTGTTTTATTCTCCTCATATATCCTTTTTTTGTTCTCAAGGTTTTTCAATCGCCTTTTTTCCCTTTGAAAATCGCTCATGTTTCGGTAATAAACTTTCATGTAGTCCGATTTCCATGCTTTTTTTTCCTCTGGCGTCATGGCTATTTGTTTAAATAGTTTTTTGAAGCAACTGGATCACTTCCCTGGTCTTTATACTTTGCATCGGCTTTTGAGGCGTAATCCGTGTAAGGCATTTCACTTATATCGTGGTAGCAGATTTGTGCTATTTTCATTCCGGGGTAAATTTTGACAGGCTGGATACAGGCAAGTTCCAAAGTCCAATGTCCTTTAAAGTTCACATCTCCAAATCCTGCGGTTATATGAACGAATAAACCAAGCCTTCCTAATGATGATTTGCCTTGAATAATTGGAACATGGCGAAGTGTTTCGGTATATTCCACCGTAGAGGCAAGATAAAGGATGCCTGGTTGCAAAATCATTCCTTCTTTCGGAATAATAATTTCTGCATAATCATTTTTATTCCTTGTGTCTAAAACTTGGTCGGTGTAAAGCAACAAAGTTTTTGATAGCGTTAAATCAACGCTATTTGTACCAATATTTTCAAGAGTTAATGGCTCAATGACAATGTTTTTAGCTGCAATTTCGTCAATGATTGTTTTGTCTGTTAAAATCATTTTTCTTCTTTTTTATAAGTTTCGTTGTAATATTTGTCTCCATCAAAAATCCAATCTCCTTTTCTACGACCTATATCAAAAGCATCTATTATTTGCTCCTTTTCCATTTCTTTGGCTTTGCTTTGTAAGTGTAAAAATTCGTGACCATTTTTTACGTCAATTAATTCATCTAATATAAGTTTCTCAACCAACCATTCAACTGCCGTTTGCCTGCTCATTTCTTTAAATCATTTAATTCTGGGTGAGTAAAATAAAATTCCGTCAGCATTGCCGCATTTGCCATCAAGTGCGCAGAGTGTAAAAGCCCACTTTCTTCGTCTATCATTTCACCAAGTCGCATTGCTTCCAGGTGACGCATAGCGGAAGCAATAACCTCTGAAAATAGAAAACCTTTTTCCCAATTTCGGGCAGGATATTTTTCAAGTCCCTGAGTCCAAACCTTCGCATATTCCCTTTGTGCAATAGCTGGGCAAAGGTCGTATCTCAGTTTATTGTCGTTTAACCTTATACCATTTTTGAACTGGTTAAATTCTTCTTGAACAGTCATTTTTCTTTATTTGAATGAGTGAAGAAAACTTGTATAACATTCGCTTATCTCTTTGCAGGTCTGCTCAATCAGTACAATGGCTTTTAATAATTCATCCATTTCAAAGGTATAATTTAATTCAAAACTTTCGCCTGTGAAAGATAAGCCGTCTTTCATTCTCCTTGTTCCAAGCCAGTTGATTTGGCACTCAGGGATCTGGTCACCGTTGACAAACATGGCAAGGGAATACACCTTCATTTGAAGGCTTGTTTTCAAAGTGTCTATCGTCCACGGCTTACCTGAGGTTTTAAAATCAATAACCTTGTTATTATGAACGTCCCAGGCATCAATGAAACCTTTGACTTGAATGTCGTTAATGCTCAGGCTGATTTCCTTCTCAGCCTCAAGCCCTTTCATGGGGCGTATTTTCTCAATGTAAAAATCGGGGAATGTGTCCATGATTATTCCGTCTTTGATATACGCCTCTGTGTCCTCGGCAAATTGTTTTCCAAAGTTCATGTAAATGGAAGGCTCTTCGGGAAGGTTAAGGAAATATCGGTTGATGTACTTTTGACGGTCGGAATACCAAAGGTTTATTTGGCTCACTGATATGTATGGTTTTGGAAGTAGCATGGTTATTTGTTTTTAAAATGGGAATTTTTCGTCGCTCATTATTAATTGATTAATGTGTTTAACGCCTTCATCGAACCCTTTTTCAAATTCTATTTTTACAGACCTCTTGCGATGCTCTTCTGCTGCAATCAAATCTTTTTCAAGTTGTTCAATTTTTTTTACAAGATACTCAATAGACATTTGTCTTTCTTCTTGCTCTGTCATGATTATTTAGTTTTATTTAATGAAACTGAATGTTTTGCACCTTCCAACCAACCTTTATTATAAGCCTTTTCAATTTCTTC
>Ga0209492_1000285_pt1 | contig 16423 bp, 30 predicted proteins | sample PPLLak12cMay2015_FD_187253 | JGI IMG/M metagenome (GOLD analysis project Ga0209492, IMG submission 187253) | Freshwater sediment microbial communities from Prairie Pothole Lake near Jamestown, North Dakota, USA - PPLs Lake P7 Core (1) Depth... | ecosystem: Environmental > Aquatic > Freshwater >... | reverse complement strand
ACTGGTGGATTACCAACGATTAAAATACCAAATGCAAGTATTAAACAATTGTATTACCTATAACTAAATATTTTGTATATTTGTATAAAATAAAAAGATGTTCAATATAATATTTTTAGATATAGATGGTGTATTAAGAACACACAAAAGTGATTTGGAATGGTCCAATCAATTAAACACACCTATACTTAAAGGTACTAATCGTTTATTTTGTAAAACTGCAGTAGATAAATTAAATGAAGTTATATTTCTAACTAAAGCAAAGATTGTTATTACATCAACTTGGAGACTCAATCTTTCAATAGATGAATTAAATAAAATATTTAAAGAAAGAGGTATTATTGGTGAAATAGTTGATAAGACTGAGATTAATTTTAAGGGTAGAGGTTTTGAAATTAAAGAATGGTTAGATAATAATCGATATAAAAATTATGTTGTTTTAGATGATCAGGTTAAAGATATTATTAACATTGTTGATAATGTTATAAAAGTAGATTATCAAATTGGATTTGATGAAGTAGATTTAGTTTTAGATATTCTATTATAATAAAAAGCCCAGTATTAATACTGGGTTTTTTTAATCAATAATTATTTATTTATGATTAGTTTGTTTCTTCCTCAACTTCTACATTAACTGCATTAAGTCCTTTTTTTCCTTCAGTTACTTCAAAAGTAACTACATCATTCTCACGAATTTCATCAATTAGACCTGATACGTGTACAAAAATATCTGTACCTGTTTCGTCTGTAATGAATCCAAATCCTTTAGCTTCGTTGTAAAATTTTACGGTGCCATTTTTTCTCATTCTATTATTTATTTATTTTATTATTTGGTATTATTACCAAGAGTTATATAATTTATGATTCAAAAAGTTTAGTTATTTGATTATCTCTAAATTCTTTAATAAAATTTTTGAAGATATAATCAACCATTTGTTTCTCACTTAGCTCCAAAACATCACGTTGCATACTATGAAGTGGTGTTTTTGTATCTTCTATTTCACCATCATCATTTTTTGGTTGATAAACTGTCCAATTTGAAAGGACAAGACCATTTATAATATCATATCTCTTACCATTATGATATAGAGTGTAATTCACTTGAAACCGACTGGGTTTGTGTGAATCACATCCTATTATCTCTAAGTACTTAGTTGCGTTCATTATATTTTAATTATTTTAATATTTATCCTTGTTTTTTACAATACCACATTTATATTTTTATATATAGATTATGTATTATGTTTATATATATTTGAATATTCTTAGACCCGGTAATTATATCTATCAAGATTTGCATTTTGATTATGAACCTTTCTATGTTGGTAAAGGTAAGAATAAAAGATATTTATACCATTTAGAAAAAGTTAAAAATAAATGTAAATATAAAAAAAGTGATAAATTTGAAATAATTGAAAGTATTGTTAACTCAGGTAATGAACCAATTATAATAAAATATGATAATTTATGTGAAGATTATGCTTTGGTTTTAGAAAAGAAAACTATTAGAAAAATTGGAAGATTTGACTTAGGAAAAGGTCCTTTATGTAATAGAAATGATGGTGGTCATAAACCTCAAGATAATTATCATCATGATTTAGAATCCAAGAAAAAAATATCAATTACATCTAAAAATAGAGAAGCGGAAAATAGATATACTTTAATATCTAATGATGGTACTATTTATGATAATATAAAACTTAATGTAATGTGTATTAAATTTAATCTTGATTATCAAAAAATTAGAAAGTCTGCAAACAAAGGAGTGATTAAGGAAATTAAAAGAACTTCGATAAAGCAATCCAAACAGAGTACTATAAATTGTGTAGGTTGGGAGTTAATAAATAAAAAGGTAATAAAGAAAGAGATTAAACTACCTAAATATAAATTAATGAGTCCTAATGGATTTGAACATTTTATATATTCTGACACATTTATTAAAGATAAATGTTTAGAGTTAAATTTAGATCAAAGAACTCTTAGATATTATAAAAATAAAGGGGTTATAAATATTAAGAATATAAATTTGTGTAATGAAAGAACAATAAACTGCATTGGTTGGCAGTTTATTGTTCTTCAATATCCTTAAAAAATAGTGAACTATCTTTTTTTTCTAGCCAATTTCTAGCCATTTCTAATTTAGAAGTTTGTTTACCTATGTAGTCTTTTGCAAGTTCATAAATATCACCTCTGGATATTGCCTTTTCATAATCCAAATAATTATCATATATTTCTGATATTTCTTCCTTAGAAAGTTTTTTTAATTTATTACATCTAGCCAAAATCATTACATATCCAAAGTTTGTATCCTTTCTATATTTTAGTGCAAAGTTTTTATCATTTGAACTCATTTCTAAATAGACATCATATAATTTATTTATCTCTTGGACTTTTTCATTTATTGAGTCTTTTATTATTTCAATAATTTTTTCAATTCTATCGTGTGCCTCAAATTCTGTTTCCGGAATTTGTCCCAAAATATCATCAATTTTATCATCAAGTATATAACCAATTATTATATTTTCTTTATAAATATCATCAGTTAATAAACCATGTAATGCCATATACCATGGTGTTTTCAACTTGAAGAAGAAATCATTTCCATTTATATCTTCTGTTTGAACAATAACACCTTCTTTATCTTCTTGTTTTGCAACAACTTCAATTAAGTGGTCTAAATCTTTATATTCATCTTCAAAAGGAGCAATTTTAACAGAACCTATTTTATCTAAGTGATCTTTTAAATCGATATGTTTACCAGTTTTGTTATCTCTTAATCTTAATAAAATCAATTCTTCTTTAGAGTATCTTAATACGATACGGTTTTGTGGTGCAACATATTCAAAAATGGCAACAATATCATTATCTAAAGTCCAGTCAACTAATTTTTTTATATCTGAGTTAGTTTTATAAACTCTATCAATACCAAGAGCTTGGTCACTTTCAAATGACATTTTAGATTTACCTAAAACTTTACCATTTGGAAATCTAACAAATGATGCAATTGAACCATCTTCTTTGTTATTTACATATTTTATTTTGTAATTTTTAACAATAGAATACATAGATTCGGGTACTTGATTTAAGTTAAAAAACTTTTCAAGTAATAAATATCTATTGAATGCTGATCCATCGGTATTGAAAACAAAAGTTAAACCCCTCATTTCATAACCATTATAGTTTACAAAGTCTTTATATTGTGCAAGTCTGTAGTTGAAAAAAGATACATTATATCCATCAACTTCAGTTTTAATTTCATAAAATGGAGAATCCTCATCAGAGCACATTTCAACTGCTTGATCATAAGTAGGTAGTCTATAACCTTTTACTTCTAAATTTTCATTTACGAATTCTATGTATTTTAATACTTTCATTTTTATTCTAATATTTTTTCTATTTTATAATCTCTTGTTATATCTTCTAGAAATCCATCTCTTAATAATATTTCTATTGGTACTAAATTTGACCCATCTAATAAACTTGTTACTCTTTTCCAAACAGGAATGTTATCTTTTAGTCTTAATAAATGTTCTTTCCCGTTAAACCCATAAATGAATTCTTTTAAAACATATGAGTTATCTTCACCATCTTCACAAAATAGTATATCGCCTTTATATAAACTAAATGTTGAGTTTAAAGGAGTACCTAATGTGGTTTTAACTAAAAATATTTTATTGTACTTCACTTGTTTTTTAATTTTAAAAATCAAATTAATATTATCGAGTTTTGATTTTCTGTTTATATATTAAAGCAAAGATATGAAATAATTATGTATATTTAGAGATTAATTTAACTAAAATATCACCGTGACATTTTTTTCCACCACCACCTTCATTTTTACACCAACATCCTAGTGTTTTATCTTTAAGTTCATGTAAATCATTTAGAAGGTGTTTACCATCACCATTTTCCAACCAATCCTCATACTTCTCGAAAAGTTCTTTCCTTGAACTACAGACATATTCTGCTCTTGTATCTCTATCTTTAATGATAGTAAAAGGACATCCCCATTTAGAAGGTCTGGCAATAAATATATCATAGTCATCTTTCCTAAAATGAACTACTTTAGTATTATGTTTAGTCTTTGGTGTTGCTTTAAAAGAATCGAAAAAATCATCCATAATATTATATTAATTTTTTATAATTAGATTATTTTTTATATATTTGTAAAAAATATAGTTATGTCAAAAGTTTGGTATGTAATAGGTAAATATGAATCTAGATTTTATAGAAGTGAAAGGGCTTTTCTTTCTGCCACTAATATTAATAGTTCATCTAAGGTTATAGTTTATGAACAAATAGAGAGTGGTATTGCAGGTGAAGTGTATAGTAATATACTTAAACAGAAAGAACGAGAACAACAATTGAATGTTATTTTAGGAACTTCCGATGAATACTCAGAAAAGTTTATGAAATTGGTTAATATGTATAAAGATATTGCAAAATTAGAAGATAGAAATAAAAAATATTACTTAAAAAACTTTAAGATAATAGGACCTGATAAGAAAAAAATTAGTGGTTTCTTAACTAGTAAAAAAAGATATTTTTTAATGTATGTTAGTAACTCAGTTGAATGGTATAAAACACTATTAGAGTGTCATAATTTTACTACAATTGATACTTTTGCTGGTACTAATCAAACATCAATTGATAATTTTAATGAAGCAAAAAGATTGATTAAATTGGATAAGGTTAAGAACAAAAAAAGAGAGACTAAATAGTCTCTCTTTTTTTATTTATTCTTTTCATAATATTCATCGATTAGTAATTCTTTTTGTGAAGAAGCATTAACTGCAAGTACATCACATCTTTCATTTTGTGTATGACTGTTGTGACCTTTAACCCATTTAAAATCAACATCATGTTTTTCATAAACTTCCAAAAATCTTTTCCATAAATCTGGATTCTTTATATCTTTAAATTTTTTTTTCTTCCAGTTAAATATCCAACCTTTCTCAACAGAATCAACTACATATTTAGAGTCTGAAGTAACTAAAACTTTTGCTGGTTTTTTTAATTTTTCCAAACCAATAATTACTCCTAAAAGTTCCATTCTATTATTAGTTGTGTATCTAAATCCGCCTGAAAATTCTTTGATATAAGTTGTTCCAACTTTTTCCATAATAAGACCAAATCCACCTTTACCGGGATTTCCCTTTGCTGCACCATCAGTGTAGATATTTACATCATATTTACTCATTATAATATATTTTGTTTTATTAATAATTTTTCTACTTCTATCCAATCTACGAATGGTCTATTTGATATACTTAAATCATATTTCAAAGGACATCCAAGTGCAGTATCATCTATTAAAAGTTCTGCATAACTTTTTGGTGAAGTTGTCCACATTGATTGAGTTGGATTACTTTGAATTCCATAAAGTGGAATATCATTACTTTTAAACCAATTGATGGCATCTGTTAAATATCTATTACCTGGTTTAATTTGGTAGTATTCATCCATAGAATCTGGTGTATCATCCCTCATAGTAAATAGTATAAGTTGATGTCCTTTTTCGACTAATTTTTTAAGTACTTTTTGTGAACCAATATCTTTTCCAACTCTTGGAAAGTCGTGTGTTACTACAGTACCATCGAAGTCAATATTTATTGAAATATTACTCATATTTATTATTTTTTATAATTATTACAAATATACTAATTTATTTATTAAAAACATTAAAAACCATTAAAAATTAGTTATATATAGTCTTAAAAAGAAAATACTAATGAAAAAAATCCTGGTTACCTGGTTCGGTTTAGAATGTTATTGTTTATGGTTTCATTCTGGTAAAAGTGTTGAAAATGATGATACAAAATGGTATTGTAATCAATGTGAATGTTCGAGGAAAAAGGATAATTTTTTAATTTAGTGTAAGTATTGTTTAACTATTTCTAATAAGATATAGGATATTTTATATCCAGTAAATGCACCCAATGCAGATGGTATAGGAAAAACAATTAGTTTTCCTAAATCTGTTACATACTTAGGACGATTAACAATTCTACCCATAAAAAAGTAGTATATTAGATATCCAAGTAGTACTGCTATGTCGGTTCTTGTAGAAATAAAAACTATTAAGGTTGCACTTAAAAATCCAAATAAAAAGTTGTCTCTAGTACCATCCCAAATTTCTTTATTGGTTGCACTTTTATATTCCTTGTATATTTTTTTATACAATTTATTTTTCTTTGGTTTATTTGTACCAAAATCAGTATTATTTTCCATAGTTAATTATATTAATATATACTAAAAAGTTTTAATTCAGATGTTTAATAAATTTAGTGACATGATTAATGAAAGTAAAAGTTCTAAACTAAAGCTTGGTTTAGATATTCATGGTGTTATTAATACGATGCCAGAATTCTTCACATTCTTAGCAGACTCTTTTATTAAAAATGGTGGTGAAGTACATATAATAACTGGTGGGTCTTGGACCAAAAAACTTGATGATAAAATAAAATCAATTGGAATAAAATATACTCATAAATTTTCTGTTTATGATCATCTTATAGAAGTTGGTGAACCTACGATTGGTCAGATTGAATTTCCTGATGGAACAATACAAATGAAATTTGATGATGCTCTTTGGAATAGTATGAAAGGTAAATATTGTAGAGATAATGGTATAGATTTACATATAGATGATACATTAGTTTATAATGATTTTTTTAGTACACCATTCTGTAGATTATGGTCTCATGATAGTAAATCAAAATCTTCACATAAGGATATTTAATCTAATATTTCTGTAATTATATTATCTCTATAATAAGGTAACATATCAAATGATGAAAATTTAAATAATCATCAAATGAACCACATAACTGACAACATTCTAATTTTTTATCCATTTATTATCTGAGTTTAATAGGAAAGTTCCAATGTGAAATTCTCCTTTACTCCACTCATTAGGAGCAATTAATGATAGTATATTTTCACCACCGAAGTTATAAAGGTGATAAGGTTTACCTACGATTGGTTCAAACGAAATTTTGGATTCCCAGACCATCATCGAGGTTGTATATTCATCTTGTAATTTTTCAATTCTTTCTACTATTTCCTGTCGCTCTCTTTCAAAAGAAGAAATCATCTTTTTAGAAGATTCTGTTCTAAAAAGTGAAACATCTGGAACAGTAAATGCTGGTGCACCTACACTTGTAGGATATGATTTTAATTTAGCATCATATCCTAAGTCTTTTGTAAATACTACTAAGTCTGGTTTTTTATCTTCCATTATAGTTGTATTATAATTGAATTTTTTAACATAATTTTATTTTTATTTTTATTACTTACAAATATAGTGATTATTTATATATATAACAAATAAAATGTTTATAAATTGGCATATAAAAATAAGATTTCTGGTATCTATATAATAACTTGTTTATCAAGTAATAAACACTATATAGGTAGGAGTGTAAATTGTAAAGAAAGGCTATCTAAACATAAATCACAATTAAGAGAGTGTAAGCATCCTAATATACATATACAAAATTCTTGGAACAAATATAATGGTAATTTTTCATTTGATATAATAGATGATTACTTAATTGAATATTTACCTAGTATGGAAAACTGGTGGTGTAATATTTTAAATACACATGATAAAAATTTTGGATTTAATATAGAACCAACAAGTCCATATGGTAAGATTAGATGTTCAATAGAAACAATAGAAAAAATTAGACTTAGTAATACTGGTAAAAAAGTAAGTGAAGAGACAAGGAAAAAACTAAGAACTATAAATTTAGGAAATAAACTATCAGAAGAGACAATACTTAAACTTAAAAATAGTAAAAGATGTATAGAGGTAGATTTTTATGACAAGAATGGTAAATTCTTAAAAACCTTCAAGTCTATAAGAGAAGCAGAAAGAGAAACTAATACTAAAGCAAAATCAATTAGACTTTGTATAAGTGGAGAGTTTAATATAGTGAAATCTCATATATTTAAGAATCACGGAGACTATCTAAGTAAAGAAGAGATTAATACAAGAAATATAAAATCACATGACTCAATGAAGTTAAAGGTAGTAGGTTTCTATTTAGATGGTACTAAAATTGGTGAGTTTAATAGTTACTATGAAGCAGCTAAACTCAACAATTTAGATCCATATAAAATATCTTTATGTTGTAGAGGTTTACAAAAAAGAGTTAAAAATACTTATTGGTTAACAATTCAGTAATCTATCCACACCTATGGCTAGCCCCACTCCTCCTTCATAAGAACCACCTCCACAAATTTGTTTGGCTGCACCTAATTGTGGACAAGAAATCTCAAATCCTTTACCACCAGTATAGTAGTCAAGTCCTCTACTTGCATCTAAATTAACTTCATAGTTATCTGTGACTAGTTCAATAAGTTTCTTTGCAATTTCTAAAAGTTCATCAGTATAATCTATTCTAGGATTGATTACTTCAACACCAAATTGTGTGAATTGTCTCCATCTTGATGCTTGTGGTTTCTCACCTCTAAAACATTCTCCAATATAAAAGAGTTTAACATCTTTAGTCATTTTAAATGTTTCATTAGCGAGTTGTTGAACAACTGCAGTATATTCTGGTGCCAAACAAATATCTCTATTACCTCTATCAGTAAAAGTGTACATCATGTTATTATTTTCTTCGCCAACTTTTTTATCAAATGTTTCTGATAATTGTATAACCGGAATCATCATTTCTTGGTAACCATAAGATTCAAGTATTTCTATCATTTTATTTAAGATAGTTCTTTTTTTCTTAGCAGTTTCACCAAAAATAATTCTAGTTCCTTTATATGTATTTTTTAATTTAATTTCCATAATTTCTATTAGTTGTGGCGAGAGAAGGAATCGAACCTCCGTTTTCCGAGTTTAAACCCCGGTGTGATACCTTATGATGGTCCATTCCACGCATCTCGCGATTTTTATCAAAGATACAATATTTATATTGTAGTTACAACTTATTTAAAATAAAAAATCCCCTAACTATTCAAAGTTAGAGGTTTCTATTTCACGTGTGTTGTTTATTTGTAAAGACTGAGAATACATCTTTTAGTAAGTGTCTTTTGAAGAATTATTGGTTCTCTTCGTTTCCATAGCCTTTTGGACTATAACACTCATTGACGATCAGTTAGACTAATCACTTCTTGAAGTATCAACTACTCTCTTATTACTTAACTCTCTTCAACCTTGCGAGCTGACTCAGGATTCGACTCCATAGAGGTTTTTGGTAAGAATACGACTTAACTTGCGGTCTTATCGTGCACGGAACGGCTCCGTACTATGTAGTCAACTATCGTTGATACCTGATAGACACTTTTGCTTTTTAGTTTAATTTTACTTAAATTGTAAATTGCTTTGTGTTTGTGAATGTGTCGAAGAAGTGGTCTACCTTAAGCTTTGTTATCTTTTGAACAACAAAATACTAAACTCCTCCGTGAGACCTCCCGGTCGCCATATTTTAAGAATACTTCAAACTAACATCTTGGTAGATGTTTAGTAGGGATAGTAGCAGCACCACCTGTTCTCTACCTTACCTTTCGGTTTTAAGTAGCCTCTTATATTGGAACACGCAATCATATGGTTGGAATGCCACATTTCTCACATAATTCCTATAGGTTATTCTTATTGGTGTTCCCACCTCAACTTGACAATTCACGTTGCCGAGTCAGTTTTCCATTTCATCTATACCGTTAGGCCTCGATTAATCAGGATGACTGATATCCTACTTGTGTACTTGAGCTCTTTTGAAGCCGCAAAACCCTTTGACTATTGGTTTCACTTTATCCTACTTTCGTAGTTTATTTAACGACGATACACCGCCGATTATCATTTTACTAACTACCGAAGTAACTAGTTGGATAATACAATATTTTCAAAGAACATATTTGTTTTAATTATAGTACAAAGATAATAAAAGTTGTTTAAACTACCAAATCTTTTTTACTTTATTTTTTAAAAAGCTATAAATTACAGTACTTAGCTGGTCTGCCTATAATGATTTTATTTTTGGCACTATAATTTATAGTTTTTAAAAAAATTCAAAAGATTTAATTCTTTTCTTTTGACTTAATTGTTAATATAAGATTTTATTTATTCTTATATTGTATAAAGTTAGATTTTATTTATTCTAACTTATTTAGTAGCGGGAGCTGGACTCGAACCAGCGACCTTATGGTTATGAGCCACACGAGCTAACCTACTGCTCTACCCCGCGATATGTAGTCCATAAAGGATTCGAACCTTTGTTTCAACTTGAGTAAACAAGAAGCGTCCTGGACAGTAAACTATCAACCGCTAGACGAATGGACCGGTTATAGTAGGGTTACGGGTACCTACCTCCTGATATTGAAATCAGACCATCGTTCATTGGCTGTAAGACCCTAACGACTGATACTGTATTTGCTTACACTCAAGTATCTCCTTTTGTTTTACAAAGATAGTTAATTTTTTTGAGAAACCAAATATATTTATAATTTTTTTTAATTCAAAGGTAACTAACCTATAACAATTAAAATGAGAAAGAACCGTGTTAATTGGGTAGTTAATTCCCATATTCTATCTTCCTGTTTTTGTAGTCTGTAAGGGATTCGAACCCATGTTTACAATCTCTCCATATACCAGGATATTTGAGATTGTCGTCCTATCACCAAAGTGACACCCGCTAGACGAACAGACCATTTTATTTCTTAAACAAAGATAAGGTGAATTTTTAAATCTACCAAATATTTTTAAATTTATTTTATTATTTTTCTTTCTCTGAGTATTTCTCTTAGAAAGAAAAGTCTTTTTCTGTGATTTTTAAATTCATCTTCATCACCTGCTTTATGTCCGTTAAAAACTGCATTAGTTACTTCGGTTTCTAATGAAATTACTTCACTTATAATTTCTTCAGTATTTAAATAATTTTCATTCATTTAACGCTTATTATTTTTCTTTAACAAAGATAAGATAACTTTTTCTATCTAACAAATATTTTTAATTTATTTTAGATAATATTTTTTACCTCAAATCGTTTGTTTCATTTATATATACAAAGATACAAAAGTTTTTTAGTCTACCAAATATTTTTAAATTATTTTTTAACCACCATATGCATCAATAACAATATCATTTCTAACTCTAAAATTTATCCTATCGGTTCTAAAATCCATTGTTAACATTTTACCTTGTCCATTTTCTTCCGTAACTCTTGTTGTGAATCCACCTTGTTCGGCATATTGAATTGCTTCATCCAAAGTTTTACCTTCATATTCACCTTGTCTTATTATACCACCATTTCTTAGTCCCATAATTTTATATTTTTTATATTATATTATATTATTCCAATATCATTAAGTTTACTATTAATAGTTATGTAAATTAATATATAAGAAATGAGATTACTAAAATTTTATGACTTTATAAAAGAGTCAACAGATACGGACAGAGTACCAATGACAAAGAAACAGTTAAATAGACTGAAATATTTTGTTCAAAAAGAAAGTGAAATAATTGAGTGGGAGAATTTAGATAAGTATGGTATTCCTGAAAAGATTAAAATGATGATGAAAGATTGGTCAGTTATACAGAAGTCACCTTATTCAGATTCATTTTATAGTTCAACTGATATAGGATGGTCACATAAACCCGAAGGTTCTTATAGAGTATCTGATCACTGGAATTTTACTACAAATAGAGATGGTAAGTCCGTTAAACACTGTATAACAGATAAGAGTGTACCAACAACTTCACATATAACAATAGCACAATATAAAAATGGTATTTATCACGTTATATTAAGTGAACCTACTGAAACTCATGTTGAAAAGAAAATTAAACAAAAAGAAAAGTTAAAGTATTTAAAGGATCCAGAAGTTATTTATCAAAAAAAATTACTTAAAGATAAAATTCTTAGAGGTGAAGTATTTGGTGATATTACTATAAGTGGTAAAACATATAAAGGTAGAGTGCTTAAATATACAGGTCAAGAATTAAAAATTGTTGATGGTAATAATGAAATGGTTTATAATGAAAACTATCTAATTGGTGGTCCTAAGTTTATTCTTAACTTATATGATAAACAAGGAAATAAAATAGAAGATATATTAAAAAGATGAAGTATTTAAAAAGGTTTAATGAGTCTAATTCTGATAAGGTAGAAGAAATAAAAAAATTCTGTGAAGAAAACTTGGCATATTTGATAGATGCTGGATTTAGTTTAAAGTACCTTGATTATTCAAGTCATGATAATCGTGAACTACTTAATATAGACTATCAAAGTATTGGATTAAATGTATTTTTAGTTAGGAATTCAACATTCAAATGGGATGAAGTTGTTAATGATTTTGTTCCATTTTTACAAATGCTTGATGATAAATATGGTTTAATTAAATTAAAACCAACTAGTAGTAGAGATAAATATAGTAGAAAATGTAGTATTATGTTTCATGATAATTTTACATATAGATATACATTAGATGATTTAATAAATGACCGAACCGATGGAATATCAGATAAGAAGCTAGAAGATATAGAATTTTCAGTAAAAATATAAAACCCACTTTAAGTGGGTTTTATTTTTATAATGTTTTTTTAAATATATCAAAATCAGTTATAACATTTTCCTTTACAAGATTTCTTCTTTCAATAGATTTCCATTTCTTATCAAGAAAAAGAAGTTTATTCTTATCTATCTTACAATTATTTTTAGAGATATTTCCTTCATTAAATAATGAAATCATTTCATCCATACTTAAAGTAGTATATTTTTTATCAAATGTAGGATCTGGATGTGACCAACCAAATTTAAGTAACCAGTTTAACATTGCGGCCTTACTAAAGTCTTTATAATCTTCTGTTGTACCATTACCACTTCTTTTAGAAAGTTTTTTATTTCCTTCAAATAATAATCCGGCATGTGTAAGTTCCGGAAATGGCTTATCACCTTCAACTTCACAAATTTTATCCCAAATAAGTCTTTGTTTAACTTCATTTGCAATATGGTCAACACCTCTTATGATATTTGTTACATCATAGTCATAGTCGTCAAGAATAGAACAAAAGTTATAAGTTGGATATCCATTACTTCTAAGAATAACCATTCTATATTCACCCATATCTAAATCATAACCACCATCTTCAGTTTTTTCGCCAATTTTTTGAGCAACTTCGGCATATCTATCTAATCTTTCAGATTGTCTGAAAGTAACATCATAGTCTAGACCATATTCATTCATTTGGTCATAGATATAATCTATCCACTCTGGTCTATTTCTTACTTGGTCAGTATCATCAATGCGTAAAATGAACGTACCATTATTGGCTCTTGCCATTAAATAATTAAGAAATGCAGTTCTAAGAGTTCCTAGATGAAATATTCCTGTCGGTGAAGGTGCAACACGTGTTACCATATTTTTAGTTTTTTATATTTATATATTAAATTGTTTTACAAAAATAGTTAAAATATCGGATGTTGCACCATTTTTTAATAAAAATATACTTAGTGACACTTATTTATTTTAAATATAAATAAATGAAAAAAAATTATTTTTTATTAAAAAAGGTCTTTTTAATTGTAGAAATTGTCCACATAATAAAGACATATGCGGGTAATAGAAGTGTAATATAAATAGCATACTTTGCCCATTGCTCACCACTATTTGCAAATGGTACAAAAATAAATAAACATAATAAACATAATGCTACTATCACAAAATCTGATTTTAAATATTTAACATAAGTATTTTTTTATTTTTATATATATTAAAATTCCATATTAAAAATAAAATCCTTTGGAGCTAATGTAGTACCACCAAAATATGGAAAAAGAACATATCTTGGTAAGAACCAATTATTTTCTCTTATAATAGTTTTATTACATTCCCCAAATTCTAATTCATAAGTATTTTTAGTAACCAGTATTTTAAATTTAAAATACATTTCAACATCATCAATAAAACAAAAATGTTCAATATACCTTTTAGAATCTCTATATAGAATAGACATTATTTCTATTTTATTTTCTTTTAATGACCATCTCCATCCAATTCTAATTGAATTTATGTGGTGAAAATAGGAATCAGATAATCCAACCAATTTATTTGTATCTTCTTGTTTAAGTATATTATATTCAAAATTATCATCAAAAAGTACATATCCTTCTACGGTATTAAGTTTGATAATTGGTATTATCTTATTACATCTATGTTTATCTTTTTTTATTCTAATTATCATTCTAAAATTTTATTAATTATTTCATCTCTTTTAATTGATTTTAACATAGGTAGGTATTGAATTGCTAATCTACAAGACATTTCAAATGTATTACCACTATGACCATCATCTAATCCAGGAACTAATTTTACTTGTTCTTCCCATCCAAGTTTGTGCCATTTTATAATCACATCTTTTGATCTTAAAGATTCTGAAATTAATATACCTTGTTCACAACAAAATAAATTATATTGTAATCCGAATCCTTCCTCACTTACTTTACCACCAAATACACTATCAAAAAATTCTCTTTGTTCTGTTGTCATTTTTATATATTTTGTGTACTTTTTTTAATTCTTTTTCTTGTAATCTTAAAAGTTTACATACTTCTGAATTTTATTTCCAAAATTCCCACCATTTTTTAGTAAGACTTATTATTAGTTTTTCTCTTTTTTCAATTATACATTCGTCACAGATATAATTTGATAATGGTTTATATTCTCCAAGCTGCCGGTTCCACAATAATTTCTTACTAATATCAATAATTGATTCATCCATTGTTCCACATTTTTTACAACAAACTATCATTGATACCATTTAAGTATCTTATTTATTTTATTATTTATTCTAGTTTGTGTATCCAGATAACCATCCCATTTATCTAATGAATTTAGTATTTCCTTTGAATTGTTGTCATTATTGATAGTCTCCGTTACATTTAAAAAATGTTTATCTAATATATCTTTTATTTTAACTATTGTTAATTTGACATCTCCTATATTTTTAAATCTTTCAATTTCGATAAGTGTTAGATAATTTTGTTTAAAAATGGTTATTCTTTTTTTAGTTATCATAATAAGAAATGGTCCTAATTCTGAATGAAATATCCATTTTTCTTTATGATTTTTGAATGGAACTAGAAATCTAATAATACTGTGTGTTTTTTCTTTAAAAAGCATAGATTCTATGAAAACTAATAAAATAAAGTCGAGAAATATTATTGAACATAAGTAGAAAAATCTAGCAATATACTGATTAAACATATTGTTAATATTATCAATATTACTATCAAAATTATATAATATATAAAATGATCCTAACATAATAAGTGTGTATAACAGTATTGATGTTAATGAGTATATTAATCTTTTGAATTTATGTATTTCCATTTTCAAATTCTTTTTTTAATCTAAGATAACTTTCATATCTCATTTTTCTACTATTTTCTATTTGTCTTTCCAATCCAAGTTTTCTTTTTTCAAACTCTTTATCATTTTCAATTCTTGCTCTTGTGACTTTTAAATGTGTTGAACTATCATATGAGTTATTATCACTGTAATATCCTTCATTGATAAAAAATACAATCTCATCTGTTGGAAGTATATCATTGGGTAAATCACTTACTTTGAAAGAATGTCTTTCACCATCAAATTCTTTTTCAAAAATTACTTCATCTATCATTTTCTTATTCATATAACAAAGATAAGTTTAATTTATGTTATTAAAAAATTATTTATTATATTTGTGATATGGGAAAAGATATATTAATAGTTGACCATATTTCACTTATGAGAGAAAGTATTGGATTTGAAAATAAACAATATGATTTAATAATGAAATTAGGTAAAAGACTGAGATTAAGACAAATTAGAAAAACAAAGATTAAGTGTCTATTTGATTTATGATAATGTCAAATTTATATTCATATCTCTTATTTTACCAACATCACCTGATTCATTAACTTGTTTTTTATATTTTGTAAAAAGATTAAGTGTATTTGTTACATCATTATTAAGATAATCAATCCAACATCTATCAGTAGAACTATTATATCTAAGTTTATTAGATAATTCTTCTTTTGTATAAACATTTAAATTAAATCCCAATAAACTATTTCTACTACTTGGAGTGCCTTCTATTGTAGTAACCTTATCACCATCAACCATTTACAATATATAACCAAAAATGGTACATTTCTTGGAATGTATCACCTACTTTATAATTTCCTGAGTTTACTATCTCTGTTGTTTTATCTGTTATTTCTTCGTAAGTCATATTTTATATTTTTTAAATTCCTATATTATTTAATTTTTTATTTCTTCTAATTGATATTAGTAATCTTTTAATTCTATCACCTTCTATACCATCTTTCGATATTTTATATCTTGTACTATTAGATCTACTATTAAATGTTATTTCGTAAAGTTCATCAACCTGTTCTTCATCTAAAATCGTTTGACCACT
>Ga0209492_1000282_pt1 | contig 16649 bp, 17 predicted proteins | sample PPLLak12cMay2015_FD_187253 | JGI IMG/M metagenome (GOLD analysis project Ga0209492, IMG submission 187253) | Freshwater sediment microbial communities from Prairie Pothole Lake near Jamestown, North Dakota, USA - PPLs Lake P7 Core (1) Depth... | ecosystem: Environmental > Aquatic > Freshwater >... | reverse complement strand
ACACCGTCGGCTACACCGTCAGCTTCAGCTACACCGTCAGCAACACCGTCGGCTTCATCTACACCTTCACAAACACCGTCGGCTACACCTTCACGAACACCGTCGGCTACACCGTCAGCAACACCGTCAGCTTCAGCTACACCGTCAGCAACACCCTCGGCTACACCGTCGGCTACACCGTCGGCTACACCTTCAGAAGTAGCAGAATATTCCTCAATAATTTATCTATTTAAGGATAAACCAAATAGTTATCTCTTCAAGGACAAACCAGAGACTTATGTCTTTAAAAATAAACCAAGTACCTATTATTTTTCACAATAAGGAGAAGACAATGAAACCTTTTAACTATATTAAACAACCAGACGAAAGTAGAATTCTAACAATTGATTGTAGTAATGCCCTTCCTGATGGAATTACCATAACCTTCGTTTCGGCTTACGTCTTTGATCTAGCCGAAACTGATAGCTCCAGCTCTATGCTTCATGGTACCCCTACAATTGAAGGATCTAATATTTATGTACAGTTAAAAGGTGGGGTATCTGGTCAGTTCTATAATTGTAAACTCCTTCTGACCTTAAGTAATGGAGAAGTGGCAGAAGATGACATAACAGTAGAAGTAAAAAATACTAAAGTAGTTAGACGATAACTACTAAAAGACACTATCATGAAAGAATATAGTTCTTCATGAGTGAAGGAGAACCAAATGAGTGAAGCGATTTCTCAATATCTAAAACGTGTAATTGAAGAAGAAGCAAAAAAGTTGGTGAAGCAGAAGGCAGTTGGACCTCTTATTGATGATAATAAAATTTTTAGGAGTCTACAAAGTTATCTCAATTCAGTCGATAATATGGAGGTTACTGACCCCTATGAGAAGTCGGTGTGGGTTTTTGCATCTATTAATGCAATTGCCCAGAACATTTCACGTGTTCCTTTTTATATCTATGAAGAGAAAAAAGACAATCTGAAGTCAGTGGTGAATGAGGGACAATTAGCTTCCCTGTTTATGAATCCCAACCCCTACATGATAACCAGTTCCTTACTATTTGCTACTGTTATCTTTATGGAACTCTATGGGGAATGCTTCTGGGTCTTAGAAGGTAGAAAGAATGTTACTGAGATTCCTACTGAGATATGGTGTGTTACTCCTACCAGATTTGAACCTGTCTTTGATAAAGATCGAAAGTTTAGAGGATACTGGGAATATACGGCAAGAGATATAAAGATGACCTTTGCTCCTCATGAAATACTACATTTTAAGTACTTTAACCCCTATGATGACATTAGAGGTTTATCTGGTATTCAAGCATCACGACTTGGTGTTGAACAGGATTACTTTGCAAGTAAGTATAATAAACAGTTCTTCAAAGATGGAGTATCACTGTCGGGGTTGGTACAGGCTCCTGATTTCCTAACTGATGAGCAGTATAATAGATTGAGAATGCAATTTGAAGAAAGACATGCTGGTTATGGAAATGCTCACAAAGTCGGTATCATTGAAGGTGGTGCAACATTTGCTGAAACGAAAACCATGTCACAGAGAGATATGGAATTTAGTGTTTTAAAAACGGTTATACGTGGTGAGATACTTGCTGCTTTTAAAACGAATGAAGTTGTGCTTGGTAATTATGAGAATATTCAGTCGTATGAAGGTATCGCTAACGCCCACCAGTCATTTTGGAAGGAGACGCTTCTTCCAAAGATAATTTTAATTGAAGAGTTCTTGTGGGCTAAGTTCTTTTCTAATATCAATGGTGGTAAAGAGTGGGGTAGTTTTGATTTATCAGTTATTGAAGCTCTTAGAGAAGATTTTAGAAGTAAAGTGGAGATGGCTGATCTGTTAAATAAGATTGGATATCCTATTAATATGATTAATAAACGATTAGATATGGGGTTTGAAGATGTGCCGTGGGGTAACACGTGGTTTGTGAAGATGGGAACAGTACCCGTTGAGTATGTTATAGAGCATCCAGTTCCAGAAGTTACCCCCCCAGATGAGGACGATGATCCTGGAAACAAACCAAACGAACCTGAAGGTGATGCTGATAAACCAAAGGAGGACCCAATGGAGGGCGAGAAAGATATTTCACTAGATAAACGAGATGATTCCTTGTGGGCTAATTTCATAGCTCGGGAAGTTCCAGTGGAGCAGATGTTTAAAAGTAAATTAAAACGATTTCTTTATGAACAAAGAAAACGGGTGCTTACCAACCTTTATAAAAGTCCAGACAATCTCCTTAATGTAGAAGAAGAAGTGAAATGGCTTGAAAAGGTATTCTCAAATCTCTACTATGTTGCTTCACAAACTGGTAAAGAGTTATTAAAGGAAGAGTTGATTATTGATGAAATAGAGTATAAAGAAGTAGATGATTTTATTGGTGATCGACTCAAATTCAGTGCGAGAACCATTATTAAAACTATTTACAACAGCCTATTAAAGCTCCTTGACGAGAATAAATCTACGACTGTTAAAGGTCAGGCTGATAAAGTGAGAACACTTTATAATAAAACGGATAATAGAGTTTCTACTATTGCACGAACAGAATCTGCGGCTATAATGAATGGTGTAAGATTTCTTCTGATGCAGAAGAATGGAGTGAAGTATCACAAGTGGATTTCACGTTCAGAGAATGGTAGACATGCCAAGTTTGATGGCAAAGTAGTTAGGATAGGTGAGTCCTTTAGTCCTGATTTCACGTTACGATTTCCTACAGATAGAAAAGGACCCATTGGTGAATCAATTAATTGTTTGTGTATGACAGTTCCTGTCATCAATGTAAAAAATATTAAAGGAATTTGATGGACTTGCCGATAGTATTATATAGAGAGATTTTTTAGGGAGGATTAAGTATGGATAAAGTTATAAAAACTCATATAGGTGAAATTAGAAGTGTAGATGAAAAGACCTTTACGCTTGAAGCTATTGTTTCTGATGAAACTATAGATAGATACCAGGAAGTTATAAAAATTGATGCTTGGAAGAAAGGTTTGAAGAATTATCAGAAGCATGGGGTACTTCTTTCCAGTCATAATTATGGTACACTTACTAATCAGATAGGAATAGCTGAGAAGGTGAGAGTGGAAGATGGTAAACTTATTGCTAAGTTTAAATATTTTACGAATTCAGGAAACCCAGAAGCGGACTGGGGTTGGTTTTTAGCAAAACAGGGGTTGGCGGCTTATTCAGTTGGTTTTTTACCACGTCCAAATGGCTATGAGACAGCAAGTTGGGATGAAGATGATGTTAAATCAGGAAAGAAACCATTAAGAACCTACACCGATGTAGAATTGCTTGAAATTAGTCAGGTAACAGTACCCGCTAACCCCTCTGCTTTACAAAAGAGTATGGAAGAGGATGTAGATCCTTTTATGAAGGAGTATTCAGAAATGGTCTATCAGAAGGTTTTTAACAAACATGAGGAGATTATTCCTTTAGAGGAAGATTTTTCCGAGATGGTTACTAAAGATTTAGAAGGACCTATTGGTAAAGATATAGATGACGAGGAAGTTCTAGAAGTTGAAGAGAAAGATCAAGAGGTTCGTAAATCAGAGGAGGATGAGATGATATTAAAAGCAATTGAAGAGTTGAAAGCAGAGATGGGTGAACGATTTACTAAAATTGAGGATAAGTTTGCTCAATGGGAAAAGGAAGATGAAGAGTATAAGAAAGACCTTGAAGACTTCACTGCTGAGTTAGAAAAAGAGCAGAAAGAAATTGAGGAAGAGGACGTTGTACTGAATCAGCTTGAGGAAGATGAAGATTATATTAAATCGCTTCTTTCTGAGCAGAATGAACTATTGGCTACAAAATTTTCCGTTCAGTCTAAGTAAGACAATGAACAAGGGGAACTATTATAGAACAAACATAAAATTTAGGAGGATTTAATTATGGAAATCAAAGAGCTTTTGGAAAAACAGAGTGAGTATTTAAAGAATATGAATCTATCAGTTGAGACTATTGAGTCTGAAATGAAGGCTTTTGAAGCAAGACTGAAAGACATGGAAGTAAGAATGACACCTAGTAGGGTTGCCCCTATTCCTGGTTTGGAATCTGAAGCAAAGAACTTCTCCTTTCTCAGGGCAGTAAGGTCAATGATTACAAATGATTGGGCAGATTCTGGGTTTGAAAAAGAAGTATTTCAGCAGGCTCGCAAAAAGGCTATGTCAATCGGTACGGATTCCTCAATGGGTTATTTTGTTCCCAACGAGATTCTTGCTGGTTACATTGAGCTGCTTAGAGCAGAGTCGGTTGTTATGAGTATGGGAGCTACGGTCCTCGACAACCTTACTGGTATCCCTGTTACGTTACCGAAACAGACTGGTGGAGCAACTGGGTACTGGGTTGGTGAGAATGAGCAGATCACGGAATCAGAGCTTACTACGGGTATGATTAGCTTAACCCCTAAAAAGGTAGGAGCGTTGGTAAAAATCTCTAATGAGACTTTGAAATATACCAATCCGTCAGCCGAAGCACTGATTAGAAATGATCTATTTACTACGATTGCTCTCAAGATAGATTATACATGTTTAAAGGGTAAGGGTTCTTCAAATGAGCCTACAGGTATCGCCAATGTTTCTGGTATTAATACTGTTGCTATTGGTACTAATGGTGGTGCTCCTACTTTTGATTTGCTTTATGATATGCAGTATGCTCTTCAGGAAGACAATGCATACAGAGGCAAATTGGGGTATATTTTCCACCCAGCAACAAGAAGGAGACTGGTAAAGACAAAGATAGCTCAGTATAGTACGGATACTGGCGGTGATTACATAATTGAACCTATGACTTCTGAGTCCGCACTTATTAGTTGGATGGGTCATCCCTATAAGATGACTACTCAGATCCCTATCAATCTTGAAAAGGGTAGTGCAGCAAACTGTACTGAGATTTACTTTGGTAACTGGGCAGAAATGCTTATTGGTATGTGGGGTGGTATAGAGCTTATGGCTTCTAAAGAAACCTCCACGGCTTTTGAATATGACCAGACTTGGGTCAGAATTCTTCAGTCAATAGATATTCAGGTAAGACATGCACAGTCATTCTGCCTGATTAATGATGCAACGATTGCGTAAATAATTAATTAGGGGGAGTTACCCTCCCCCTAAAACTTTTAGGAGGTAAAAATTATGCTTAGAGATTTAGGAAATATGATAGCGTCCCAGGTGACAATTGCACCGCAGACAATTGGTTCGACTGGTAACTCTTCAGTTAATGGTTATGGTATTGATAGGAAGGGCTATGAATCAGCAGTGTTTGTGTTTACAAATTCAGAAGCAAAGAAAATAACAACTCTTCCTACGGCAATAACGGTAACGTGTACGGTTGAGGATTCTGCTGATGATAGTACGTATGCGGCTGTTAGTGGATATTCTGAGGCTCATAACATTACAAATACGTATACTCAGACGGAGATTGAAGTCGCTGACCTTAAACCTTTGAAAAGGTATGTTAGAGGTAAGATGGCGTATGCACAAGATGGTGGTTCTGGTGACTTAATAGTTGTCGCTGCTACGGTAGTTCTTGGTTCACCACAGAATTATCCTGTGTAATTGAGGAGTGGGGGGAGACCATGAAACTAGTAGTGAGAAAGAGTTATATTGTTATGCACAATAACTTAAGATGGAAGGAGGGGGAAGAAATTCCCCCTCAGTACATCCAACCTGTGTTAGCTACCCAGAGTTGGAAAGTGGAGGATAGAGATGTCAAAGAAGAAAGCAAAAGTGGTTCCAGTAGAGGGAACGAAGAAAAACAAGAACAAGAAAAAGAAATCGAAGAGATAAAAGTAGATAGAATGATGACTGAAAAAACTACGAAGAAAAGGTGATATAGCATGAGTATAATGCTCACTTCTTTAGCTACTGTTAAGGCATTTCTAGAAATAGATACCGATAAGACGAATTATGATTCCTTAATTGTTACTATTATAAAGCAGGTATCAGATCGGATTCAGACATTTCTTAATAGAAAGCTACAGAAGGAAGAACGCACCCAGTATTTTACGGCAGGGCGAAAAACATACTTTCTCAGTGCATTTCCTATAGATGAAGCTGCGTCATTTACGGTAAGTTTGGATGATACCATTCAAACTAGCAATGATGATTATTGGGTATGGCCTGATTCTGGAACAATGGTGTTTGACTATGCTACTTCGTATATAGAACCAAGACAGCTCTATGTAACGTATACAGGTGGGTATGCGGCAACGGATACCGCAGTTGGTATTGCTGGCATTTCCACTATAACGGAAACTGTCTTGCTAATAGTGCCAGACTCTATGGCGTATGCTTGTATGCTACAATCCGCCTTTTTGTTTAGGAGAAGGAAAGATATAGGTATTAGTTCAATGTCCTTACCCGATGGTTCATTTAACACGCTCTACGCTGCTGATTTATTACCAGAGGTAAAGAATAGTTTAATGCAGCATAGAAAGATACCTACGGATTACTAATGATTGAAATTAAAGTTAAAAAGATTACTATACCTGAGAGTTTACGTGGACTAGATAAAAAAATAAAACATCTTGTTACTACTGAGGTCTTTGCAAGTTTAGATATACAACGGGCAGTACATAGTGTGAGAACTAATTATCTTTATAAAGTATTAAAGAAAAATACGGGGAAGCTTGGAGATTCAATGACTCCAGAAAAGAGAAAGTTAAATCAATATGCTTCAGTATTTGGGTTTTATTTTGACCCTAGGATAGCCCCTCATGCTGCTACCCAGATTTCGGAAGGTGCTTATATAAAAACTATTACCGCACATGGTGAGGGTAATTTAGCAATTCCGATAGGTCCTGCAAAACGGGTACGAAGTAGACTAACACCGAAGGATTTTGGTGGAAGTAGTGACTCAAGTTCAGCCTTTAGAGTAAGGAATAAGGTTCTTTTGTTAAAACATGCGGGAAGTAGGGGTGTACCTTATTTTATCTTAAAAAGACAGGTACAGATTCCACAAAGGGTGTATTCTCAAAATTTACTGAGGGAGTTTGAACGAGAGATAAATCCTCAGATAAACAAAATTGCTTTGAAGGCTGTACAAGGGTTAGGATTATGATATATTCTGAAGGATTAACGGCTCGACAGGCTATCATGGATAAATTAAAAGAGCTGGTGGAGGGAGTTGTTGATGACTCCAGCAACTTTCTTTTTAAGCAAGTCGAGTTAACAAAAACAGTTCCTCCAGACCTGGATACAATACAACTCCCCGCCTGTTTTATTTATTCTGATAGGGAGTATAGATTAGAAAATGAAGAGCGAGCAACTATAGGTCATGAAAGTTGGGAATGGTATGTAACCCTAGAAGTTTGGGCAGCGTATGAGGATTTAGAGACAATACTGAAGTTTATTCATAAAAAAATATATGATAATTATACTTTAGGAAATTATGCTAATTGGGCTTCAAGAGTAGCAGTAGATTTTTTAACTGTAGATCCAACAAAAGATATTGAGTCTATGGCAATTTCCTATCGTATCGTCTATAGACATGCATTAGGCATTATGTAAAGGAGAACAAATGAAGAAAATTTATTACGAAGAGGGTCCACAGAAACTTATGATTCTTAATGTTGGAATATTTGAAAAGAATATTCCTAAAGAAGTAGGGGATGAATACGCTGATTCTTTGGTTAAAAAAGGAACATTTAAGTACTTTGTAGAAGTACAACCTACGAAGAGGTCAGCTACAACTATAAATAAAACACAGCAATTGAATATTGAGGAGGTATAAATATGGGAATCCAGGCTAAAGGAAGTAAGACAGCTATAATTTATGATGGTGAAACTACATTTGGAACAACGAGAGTAGCAGTCGATGCTCACAAATTACCTTTTGTTAGTGAATCCTTACGACAGAGTAGAAATTTAATAGATTCACAGTCTATTCGCTCATTGAGAGATACACGTGCTCCAGCTAGAGGTAATTCTGAAGTTGCAGGAGATATTACCGTTGAGTTAGATCCATATATGGGTAAACTGTTATTTCATGCATTAGGAACAGTCTCAACGACAGGAAGTAACCCGTATTCCCACACCTTTACTGTGTATGACTTACCTCCCGGTATTACTATTGAGAAACAGTTTACTGATTTAACTATACCGGAGTATTTTGTATATAATGGTTGTAAAGTAAATAGTATGCGGGTATCGGTAAAAACAGAAGGGTTTATTGAAACATCCTTTAGTTTAATGGGAGCAGGTGAGACCACCTCTATAACTTCGATTGATGCCTCCCCTACAGACTATTCAGCGTCTGCGGTTGGATCTGCCTTTAATGCATTTAGTGCAGTAATTAAAGAAGGTGGAGTTCAACTGGGTACTGTGACAGAAATTGAATTCACCTTGGAAAATAACCTTGATGGGTCGGTCTATGTTATTAATGGTACAGGGAAACGGTATTCGATGCCTGAAGGTCTTGCAAAAGTATCAGGCACACTCCGAGCCTTGTTTGATACAATGGACCAATACAACAAAGCTGTGAACAATACTGAAACAAGTATTGAAATAACTATCTCTAATGGTACAGGTGATGGTTCCGCTTACAATGAGAAAATAATCTTCCAGATTGATGAGGTGCTTCTGTCTCCTCAGTCTCCTGCTATTGGTGGACCTGGAGGCGTGTTAGTTGAACTTCCATTTACTGCTTACTATCAGGATGGAGCATCTGGGTCGGTCTTTACAGTAGTACTAGCGAATACTCAAACTGGCACTGTTGTAGCACATTAAGTAGAATACAGTCCCCCTATCACAAGTAGGGGGACTTAAATTACAAATATTCCTAGGGGGGAATCATGTCGGACGAAACTAAAAAAGAATACAAAATAGGTGATAAGACTTACTTTCAGAAGAAACTTGTAATGGGGCAGGTCTATCAAATTCTGAACCTGCTCAAAGATATAAATTTACCAGCAGACCCTACAGCGATTAATTTAATTACTGCTTTAGGTGATAAATTAGCTGAAGCTATCGCTATAGTTCTTCAAGAATCAACAGTACCTTTAAAAGATAAAAATGTGGGGCAGTTAGCTAACGATATTGAATTTGAAATGGACCCAGAACAAGCCTTAGAGGTGATAGAGGATTTTTTCGATTTAACCCCCATCTCTTTTCTCTTGGAAAGAGTGGGAAAGACAGTAGAAAGAATAGCCGAAAAGATGAAGAAGGAAGCTGGCTCGACACCATAGTAGTCATAATGACTGATGGTGATATTCTAAAGAGGGATGATTTAATATGGTATTTCACTTTGGAAGAAATTAAACCTTACTTAGACCATAAGATTAGAAATGTAACCTTTAGAGAAGCGGTGTTGAGTTTTATGGGGGTTAAGACCACTACCGATGTTGAGTCCGACTATTGTAAAGCCTGTAAAGCTGCGGGTAAAGATCACTGTGATACTTGTGATAGAGATATTAAAGTGATAGAAGAACCGAAGAAGGGGAAAACACTTGGCAAATAAAACTAAGATTCAGGTAGAAGTCGAAGCTATAGCAACCGGATTTGGAGCTATTACAAAAGAATTAGAGAAAGTTTTTGCGAATCTGGGTAAAGTTAAGGTTGGTCCTGAGCTAATTGCTGATTTTAATAAAATAAAATTAGCTGTCGATTCGTTGGGTGATTCCTTTAATACGTTAATCACGAAAGCCAATTCTTTAAACACGACATCTAAAAATCCGTTTTCTCAAGTCTTCTCCACAAAAGATATAGAAAAGTTTAAACAGGAACTTGCAAGTTTACAAACTCAATTAAAAGCTGTTTATGGTAAGACTGTCTCACCAAGCCCTCAACGACCAATGGGACCCACAACTACAGTTGGGGAAAAGAATTTTCAACAATTTATACAAAAGCAAAAAGAGAATATTGGTTTAGCCAAACAGCAAAAGGTAGCAGCAGAAGCCTGGATAGCTGCCAATAAAAAGATAGCTGATCCAGCTATTATTAATAGTACAAAAGAATATATTCATACCCAAGATAGAGTTATTGCTGGATTAAAAGAAGGAAGATTATCCATAAGAAATTTTGCCTTATCAATGGGAATATTAAAAACCCAGATCAAAGACCTAATTTTTTGGCAGGCTCAGTGGTATGCTACCAAATTTCTAATCTTTACTCCTTTGCAGATTGGTGCAGATGTGATACGAGGATTTGTTGCATGGCAACAATCTATGCAGAATGCGGCTGCGGTATCCAATTACACTCAAAAAGAAATGGAGGAGTTAAAACAAACTACATTAGATATAGGGAGAACAACTCCTATTGCTGCTAAAGCGGCTGCGTCTGCTCTTCTAGAATTTGCACAAGCAGGATTAAGTGCGGCAACGGCTCAGAAGCTTCTTCCTTTAGCCTCAAAAATGGTTATTGCTACACAAGAAGATATGAAAACGGCTGTTTCAGCATTAACGACGGCATTCTATGCCTGGAAACTTGAAGCAAAAGATATGCCAGCAGTTGCAGACCAAATCGCTGCTGCAATGGCTGATTCAAAATTAAAAGTAGAAGACCTTGGAACAATCTTCAACTATTTAGGAACAATGGCAAAACAAGCTGGTTTATCTGTTAGTGAAACCTTAACCTTAGTAACCGTTATGTCCAAAGCAGGAGTTAAGCCGAGTACTATTGGAACTGGTCTTACACAGGCTATGGTTGCTTTAACTAAGATGGCTCCCAAGTTGAAAGCAGAGTTTACTAAATTAAAATTAGATTGGAGAGAATTTCAACTTCCCCAAAATAATCCATTAGAAGTTTTCAAAAAGATGGCGGATGCTGGTATTAATTTAACTGCTATCTTTAAGGGCTTTGAAACTAGAGCAGGAAGGTCAGTTGCTGCTGTAGTTAATCAAGGTCTTCAGATGATTGAAGAAACGGAAGCCAAGATAAAAGAGAAGGGATTTCTGGACAAAGCTTTTGAAACCTCTATGGATGCGATTGAAAATCAAGCGAAACGATTCAAAGGTATTATGGAATCAGATATTTATGCCATATTAGATACTTCTGGAACCGTAGTTGCTAAATTTCTAAAAACCATTAATGATGGATTAACCGGGGAGAATGGATTAATCCATGTAGTTAGATTTGTAATGGGTACAGCTACTGCTTTAGTAATTATTCAGTTAGGAAAATGGATTGTGAGCTTTGCTAAAGTTAAAGCAATTATTGAAGCCATTAAATTATTGTTTACCGGAGCGGGTTTTACGGCTGCTATATCAAACCCGTGGGTTTTAGCCGCAGTAGCTGTTGGAGCATTAATTACAGTGTTACTAAAATTAAAAGATATTTTTAATGATGTTAAAAAATCTATGGGAGAGAGTACGAGTGAAGAGACACTTAGGTCTCTTTCCCCCTTTGCGATCAAACAAAGATATAAGATGGTAGGGGATTTAGTTGAAAGGATGGAAAAAACGACTGCTGCTGGGTTACCCACCGATGTACAACCTGGAGAATTAAGTGCTGTAGGAGTTCCAGGAGACCTTTTACTGAAAGGACAAACAAAGGCTTTAGCAGCCTTAAAAAAATACCAACGAGATATGTGGTCCCAAGTCTGGAGAATTTCTGAAAAAGGACCATTAAATCCTCCTGATGTACCTACTAAAACCACTTCGGAGGATGAGGATAAGGTAAAGGACACATGGTCAAAATCCCTTTCAAATCTAAATAAAGCATATTCTGAAAAAATTAAAATAATACAAGAGGGGGAGAAACAAGCTCAAGATATTTTAACTGCATCACATCGGCTTCAGGAAATAAGTGATATAGATTTTTATGCTGAGTCTTTAACCATTGCTGAAGAGGCAAATAAGAAGGAACGAGATACACTGTTGCAACAACGTGAAGCTCTAAAGGCTACATATGAAAAAGAAGCTGCAAGAGCAAAACCAGAGAAGTTACAGAGTATGTGGGAAGAGTATGAAAATAAAAGGGAAGAGATAGGTAGACGACTCTTACAGATAGATACTGATAATCAGAAAAAGAGGCTTGATACACACACGAATACAATATTAAAGTTACGAGAGTTAGAAACCAAAAGACTCGACTTTGAAGCAACTGTAGCAAAAACTATTTATAATAGAGAAAAAGAGGTAGCAGATTTTCGTATAGACGAAGAGAAGAAAGTGCGAGAGTATTTGTACGGAAAGAAAGATTTTGATCCTCAAAAGTATTATCAGGATGAGATGTCTTACATAAAAGCCACGTATGAATTAGAATATGCACTAGCTGAGAAAGAGTTCAATAACTGGAAAGAGAGAAATTACCAGAAGTATGAATTAGCACGACAATCCCCTGATAATCCAAATTTACTGGTCGAGTATAATAGAGAGGAAGAAATTGAATACCAAGCCAGATTAGAGCGGGAACGAAAAGCGAGTCAAAAGTTTTATTCAGATACTGTAGAATATGCTAGAAAAGCTAGTGATGATATTAGAAAGATTTTTAGTCAGGGAGGGGGTCTCTTCGGTGGTTCCTTAGCTGTAGCTCAAAAGACATTACGTGACTTATCTAAAAACACACTTGATATGGCTCAAAATGTTTCTGATGCTGTTACCAATATCTCCAGTACTATGGAGAGTTCCTTTATGGACTTCTTCGATCACACCTCGGAAGGATTTTTAGATTGGCAGAAACTCATTACCTCAATCTTAAATGATATTGTTAAAGAACTTATTAGAGTCTATATAGTTAAGCAATTAATTGGTGGGCTACAAGGATTCCTTGGTGGTGGTAGTACAAGTGGTAATGCTGGAATGAAATGGGATCCAACTGCGTGGGGTGGGAATTTTGGGGGATCATTTGCTGGTGGTGGTAGAGTGTCCTTAAATAAAGCCTACATCGTTGGTGAACGTGGTCCTGAACTGTTTAATCCCGATTCTAATGGTACTATTATCCCCAACGGTGGGTTTGGTGGTTCACCTACCATTAATATCTACAATAATAATGGTTCAAAGGTTTCAACGAAAACCAACAGCGATAATGGAAAACTGGAAATTGATGTTATGATAGACCAACTGGTTGCAGGAAAGATTTCTAAGTTTGGTAGTGCTTCTAATAAAGCGATGAGACAAAACTTTAGTGCATCACAAAGATTAACTGCGAGGTAAGTATATGATAATGTGGCCTAGTGTTCTACCTCAATACCTAAATGTAGCTGGATACCAAGAGCAAGCTGGTAATCAAATGCTTCGTTCCTCTATGGAAGCTGGTCCTCAGAAAGTGCGTAGACGTTTTACAGCATCTCCACGACCATTATCGGCACAATTACTACTCACTCCTGCACAACTTACATTCTTTAAGTACTGGTATGAGTATGTGCTTCTTGGTGGTACGTTACGGTTTGGTTGGGTAGACCCTTGGAGTAATTTAGTTTTAACCAATCTCCTTACCAATGGGGGATTTGATAGTTCAACAACAGGGTGGGAAGTATATCAGTGTACCATCTCCAGTATATCTGGTGGTATTTATGGAAATTGTCTTGAGTTGACAATGGCAAGCGGTGACTACCAGGACGCCCAGCAAAACCTCACGCTCTCCGTCGGTAATTTGTATAACCATGCGGGCTGGGTAAAATCGGGGTTGTCAGGCAACGAGAGTGGAGATTTTGGTGCATGGGATGTTGGGGGGTCACTACTTGCTGCTTCATTTGTGTCATCGGACGAATGGATGTACTATCATGGAACATTCACCTGTGAAAACGCAGCAACAAGCGTAGGAGTAGCCAAGATTTCCGCCACCGCAGGCACCATGTTCTTTGATGAAGTAACCCTCTATGATATAACCGATGGAGTTACCGAGATGAGGTTTACTGAACCTCCGTCATGGGATACACCCGATGGTTTAAATATTACTCTTAATATGAGTTTGGAGATATTACCCTAATGACATCCTTAGCATTTAGACAAGCTGCTTATGCTCAAGAAACAGGACGAACTATTATTGCTCTCATTACACTTACACATGAGTCCTTGTCAGAACCTATAAGAATAAGTACCGACCCAACAGAACGGTTAAGTACTCCTATATTAGACGTAGTATATGGAACAGTAAGTAGAGGAAATCAATATGTTTTCTTACCATTAAAAATTCAGATACCTTCGGATACGGATGAAGGTCCTGGGAATATGACAATTGAACTTGATAATGTTCATCGTGCCTATACGGAAGCTATACGGTCTATATTTACCCCAATAAGTGTTCTAGTGGAATTGGTGTTGGACAACGCTGTTGATACAGTAGAACTTCAATGGCCTGAGTTTCTGGTTACTAACATTACTTATGATGCTACACTAATTAAAGCAACACTGGCATTGGAGACACTAGAGAGAGAACCATTTCCTTCTGGTATCTTTGGTCCAGCACATTTTCCAGGGTTATTCTAATGTGGACAGATAACTACATAGGTTTACCGTTTGTTCCTGATGGACGTGATAGAAATGGTCTAGATTGTTGGGGACTCGTATGCTTAGTGTATAAAGAACAGTTAGGTATTGACTTACCTTTATGTAAGGGTATTTTTGTTAATCAATCTATAGCGTCTTTAAAGAAAGCAGCGAGAGCATACAATATTGGTAAAGAAGCATGGCAGAAAGTTAGTACGCCTACACCTTTTGATGTAGTTATGCTTCGTACTGGAAAGTACATTTGGCATGTGGGTGTTATAATAGATACTAGACGTATGTTACATATCCTATCTGGAATAAATAGTATGGTTGAGGAATATACAGGAATGTTATGGAAAGATAGAGTAGAGGAATATCGGCATTATGCTAGATAATAATATTATCATACAGCCATACCAGTTAAAATCTTCAAAAGTAATGAAGACCCCTCATGGTCTAACCTTACTTGAGATTGTTAACCAGATGTATACCCAATCGAATGTTCCTCCACAACGAAGAAACTATGATGTTATGGTTGAGGTGAATGGAACACCTGTCCCCCGTGATAGGTGGGATTTTGTACCCGATGTAAATTCTCATGTACTTGTTAGCACCCTTATGCAAGGAGGGGAAGAAGGAGGTAATAAAACAATTCTGCGTGTCGTCATGATGCTTGCTGTCGTTGTTATATCGATCTATACAGGTGGTGCAGCAGCAGGAGCAATGGGTTTTGTTCAAGGAAGTGTTGCAACTGGCACCCAATTTGCTATAACTTCTGGTCTGGTTTCTATGGCAGTTATGACAGCAGGGTCTATGTTAATTAATGCTATTGCACCTATACGTCCTTTAGATACAGGAACCTCCCCTAATCCAAACCCAAAACAACCGTATTCAATTACAGGTTCGCAAAACAAGGTGAATTTGTTTGGTACAATACCAGTCGTGTTAGGTAGGCATAAAATGTTTCCTGTATATGGTGCTGCACCATATACAGAAATTGTAGGGAATGAAGAGTATCTTCGGATGTTATTTGTATGGGGGTATGGACCCTTAAAAATTGAAGATATTAAAATAGGAGATACTTTACTCTCCCTCTATTCAGATTATGAAATTGAGACTAGAGAAGGAAGAGTCGATGATGCCCCTATTACTCTTATGCCTGAATCTGTGCAGCAAGACCATATTAATTTGGAGTTAGTAGACCCCACCGATCCCTCAGTAAGTAAAGTAAAGAATGGTTATAACTGGACATACGAAGATGCATATCTTACTATAGGAAGTTGGGATGTATTCAATGGATATTTAGTGAGAAGTGATGGGGGTCTGGCAGGGAAATGTGGTGCTTTGACTAGTACCTCAGGAACCTATCAACAAATAAGTCAACGAATGACAAATGTAAAAAAAGGAGAAGTCTATACCGTCACCGCTTGGGTAAAAGAGGGAACAGCAGCTACAAAAACGGGTACGATATTTGTGTGGAGTCCGAAAGGAACTACCGACTCCACCAATCCAAAAATCTTACATGAGGAAACGTTTACGGCTAACTCGGAATGGCAGAAGATTACATTCTCTTATACCCAGACGTATGGAGATGAGACCTTAGTGTTAAGAAAAACCTCCTCTCATGCTTCCGCTCCTGGTACCCTATTATTTGATTCCGTAGGAGTATATAAAGCCGATTATTCATCTTTAGGCTGGGGAGAAGTTATAAAGGTTGTCCAAAATGCAGATGAGATAAGTGTTGATGTTCTTCTTCCAGTAGGGCTTTATCAGTTTGATTCTGAAGGAACACGACAGCAAGCAGAATGTGAAATTCATGTGGAATGGCGAGTTCAAGGAACAGAGCCTTGGATAGAATTAACTAGTAAATATTGGAAAGAGAATAGAGCCAAACCTCTTAGATGGGGCTATAGATGGGGAGCAACGGAAGGTGTTTCTAGAGATGGGATATATGAAGTTCGTATAATTAAAGATTTATATTATCAACCCGTGTATATGGATAAAATATCCAATACCGTTATGTGGACATCTATTAGAGCGATTAAGAATGAACACCCTATTGATTTTAATTTACCATTAGCAATGACTGCTTTACGAATTAGAGCAACTAAGCAGTTAAATGGGGTGATCAGTGAGTTAAGTGGTATTGTAAGTTCCTATGTCACTGTCTGGGATGGGGAGAGTTGGACAGGCGAAGCAGTATCTTCTAACCCTGCTGCTCTTTATCGTAGTGTATTAATGCACCCTGCTAATGTAAGAGCTAGAAGCATAGCTCAGATAAATGATACTGAA
>Ga0209492_1000280_pt1 | contig 16663 bp, 25 predicted proteins | sample PPLLak12cMay2015_FD_187253 | JGI IMG/M metagenome (GOLD analysis project Ga0209492, IMG submission 187253) | Freshwater sediment microbial communities from Prairie Pothole Lake near Jamestown, North Dakota, USA - PPLs Lake P7 Core (1) Depth... | ecosystem: Environmental > Aquatic > Freshwater >... | reverse complement strand
TTGGCGGTCTGTTCGGTGCGCTCGGGATGGCGCTCGCTTGTGCGGCTGGTGACCGATGAGTACCCGAGTCATCAAGTCGATAAAGGGCCGACGCATCAGGCTCACGCAGCTAGACAACTGCGGCACGCCGGTTGACGTTTCGGACGGCTGCGGGACCGTGGTCTCGGATGGGTTCATCTCGGTCACGCTCTCCGGGCAGTACGTCACCGGGCAGACGTTCCAAGCTCGGGACATCTTCGGCACCCTGTGCGTGAACGACTCCGACCCTGACCAACTCGTCAGCGTCTCCGTCTCCATCGAACTGTGCGAGGTTCACCCGGACGTACTCTCCATCATCCTCGGAGAGCAACCGGTCCTAGTGTCCGGTGAGGCAGAGGGATTCAGCTTCGGCTCCGAACGCAACTGGTCGAGCTTCGCGCTAGAGGTCTGGACGAAGGCAGTCGGGGAATCATGCGATGGGCGCTGGGGCTACTTCGTGGTCCCGTACAACCGCAACGGCAAACTAGACGGCGGCGTGACAATCAATAACGGCACGCTAACCGTGACCTGTGCGGCATCGGCTCAACCGGCGACGGCGGCATGGGGAACAGGACCGTACCTGAGCAACCCGTTCCCGGCATCGTTCCCGGCCGGTGACCTGTGGGGCATCTCCACGACCACCGTGCAACCTCCGGCAGTCGTGGACCTGTCGCTCTGCCCGGACAGGCTCCTAGAGGGCGGCGTGTTCTGGATCGATGCCGAACTCTCCGGCGTGCTCTGACTCAACGCATGACCCGATAGGCCTGTAGTACCCTGGCGGCATGGCAACCAAAGTCTTGAAGTCGATCAAGGGTCGGGTCGTTCGCATCACTCGGCTGAACGAGTGCGGCGCAGTAGTCGTCGGCTCGTGCTCCACCGTGGTCTCTGAGTGTTTCGTCTCGGTGACGCTCTCACCCGAGATCGAGGCCGGAGATGAGTACCTGCTCAAGAGCGCATGGGGTGACCTGTGCGTGAACGACAAAGACCCCGACAAGATCAAGTGGTTGAACGTCAGCATCGACTTCGCCGAGATCAACCCGGACATCCTCGACATCATCGCCAACATGAGTCCAATCATCTCGTCCCCGGACACCATCGGATCGACGCTCGGACCGAACACGAACTCGGACTCGTTCGCTGTCGAAGTGTGGACGAAGCGCACCGGCGCAACCTGCAACTCGGTGACTCCCGAGTGGGGATACTTCGTGGTTCCGTTCGTCCGCAACGGTCGCATCGACGGTGACATCACCATCGAGAACGGCACGCTCACGACCTCGGTGATCGGGCAGGCGTTCGGCGCTCCGGCAACGTGGGGACTCGATCCCTACGGCGGCAACCCGCTCGGTGCCACGTTCCCGGTCGGTGACCTCATGGGCATGTCCGTGACCACCGTGCAGCCTCCCGCCGATACCGCTGGCTGCGTCCCGTTCTCCTATAGCTGACAGACTGCGGCATGGCCGTTCTGATCCCGAAACTCCTCCATCGCATCTGGCTCGGCGGGCCTATGCCGGAGGAGTTTCGTCGTTACGGGGAGACCTGGCGCAAGCATCACCCGGAGTGGACGATGCTCGAATGGAACGAGGGCAACATGCCACCGCTCCGCAATCAGGCGCTCTACGACTCTGCTCCGTCGCTCGTGGACTCGTCGCAGGTTCCCCGGATGCGCTCCGACCTCGCACGCATGGAGATCCTCGAGCGGTTCGGCGGTCTCTACATCGACACCGACTTCGAGTGTCTCGCCCCGATTGATCCGCTGATCGACGGACTCGAGATGTTCGCCGCAGAGGAGCAGCCCGGACTCATCGCTAACGGTCTCATGGGCTGCACGGTCGGGCACCCGTTCATGTCTCGGATGATCGAAACCGCCAGACAGTCGGTCAAGGCACGACCGGGGCAGAAACCGTGGCGCACCGTCGGACCCGAGCACCTCACCCGTACCGCTCGCTCGACGCCGGGGCTGGCTCTGCTCCCACGAGAGCGCATCTACCCGTATCACCACACGCAACTCTTACCGGACGGCTCACCTCCCGAGATCGGACCTGATGCGGTCTGTCACCATGTCTGGGCGTCGATCCGGCGCAGCGTCTCCGTCATCGTCCCGTTCAGACCGAGCGACCGTTACCGGGCGCAGAACTGGCAATGGGTGCAGGCGTACTACCGGCGATTCTTTCCGTCGTGGCAACTGGTCGAAGCAGACGAACCGGGCGAACCGTTCAGTAAGGCGCAAGCGATCCGTGATGCCGTCTCACGCTCATACGGTGATGTGCTCGTCATCACAGACGCAGACCTGATCGTGACCGACCTTCGCTCTGCTGTTGCCGCTGTGAGCACGAACCGGACGAGATGGGCTATTCCGCACACGAACGTCCATCGCCTGTCCTGGGACGCTACAAGGGCCGTCCTGGGCGGTGTGGACCCTCGCACGCTCGGCAACCGGACAGCGGAGCATGTGTACCGTGGTCTCGTCGGTGGCGGGATACTCGTCATCGACCGTGAAGCGTTCGAGCGGTGCCCACCCGACCCGAGGTTCAGAGGATGGGGCGGTGAGGATGAGGCGTGGGGACTGGCGCTGCGATCATCGTTCGGTGAGCCGTGGCGTGGGGCTGCTGGTCTGCTCCATCTCTGGCACCCTCCGGCACCACGGATGAAACGTGACCTCGGCAACGACGCTAACGAGCGACTGCTGGCTCGCTACCGCAACGCCAAGATGCTCCACGACATGGCATCATTAGTGGCAGAACACAGAGGAGACATGATTCATCATGGGTGACATCTTGCACGGCATCTTCGACGTTGCCAGGGACGAACGTGGCCGACGACTCAGCGGCACGCAGATTCAGCGGTCGCAGCCGGACATCGCAGAGCCGATCATGGTCGTGGTGCCGTTGCTCGCAGACCTTGACGCAGAGGACGACGCACCCGCTGTAGAGGTGGACGCAGAACCGGACCCGGCAGACATGAAGGTCGCTGACGTTCTCCGCTGGATCGAGGAGCACCCCGAGGACCGGGAGCGGATCATCCTTCTAGAGTCTGTCGGCAAGCAACGCTCTACGATCCTCAACGCCTACCCCTAATCCACGCTTGGACGCCATGACGTAGAATACGCGTCATGGACTGCACCGAGTGGCCGATTGTCTGGCCGTGTGACATCACGGACTACTCCGAGCCTCTCGTGGAGGCCGCTCAGGAGTCTGCACAGACGCTTCTCTGGTCTCTCACAGGACGACGGTACGGTCTGTGCTCTACGACCGAGAGCTACCGGCTGACCTGTAACTCACCGTGTGCTAATCCCTACGGCGACTACTTCGGGCCAGGTGTCGAGTACCGGTTGGGTGACGAACTCGGACGACGACTCTGCTGCCGTATCCATCTCGCACAGCGTCCCGTCCGGTCTCTTGATTCTGTGACTGCGCTCGGCACCGTGCTTGACCCTGACGAGTATGCGCTCGAGCGCGATGTTCTATTCCGGCTCGGGGAGTGCTGGCCGTGCGGGCAGGAGTGCGACGCTCCACCGGTAGAGGTCACCTACACCTACGGGATCGACCCTCCGGCAATCGCTCACCTCGCTATGGGTGAACTGGCGTGCGAGTTCCTCCGGGCGTTCGCTGGTGCAGATTGTCGTCTACCGTCGAACGTGGTCTCGATCTCACGGCAGGGCATCTCGCTCGACCTCGGTGACGCACAAACGCTGTTCGAGATGGGGCGCATCGGACTCCCGATCTCGGATGCGTTCATCCGGTCGGTGAACCCGAACAAGCTGCAGTCCATGTCACAGGTGTTCAGCCCGGATCTCGCTAGGCGTGCCCGGTGACAGACATCTACTCGCAGTCCACCGCCGACATCGCGCAATGGCTGCTCGACACGGCTCGTGTTGCTCTGGACGAGTGCAACCGGGAACCGATCACGACCGCCTATGTCGCCGCTGGGGCTGTCGCATGGGATGACTGCTGCGGGTCGCTCATCGTCGCACCCGAGCGCGTGTTCTTCACCGAGACCTTCCCCATCGAGGACACCACCGAAGTGATCTGTGACGAGGGCTTCATCTCCGCACAGTTCGTGGTGATCCTGCTCCGCTGCCTGCCGAACATGGACTCTCGGGGCAACCCTCCGTCCGCTGCTTCCCTGACCGCCGCCTATAACTCGCTCATGGGCGACGCTGCCATCGTGATGAACGCTCTAGCCGGTCCTCTGCCATCACAGGACTGGGAGCGCACCCGACCGGCGCAGTCGTTCATCGGCGCTGAGGGTGGCTGCATCGGTGTCGAGACTCGCATCACCATCGGCATTCCGCAGACCGAGTGGGCGATCTGCTGCACCGAGCCGCAACCTCATGTTCCGGGTGGGCCGCTCTGCAGACCGAACGCCGATCAAGTCGTGTTCGAGCCGTGCGAGGGACTGACCTCCACAAACGTGCAGGATGCGATCTGCGAGCTAGCAACCTCCACCCTCGCTATCGGTACCCCGGTCCCGTTCACCGTGAACGGCGGGACCATCGGCGGCACTCAACCCACGTTCTCCGGCGCTCCACCGTTCACCGGGCAATACATCCGCATCGGTGACTTCGTGCATTTCGAGATTCAAGTGGACTTCGACACGATCACGAGTTTCGGGACCGGGCAGTATTTCGTCGATCTGCCGTTCGCTCCGTCGCACCCGGTGATGGTCCGTGGAGGCTGCGTCCACCGCAACTCCAATGGCAAGCAGTACGCGCTCGGCGGTCATGCTGTCGCCGGGAACGTCCAACTCACTCTGTGGTACACGGCAAGCAATGGTGAGGATGAAGAGTTCGACCATAACTCGCCCTTCACGCTTACCGTCGCAGACAACTTCCATATCCAAGGCTCCTACTCGGCGGTGTGACATGACTGACAAAGATCCTGCTATCTCCATCGCTGTGCTCTTCGAGCGTCTTGGGCATGTCATGAGCAAGCTGGACGATCTCGCCGTGAAGATGGACGTTCAGACCGCTCACCGGGATACCAAGATCGATGAACTCGAGGACCGCATCGACGGACTAGAGGACTCAATGAACCGGGCACGCTGGTTCCTCGCCGGAGTCGCTGCCGGTGGCGGCGCTCTCGGCGGGACCGTAGCTACCCTCGTCGCTCAGGCGGTCGGCGGTGGCTGAGGTACGGATCGACGCTGCTGCTCTACGGGAACTGCTCGCAAGCCCTGCCGGGCCGGTATGGGATGACATCCGCAAGCGTGGCAACCGGGTGCTCGTGCAGGCGAGAGCGAACGCTCCGTATGACAAAGGTCCACTCCGTAACTCGCTGCTCATGGAGATGGTCGTAGAGCGTGGCGTGCCGGTCGCTCGTGTCGGCTCCAATCTCAAATATGCGATCTACGTTCACGAGGGCACCGGTCTCTACTCGAAGAAGAACCCTCGCTACATCCGGCCGGTAAAGGCAAAGGTGCTCAAGTGGCCGGGAGTGAACAATGCCTACAAGACGACGGGCGGGAACCGGCGCTACAAGGCAGGCAAGACAGCGAACTACACCTACAGCATGAAGTCACGAGGCTTCCCCGGCCGTCCGTTCCTCCGTGACGCTCTGAGCGCAGCGATCTACTAACGCACAGGGTCCAACGCTTAGACTGTTCTGCATGACCCGACATCGCTCGTTCACCACCGCCGCCGCCCGTCGCAAGGCCGACCCCATCGTCTGGGAGATCGACGGCACCGAGATCCGGCTGCGTCCCTCCGTGGACCTCGTAGAGATCGCAGAGGCCGTGGACGCTCTGCAGGCTCCCATCGAAGGCAACTCCATCGAAGCAATCGTGAAGCGGCGCACGCTCATGGTGGACATGATCGCCACGTTCGTCACGCCGGAGGACCGGGACCAGTTCGCAGCCATCTCCGGTGACCTCGATGTGACCGTGCTGGTCGAGATGGTGCAGGAGGTGACCGGGGAGTACACCGGGACCGGAAACCCTACTCAGCCGGAGTCGTCATCGGCTGGATCGTCGCCAACTGGGACCAGTTCGACGGATGGTGCACCAGCAGAGGGATCGACGCTGCCGCTCTGAGCGCAGACCGGGCGGTGAACGCCTACCTGTTTGCGCTCCGTGAGAACGCAGACGAGAAGACCATCGACAAGATCGAGGACGCTCTCACTCCACCGCTGAGCGTGCGGGTGAACGGTGTCCCGGTCGGTTTCGGTGAGGATGAGATGTGGGCTGAGTGGGAGATGGCTGCTCGTGCCCCGGTTACCCCGAACCGCCGTTAGCACGCATAGCGTAGGATTGACGTATGGCGCTCGGTGAAGCAAGGGTCGAGATCAAACCGGATCTATCGGCATTCGACGCGCAACTCCGCAAAGGTGTCACCGACGCACTCAACAAGGTGCAGACCGAGGCCGACAAGACAGGCGAACAGATCGAGGACTCGTTCCGTGAGGCCGCTCGGTCAGTCTCAGAGTCCATTGGTGATATCTCACAGGGTGACCCGTTCGCCGGTATTGAACGTGATGCTGAACGTGCCGGAGAGTCAATCGAAGGATCATTCCGTGAGGCCGCTCGCCAGTCGGAATCGGCCATCGACGGTATCGGTGGCCGGTTCGGTGGGATGGCTGCGTCCATTGGCGGTCTGCTTGCTGGTGCTGGGATCACGGCAGGACTCGGGCAGGCAATCGAGCAAGCTTCCGATCTAGGCGAGGCGATCAACGTCTCTAATCTTGTGTTTGGCGAAGCCGCTGCAAGCCTCGAAGACTTCTACACCAATAGTGCTTCAGCGATCGGTCTGACCGAAGCTGCCGCTCGCCAATCGTCAGCGCAGATCGGCGGTCTCTACAGCAGTCTGGGATATTCGGCAGACGAGGCCGCAGCGGCAACAGAGGCGCTGATGATTCGCGCAGCAGACCTCGGGTCTGCGTTCAACGCTGAACCGCAGGAAGTTGTCGAAGCACTCGGCGCAGCGTTGCGAGGCGAGGCCGAACCGGCACGCCGTTTCAACGTGATCTTGGACGAAGCTGCGCTGAAAGCCAAGGCGATGGAACTTGGCCTGTACGAAGGCGAAGGCGCTCTGACGAACTTCGCCAAGGCACAGGCATCAACTGCGCTCATCATGGAACAGTCGTCGGCGGTCGCTGGTGACTTCGCCAACACGAATACTGGTCTCGCCAACTCAATGCGAACGCTCAAAGCGGACATTGGCAATGCTGCCGCTGAGCTTGGGCAAGGTCTGCTTCCGGCTATTGAAACTGTCGCTCTGTCGCTGAGGGACATCACGACCAGTCTCGGTCCTTCATTGGCTGAGCTTGGGACTGCGCTCGGCAGTGCACTTACGCCACTCATGGAGGCGATTGGTCCTGCCGTTGAGATTGTTATTCGGCAGTTGTCGGTAGTCCTGACCGACATCGGTGGCATCTTTTCTACGCTCGCTCCACTGATTGAACCCATCGTGCAGGTCGTTGGCGTACTGGCGACTGCTCTGTCCGGCTCACTGCTCGTCGTGTTCCAAGCTCTCGCGCCGGTCATTGTGCAGATCGGTGAATTCCTCGGCATCATGGCCGACATTCTCGGTGAGGCGCTGTTCGGCGCTATCGACGCTCTAGCACCGATCCTCATGGAAGTCGGCATGATCTTCGCTGACACGCTCGGTGAGATTCTGCCGGTTATCCTCGATGTGTTCCGTGAACTCGCTCCGGTCGTAGGCGAGTTGGCCGGGATGATCGGCAACCTCCTCGCCGGGCAAGTCCGAATCATTCTGCCGGTACTCGCAAAGCTCATCACCTCGCTCGTCGAGTCGCTCGCACCGATCCTGCCGGTCATCATCGACGCGTTCATGCAGGTCTACGAGGTCATCGGCGGCGCTCTGCTCAGAGTCCTCATGGCGATACTGCCACCCATCGGGGAACTGATCGCTGAACTCGTCGCTGGTCTCGCACCGATACTGCCCGTCATCATCGACGCGTTCCTGCGCATCGTGCTCGCCCTAGAGCCTTTGATCCCGGCGCTACTGCAGATCGTGACGACACTCCTGCCGCCGCTCTCCGAGCTGCTGCTGGCGCTAGTGCCGATCATCACCGAGGTCGTCGGCTGGCTCGCTGAGGGACTCGCCGTTGCGATTGAGAACCTGGCACCACTGCTCGAAACCGTCATCGGGTGGATCGTGCTACTCGCCGAACAATACGCCGTGCTCGTCTCGTGGCTAGCGGATCATCTACAACCGGCGTTCGATGCGATCGTCGCGTACATTCTCGACAAAGTGGTCCCGGCGTTCATGGCGATGTGGGCGTTCATTCGCGACAAGGTCATCCCGATCTATGTGGCGATCTATACCACCATCTACGAGGTCGCTAAGGGTGTCGGGGAGCAGATCATTGCCATCGTCGGCTTCATCGTCGGCATACCAGGCCGGATCTCTGCGACGGTCTCGACGCTGTGGAACGGTCTCCGTGACGGAATCACCGCAGCGAAAGACTGGATCGGGGAGAAGATCAACGAGGTAGTCGGTTTCGTCACCGGCCTACCGGACAGGCTCCGTCAGGGACTCGCCAACATCGCTAGCGCAGGTCTCGCCATCGGCGCAGCATTCATCAATGCTCTAAAGAGTGGCATTACCGGAGTCGCTGGTTTCGCTACTGATGTTGCGACCGCAATCGTCAACGCATTCAAGTCGGCATGGAACACCGTCGCTCGGGAGATCAACAACTTCTTGCCGAACAACATCGGTGTAGGTCCGTTTGCGATCAACCTTCCGGACAATCCGATCCCGACCTTCGCAGACGGGACCATCGCCTACGGTCCGACGATGGGCATCTTCGGCGAGGCCGGTGCCGAGGCGGTCATCCCGATCACTCGCCCACGCCGTGCGCTCGAACTCATGGAGCAGTCCGGTCTCGCAGATCTCGCACGCTCCACTACCGGAGGCGGCGCACTCGTCAACATTCAGAGCGCCGTGTTCGCTACACCGTCAGACGCAGACCTTGTGGCGCAGAGAGTGCTCGCCGCACAACGATCTAGGAGCTTCGCAGCATGACATGCGCTCTACCCATCACGCCGGGTGAGATCCTGCTGACCGCTGACGATCTGCCGGATCTCGCCATCGACTGCACGACCGGTTTCGTCGCGACTGAACTTCAGGTCGGGTTCCCGGCACCTCGTCCGGTCGTGCGTGCTCGTGCGCTCGGGGACGGACTCATCGACAACTCTGCGTTTCTCGGCAATCGTGCTCTCACGCTGTCCCTGACGCTCGATACGACAGTCGCCCCGATGCAGTCACTCGTGGACCTGCTGCTGCCGTTCCTCGCTCAGACCCGCCGCCCACGGCTCGCATGGCGGCTCGGTGACACGCCGTTCCCTCCGGCACCTCCATCGCCTGTCCCGTACCCGACATCTGATGGTCGCTGGCGCTCTGCGATTGTCCGTGGCGCTGACGCTCCACTCGTCATCTCCGGTCCTCGCTACCTCACCGTGTCCGCATCATGGGTGACGGTGGACGCATACCTCGAAACGAAAGACCTGAGCCTGTGGGCTGCTGGACCTAACGGGCCGGTCGAAACGATCTGGCATCAGGGCAACGCTCCCGCAGCATGGGTAGCGTCGTTCACCGGTGAAGCGATCACGCCGCAACTCATCATCAATGGCATTAGCGTTTCGTTCCCGGCGTACACCGTGCCGATCAATCGCATGGTGACGTTGGACCTGGCCGCACGGACGATCATCGAATCGACAAACCTCGGCGGCGCACCGTTCGTGAACCTCTACCCGCAGGTGAACTCGTACTCGTGGTCATGGGAGTCCCTGTTCATGCAACCGGGAAGCAACACGCTCGAATACAACACCGGTCTCCCGGCACCGGCAAATAATGTCAATCTTTCGTTTCGGGATGCTTGGCTGTGACCCTGCCACGGTTCACGCTGCAGATCGCTAACTCGTCCGGGGCGGTACTCGCTGACGTATCCGACTTCACCTCGTGGACGCTGACACAGAACCTTGACGACGGCTGCTCGATCACGTTTGACACTCGGGGCGACTCGGCCGCAGGGCAGAACATTGACGAACTCGCTACCGATGTTCTGCTAGCGCAAGACTTGGCGATCATTGAACGGCAACGCATCGTCGGAGTGTCACAGGTCTGGGGACCGTCCGGGGAGGACGACGTTGCGGTGACGACGGCTTGCTACCGGCGACTGCTGAAGAAGGCGCACGTTCGCTCTGCGCTCACCTACTCGGGCATCACGCAAGGCGCAATCATCTGGGATCTCATTCAGCACGCACAGGCAGCGACCGGGGGAAACCTCGGCATCACTCTCGCTGCTGCTGGTCCTGCCGTCACAAGAGACCGAACCTACGAGGTCGGGAAGAACATCTTCGACGCGATCGTGGAACTCACGCAGGTCATCAATGGGCCGACCTGGGATATCGACTCGGCGCTCCAACTGACCGTGAGTCAGGCGGCGCTCTACCCAACGAACCTGATGCCGATTGAACTCGGCAACATCGCACGCGGGATGAGTCGCCCATCGTCGGCTGCACAGTTCGGTAACGCCGTCGTAGTGACCGGAGACGCTCTGCTCACCACTCCGGTGATCCAGGCAACGCCGGGAGTCGGGACGGACCCTAGAGGGCGCTGGGAGCGATATCAGGCGTTCGGTGATGTGAGCGTGCAGAACACTCTTATCGAGCACGCAGACGGGCTGCTCGAAGAGGCCAACTCTCCCGCTTCGGTGTGGCAGATCGACTGCGAACCTGAGGCGTATTTCTCTGTCGGTAACTACGCAGTAGGCGAGTTCGTGACCATCGCCCAACCTCGCTCCACCGTCTACCCAATCGGCATCGCTGTACCGACCATCACGGCACAGGTTCTCGCGCGTACCCTGTCGCAGTCTGCTGACGGTGAGATCACGGTCTCGATTCAGGCGGTGGAGGTTCAATGAGTCCACGCACCAGTGCCGGACCCGCTGACGCATTGGGCGGTCTGATCTCGTCGCTCATCTCACGGCTCAACCTCGTGGAGCTGCTGGCTCACCGGCACGCCGGAACCGGGCAGGTGATGCCGACCGGCACCGTGCTCGACTACGCCGGATCGTCTGCACCCGGTGGATATGTGCTGTGCGACGGCGCTACCTACGACGGCACGCTCTCTGCCTACGCTGACCTGTTCGCAGTGATCGGTCTGACCTACGGCGGCTCCGGAACGAACTTCCAAGTACCTGACCTACGAGGTCGGGTATCGGCTGGGCGAGACACCGGGCAAACAGAGTTCGATGTCCTCGGCGAGACAGGTGGCGCAAAGACTCACACGCTTACGACTCCCGAGATTCCGTCGCACACGCATACCCAGAACGCTCACACTCACACTCAGGACGCGCACACTCACACGCAGAACGCTCACAGTCACGGGGCGACCGCAGGAGCATCAGGGAACGCAACCGGCTTTGTGCTTGCCGTCCCTAGCGGAACCGGACCAGCGACGTTCAACCTCGGCAACGGTGGCACCCTTACTCTGCTAGCCACGAACGACGCAAACACCGCAAATACGACGGCCACGAATCAGAACACGACGGCCACGAATCAGAACACAACGGCCACGAACCAGAACACGGGCGGCGGTGGGGCGCACAACAACTTGCAGCCGTACCTCGTCGTACAGAAGATCATCCGTTTGTAGCGGTGCAGTAGGATGCGCGCATGATCATCGTCCCTCGCTCTGTCATCGGGACACCGACTCCTCCGGCGACTCGTCCACGGCTCACGGATCGTCTCTGGCTACTCGCTCACGAGGTCGGTGTCAAGACTCCACCGAACGGCAGGTATCGCAGCGGAGACCCGGCAAGGGTGCTCGATGACGCTCGAGCCGCCGCCGCCTACGGGATCTCGACAGATCGACCGTGGGAATACAACTTCTTCATCGGTCTAGACGGGACCGTGTTCGAGCAAGGCGGCGATGTCAAGGCGGCGCATTGTCTCAACTGGAACGAGGAGTCTGCCGGAGTGCTGTTCTTGAACGCTTCCGACGTTCGCGTGAACGCTGCACAGGTCCGCTCATGGTGGGCGCTCAGAGACCATATGGTGAGCATCGACATGCTCGTGCCCGGACATCAGGCCGTCCCGCACTACCGTTTCCGCAAGACCTCATGCTGCGGTATCAACGCTGAGACTCCGGGTCCAGAATGGAACTCGCCTACCGGGCAGGGCCGGGTCGGGAACCTGATCCCGGCGCTACTCACCCGCCCAACTCCACCACCACCACCACCACCGCTCCCGGAGGACTCGACCATGTACTACCTCACCTCACCGAAACCCGGCGTGCTGCCGGATCTCATCTGGACCGCCGGAACCGTTTACGGCATCGCGAGCATCGCTGACGCAGAAGCGTTCTTGCAGGCCGGAGCAGTCCGACTGACGCTGAGTCAAGCGCAGTTCGACGAGATCGTGAGCAACTCGAAATGACCGGCACAACGACCGCCACGATTCGCACGACGGTCCCGGTCGCGTGGACAACGCTGCTTGTCTGGCTCATCGCACGCTTCGGTATCGACCTCGCTGAGTCCGATTGGCAGACGCTGATGCTCGTCATGCCTGCCATCGTCGGAGTGTGCTACCGGGCTGCTCGGATGGTCGAGGCTCGTTGGCCGGTCGTAGGTCATGTCCTGTTCGGGAGCGCAAAGACTCCGACATACGGCGAGTCGTCCACAGGTCCGACCGTCTAGACTGCTCTGGTCGTGGTCAACCGGCACTAGCCGGACGACACAGAAGGGACGCTCACGCTTCGGCGGTCGGGCGTCCCTTCTACGTTTTTCGGAAATATTTATTCGTCCGAGTGTTGCAACTCGTGGACAGTACGTTATACTAACGACATGACCACGACGACCGCCCTCCGCACCTTCCCCTTCTCGTTCCTCGAGGACGCTTGCCGTCGCATCGGTTGCGGCAACGCAACGTCCTCGGACTGGGCGCTGCTCATCGAGGGCTACTTCATCTGCGACGAGTCCGGGCACTACCACCCGAACCGTCACCTCGTCACGAAGGTGGCGGCGTGATGTTGCCAGTCGAGCACACCGGCGTTATACTCTCCACCATGACCACTCTGCAGCGAAAGGACCACGACATGCAGACTCTTACCATCACCCCGGCGATGCGCTTCGGCGCTCACGCTTTCCTCCAGGCGCACAGAGGAGACGCAGCCTACGAGGCCGAACTCCGTGCCGTCCGTGGAGCGACCTACGCCGAGTCGTTCCCCGACTCGTACACGGACGAGATGGTCGCCGCCTCGCAACGTCTCATCGCAGAGTTCCCGATCGAGGCTCGCACGACGGTCTCATGGGCGAGAGTCCACGAGGTGCTCACCGCCATGCAGAACGGCGAAAGTAACGCCGGTCTCCTCATCGACTACATCTCGCAGGTGGAGTCGTGAACTGCGGGACGTATTCGAGCTATGTCCTCGGGTGCAGGTGCGAACCGTGCAAGGCCGGTAACCGGGCGTATATCGCCGCCTACCGTGCTCGCAAGCGAACAGCGCAGCAGGAGGCCGAGAACGCTCTGAGAGCGTCCGCAGAGGCCGCAGGGCGCATCCTCGCTGCAGTCGGGACAGGAGCGGTGAACCTCCGGCACGCTCTGACCTACGCCGAGTGGCGCGCACGGGAGCAGACGCACCCAGACTGTCTGCCGGTAACTCAGCAGGCGATCCGGCTCCGTCACGAAGTGATGCAGGAGGCTCGAAATGTCTGACGACATCGTGCAGCGACTAGAACGCCACGCAGCGGGAAGCCAACGGGCAGACGGTTCTACGCACTGGGGCGAAGTCGGTCCATCACTCGCCCGAGCTGCGCTGACCGAGATCGGGCGACTCCGTGCCGCTCTACACTTCGCCGCTGGACTGCTGTCCTCTTGCGCGCCGTATGACCAGATGCACCCTGACCGGGTGCTCGAACTCCTGACGGGCGAGAGACATCATGACCACCACGAAAGCACCTAAAGCACCTAAGCCGATCACGCATGACGCAAGCACCTACCGGAACCATGCCTGTCGCTGCCCGGTCTGCACTCGCGCGCACGCTGACTACATGCGTCCACGGATGGCCGCCTACCGTGCTCGCAAGCGTGCCGCGAAGAACTAGACTGACCTGACACAATGAAGTGCCCCGGCATCGCTGACGACGATCCGGGGCATGACCGGAACCTAATGGGAGGCCCGATATGGGTAATGCTATCACGACCGACGACTCCGGCAGTACGCCGTGGGATCTCTACGACAGTCAGACACGCATCGATGCCGAGCACGAGCGTCTCGTCTGGGATGCTGTCGAGCAGTTGGCCGACCGGATCATCGAATGGCCGCGCTCGTGGAATCTGCTAGACGGTGAAGGCGGCTGGATCGCTGAACTGCTGCAGCACGCTCTAGAGCGCAGAGGGATGGCTTCCGTCTGGGAACCTATCAAGCCTCGCTCCGAGATCACTCGCCTAGCGATGCGTGACGGATGGGAATGCAGATACTGCGCTGTCAGACTCGGCATGGACGATGACAGAGAACGCCCGACCGTCGATCATGTGATCCCTCGCTCTCGAGGTGGCAGTAACGACATGACGAACAAGGTGCTCTGCTGCCGGTCCTGCAACTCTCGCAAGTCAACTCGCACGCCGGATGAGTGGATCTCGTCGGAGGTGCAGTCATGACGCACGAGTGGGAGCGTGAGCCACGACTAGTGGACAACTTCTCGAAGGTGCCCCACGGACTCTGGACGGCAGACCTCACCTATGGAGCGAAGTGTCTGCTCGGGTGGCTGCACTCGCACAGCAGCGCATATCTCGCACAGTTGACATCTCGCCGGATCAGAGCCGAGTTCGGGTGCTCGACCGTTATCGCCAACTGGATCGAGGAGCTATCCGCTGCCGGTTTCATCGAGGTGATTCAAGACGGCAACCGTCAGCGATTCAAGCTGAAAGCTGCTCGCTGGGATGCTCTGGCAACTCGTACCGGAGAACCGAAACGGTCGAAAAACGACCACCACGAAACGGTCGAAAATCGTCCACTAAACGGTCGAAAAACGAGCGATAAACGGTCGAAAAACGACCACATAGAAGAACAAGGAGAAGAACAACTAGAAGAACAGAAAAAACACTCTCGCGCGCAAAGCTCAAACTCCCCAACCAACACAGTCGCCAGGGTCAGTGTTCAAGAGCCAGACGACTTCGACGCATGGTGGAGCCAGTACCCGCGCAAGACCGCCAAGGCTGGTGCCGAGAGAGCTTGGGGCAAACTCCGACCGGCAGACCGAACCGCCGCACTCAACGCCCTACCCGAGCACGTTCGAGGGTGGAGGCTCCGTGGCACAGCGACCGAGTACGTCCCTCATCCGGCAACCTGGCTCAACGGCAGACGGTGGGAGGATGACCTGACATCGACCTCGGCGCGCAAGCTGAACCCGGTGATGGCGGCGCTCGAGGACCGGTTCGCCGCTGCACGACTCCGAGAGACTGTCGGCGCACCGATGCCGGAACTCGCCTACGACCACGAGCACGATGACTGGGGCGACGAGTGATCGAGTCAGAAGCAACGCAGCTTGTCGGCCTGCTGGTCGCCGGGACTACCGGCTGGGACGACCATCAGGCGCAGCTCTGGGTCGCAGAAATGGGCCGACTCGATGACATCCCGGCGGCACGCGACGCGGTGATGAATCTGATCCGAACATGGACGAAACCCGGTCACCCGCCTATCGCAGAGCTGCTCGCCGCCTACCGCCGTGAACTCGCCCGTCGTCCACCACCACCGAAGCTAGACATCGTGCCGACTCCGAGAGAACGGGCGATGAGGCTGGCGTGGGATGGGTACTGCGTTGAGGGTCGCCGTCTCGGCAAGGAGCCTGACCGGTCGCACTTCCTCGCAACGATGGGCGGCATCAAATGATTCGAGAAATATCCGCTCCGAGTGTTGACAATCGCCGACAGTCCGTTATACTACTCAACATGACCACGACGACGAAGGACACGACCATGACCTACGGACTGTTCGCAGCCGAGACCGACCGGCTCATCGGACCGGCGACTCCGACCCAGATCACCGCAAGCCTTGATGCCGACGAAACCGGCTGGATCCTGATTGACGCTGACGGCGATGTCGTCCATGACGGCTCATGGTCCGCACAGCAGACCGGAGTCCGCACGGTGTATGTCGCAGAGGTGCCAGCATGAGCGCTGCTCGAGTTACTCTGCATTGCAGCATCATCGCTGGGCGCTCCAGCGTTCGCTACGGCACGCCTCGCTGCTTTGACTATCTCGGCGACATTGAGCGAGATTCTGCAGGGCGCTGGCTGGCGCGTCCGGAGATCGGAGAGCCGATCACCAACCTTGCATCGCAGGGAGAGGCCGTCAGCGCACTCATCGAGCGGAGCGCTCTGTGAGCGCCGGGGAGCTAGTCGTTCTCGGTGCCGCAGCCTACGAGGCTCGGGTAACACCGCTAAAGACAGGTGGCCGTCGTGACGTAGAGGTCACGCCGATCAACCCGACCGGCCCGGAAGCGTTCGGCAGCACCGACGTTCTCGGAGTCCTCCGGCAGTTCTTCGACAGGCTCGATCAAGAGGCCGCAGAGCACGAGGGTGACCCTGTGGCGCTGTCTCAGGCGCTCGCACGCATGGAGGCTGTCCTGGCCGATGTGCGCCACGTTCGGGACACGATGAGGACGATGACCGCCGCCGCGCTGAAC
>Ga0209492_1000279_pt1 | contig 16700 bp, 25 predicted proteins | sample PPLLak12cMay2015_FD_187253 | JGI IMG/M metagenome (GOLD analysis project Ga0209492, IMG submission 187253) | Freshwater sediment microbial communities from Prairie Pothole Lake near Jamestown, North Dakota, USA - PPLs Lake P7 Core (1) Depth... | ecosystem: Environmental > Aquatic > Freshwater >... | reverse complement strand
CCGACGTGACGACCGAGCTGCAGATCCTCGCGGAGATGCAGACCACGAACATGCCGATCGAGGCCGTCACCGAGCAGCAGAAGCGCATCGTCGCCGTGCAGTTCGCAGGGCTGCCGCCAGAGCGCATGGACGAAATGATGACGGCCATCGACGAGCGACTGCTCGAACCGGATCTGCCCGACAACGTGGTCCCGCTGCGGCCCGACCCCAACGCGGAAGTCCGCGCCGCCATCGTGCAGTCGCTGGGGGCCGCCGGTGGCGCGTCCTGACGACACCGATGCGCTGATCGCGCAGGCACTGGCGGCCAAGGCTATGGCGCTGGCGCGCGATGCGCTGCGCCGCGACATGGCGCCTGGTCCTCAAGGCGATGCCGGGCCGCAGGGCGAACGTGGGCCGCAAGGCCCTGCTGGCGCCGATGGCCAGGACGGCCGCGACGGTGCAAATGGCCATGACGGCGCGACAGGCCCGCAAGGCCCGGCCGGTGAGCGCGGTCTGCAGGGCTACCAGGGCCCGGCAGGCGAGGACGGCGAGCAGGGCCCGCCAGGACAGGACGGCGAGCCTGGGCCGCGCGGCGATGCTGGCCCTGCTGGGCCTCGCGGCCTGGCCGGCACCGATGGCCGCGACGCCATGCCGCTCGCGCCGGCCCGCGCCGAGTTCGAGCGCGATGCGAAGACGCACCTCACGCTGCGCCTCATCGTCACGCCGGAAGACGGCGGCGACGGGCTACAGGCCATCCCTGTGCGCGGCGCCGATGGCCTGATGGTCGCCGCCGACATCAGCCTCTACAAAGCCGCGGCGTGACGCCAGGCTGACACCAAAGAAACCAAGAAGCCTCCATGGCCGTCGACATCGAATACAGACTCAGCGGCGGCGCCGCGAACAGCAACCCTGCAGCATCCACTGGCGGGGCCATGTCCAGCGTCGAGGCCGTTGGGTCGACGCTGTTCGATACCGTCAGCAACGCAGAGGCGCTGGCCGGCGACACGAACTATCGCTGCGTGTACGTCACCAACAACGGCGCGACTACGGCCAGCGCTGTGGTCATCTGGATCCAGGCGAACACCCCGAGCGCGACCACGGCCATCACTATCGCACTGGACGGCTCCGGGCTGAACGGCGAGGCCGAGACAGAGGTCAACGAGACGACTGCGCCCACGGGCGAATCGTTCGTGGCCGCGGCGAGCCAGGGCGCCGGCCTGTCCATCGGGACACTGGCGTCCGGCGACAAGTACGCGGTCTGGATCAAGCGCGTCGTTGATGCCAACACCGCAGGGTCGGCCTCTGACACGTTCACGCTGCGCACCAGTTACGACTACATCCCGTAATGGATGACGATCTTTCTTCCCGCGTCGAGGCCATCGAACGGCAGATGGCAGAGATCCGCGCGCAGTTCAAGAGCGCGGCGCATGAGCTGCGCGCCGATGACGACTTCATGCGGCCAGCGGCGCAGCGCTTGAGCGATCACGCAGCCGCGCACATATTCGACAAAGCGGCGAGAAGGCTCTTGTGGGCGGTCTTGGGAATCTTCGGTGCGGCGGCGGTGGGATTGGCAATGTTCCTGGCCGGCAGGGGATTCAAATGATGCGAGTCGTGCGTGCGTTCCCTTGGGCGAACGTCATGCTGTTCCTTGGTGGCGCGCTGCTGGTTGCTGTAACCGCGCCGATCATCGCGTTCAGTTTCGCTTCGCTGCTGGCGCTGTACGACGAGGCTTTCCCCGTCGCCGAGGCGAAGCTCGCCAAGGCCGAGATCGTGGACGATAAGCTGCGGTTTCAGTTGTTCGTCACAAGGCGCAGGGACTGCGAGACGTTGAAGATCGAAGGGTTCAGCGGCCCGCACCGACTCGCAATGGCAGCAGCAACGATCATGAAGCGCGAGGACGGGTTGGCACCGATCTCCTACCCTGTCGGCGTAACTGTGCTGTCGAGGCCGTGGATGATGTCGCCGGTCTATGGTCCGCACATCTGGATCTACGGGTACTACGACTGCGACGACAGGGTGGTCAAGCAACGGCTGATTGATGAGAGGCTGCCGTGAAACTCAGTCAAGCCGGCATCGACGCGATCAAGCGCTTCGAGGGCTTGCGCCTTCACGCATACCTTGACGTAGCCGGCGTGCCCACCATCGGCCACGGCCACACGCAGGGCGTGGAGATGGGGCAGCACATCAGCCAGGAGGTCGCCGAGAACTTCCTGCGCAGCGACTTGAGTTGGACCGAGTCCGCGGTGAACAACGCGGTGCGCGTTCCGATCTCGCAGTCGGCGTTCGACGCAATGTGCTCACTGTGTTTCAACATCGGCGAGACGGCGTTCAAGTCCAGCACGCTGATCCAGAAACTCAACGCGGGCGACATGGCCGGCGCAGCCGACGAGTTCCTGCGGTGGAACAAAATCACCATCGCGGGAGAAAAGCAGGTGAGCCCCGGCCTTACAAGCCGGCGAGCAGCGGAAAGGCAGATGTTCCTGTCTGCCGCCGCTGCTCCATCTGCGCCACCGCCGGCATCCGACATCTACGGCCAGGAGCATTCCATGCCCATCCCCATCGCCGGCATCGCGGCGGCATTGCTGCCGACGCTGATCGAGTCGATCCCCAAGCTGGCGTCGATCTTCAAGCCCGGGTCCGAAGTCGCGGAGCGCAACGTCGCAACGGTCGGCGCGGTGCTGGACATCGTGCAGAACGCCACGCAGGCAGTCAACGCCCAGGCCGCTGTCGAGAAGGTCAAGTCAGATCCCGTGGCGCGTCAAGCCGCGGAGAAGGCGATCGAGGCGCGCTGGTTTGAACTGACCGAGGGCGGGGGCGGTGGCATTGACGGAGCGCGCAAAGCCGACGCTGCGTTCGTAGCGAGTCATGAACCCGTGTGGCGTTCGCCATCCTTCATCGTCGCCTTGGCCTTGTTGCCGTTGGTTTACATGATCGTCGGCGCAGTGGTGGGCCTGTTCGGCGCCCCATTCAGCGAGGACGTTAGAGCCGCCATTGCCAACGGCATCGTCGGGTTGGTATTGGGTGGCCTCATCGGCTACTACTACGGTCAAACCACTTCACGCAACAGGACGCCAGCATGAAACAGACTCTCAAGCTCTACCCGTCGCCAAAGAACTTCCAATATCCCGACTTGGCGCCGTTGCCGTGGCGCACGTTTCGTGCTTACATCGACAGGTTGGTGGACGACGTTCCTGCTGACGAGCGCGAGACTGTCAAGATCGACCGCTCTGGCGTCGGGATCACGATCACATACGAGCACACGCTCACCGATGCGGAGATCATGGAAGAACGCCGGCAGAAGGCAATTGCCTGGGTTCAGTCGCTGCCGCGTGAACTGGCAGAGCGCGACGAGATCAAGGCACTCAAGGCGATCATCGGGGTCTGATGGTGTGTCGCGCCGCCTCAATTTCCTCGTCATCGAGCGCAAGATGGAGCAGATCGTGATCGACCTGCACGACGCGGCTCGAATGACGCAGGCGATTGACGTTGGCGTGGCTGATTTTCTGCGTCGGCAAGCCGATGCGATCCACGATGTCGTGCGTGAGATGCGCAGCGTGCTGGCGAGCGATGCGGATTCAAGTTTTGGTGGACTTTAAGGAGCAATGACATGCTGACGACTCAACAACTCGCAACGCTGAAAGCGGCGATCCTGGCGGACCCGGTGCTGGCGCCGCTCACCAGTGGACCGGGGACTGATTACGGCGCCATTGCGGCGGCCATGAGTGCAGATGCGGCGCCTTCGTTCACCGTATGGCGCACGGCGATCTCGCGCAAGGACTGCCAAACCGAAGGCTTCGATTGGACGCAGGCTGACAACCTGACGAACGGGCAGGCGCGCATCTGGGATTGGCTGTTCGACGGCGATTCGCAGTCCATGAACCCGAGCGAATCCGGCAAGCGGGCGGGGGTCGCGGAGTGCTGGAAGGGCACGGCGGCGAAGGTTGCCAATGCGACGTTCGTCCTGAACCAGTGCAAGCGCAACGCCACGCTGGTCGAGAAGTTGCTGGCGACGGGCAATGGCGCCTATGCCACGCCGGCCACGATGGCATACGAGGGTGGCGTCACCCTGAACGACGTTTCCGGGTTGTTCAATGCCTGATGTGAAGCTGGTCATCGCAGTCCCGACAGCCGGCAAGGTTCCGATGGGCTTCGCCTACTCGCTTGCGGGAATGATCGCCAAGGTGGGCGCGCATCGAATCCCGACGCTGCCAGAGGCGACCATCGAGCTTTGCATGGACATCGTGGAATCGAGCAACTGGATCACGAACCGCGAGCAGCTTGCACGCAGGGCCGTGGACAGCGGCAAGACACACCTCATGTTTCTCGATGACGACATGACGTTCGAGCCGCAGATTCTGGAGATCATGCTCGGGCGCCGGCAGCAGGTCGTCTGCACGAACTACCTGATCAAGACGGAGCCGGCGAGCAAGGCGGATTTCGTCGCGGTGGGCCTGGACGGCAAGCGGGTGCTGACACGCGAGGCGAGCGTCGGCATCGAGCCGATCGCTTACAGTGGTTTCGGGGTGTCGATCTTCGCTACCGAGGTATTCAAGAACACCCCGCAGCCGTGGTTCCTGCCGGAGTTCGATCAGGCGTCGAACAGCTACACGACCGAGGACAACCCTTTTTACCGCAAGGCGCGGGAAGCAGGTCACACGGTCTATCTCGATCACGACGCCTCAAAGCTGGTGAGCCACATTGGCGCGAAGGCGTGGAATTGGAAGGAAACATGCAATGGCTGACGCAAGCGTAAAGGTCACGACAAGCACCCAGATCACGCACATAGGCAGCGGCGCATCGCTCGCGGCCAATGCGTTCTCTGGGTCCGCAGATGTCAGCACGGCGCTGGCCGGCACGGGGAACCTCGCCCGCTACCCGCGAGCCGATGTGGTGCTGCTGATCGCTCCCACGGCGTCGATTGCGCTGGCATCGTCGGCGCTGTACCTGTATCGCAGGGACATCAACACCGACAGTACGAACGACAGTCCGATCCCAGCTGCGTCGAACAAGACCAAGTTCGTCGGTGCGTTTCAAGCCGCAGCGGCGACAACGGCAAGCACGACGCAGTATCTGGCTATCAAGGACGTTGACCTTGGCCCGCCGGGTGACTGCGAGTTCTACCTGGAGAACGGGCTGGCCGTGAACGTACCGGCGGGTTGGACGCTCAAGGTCACGCCGAAGACCGACGTTGGATCAACGACGTAAGGCCACGCCGTGCTGATTCTCGAAAGGCCGTGGACGAGACAGCCGCAGGGGGCTGTGGAGGTTGATTGGAGCAACCCACTCGGAAGGTCCGCACGCGAAATATATGTCCCGTCGGTATCGCGCACGTTAGTAAAAGGCTATCAAACGTCGCTCGTCTCAAGCGCAACAGTGCGCCCGACGGACAAAGGGTTTGCAGTATCGACAACTGCGGCGACCATGCAGGGCGTGAAGATCGCCAACAACGCCGAAGACATATTGAATGGGGCAACTACTGCGACCATCGCCCTCTTGCGGAAATGCGCCGACACCACTGCGCGAAACAGCACAATTTTCGGGTACGCAGTCACGCTCGCCGGGAACATTGACCGCGTGCTGGCCCACTCCCCGTTCTCGGACGGAAATTTATATTTAGACTTCGGCAATTCCACTGCTGGCGACGGGCGGGTGTCTGTTGGGTTCACCAAGTCAACCGCGTGGGAGACGTTGGTCTTTGTTGCTGGCTCTCGCGTAGGGCGCGAGGTATGGCGGAATGGTGTGAGAATTGTCAATGACGCATCGGCCAACTTTTCCAGGGTTTCTGTAGTTAACGCGCCATTTTACGTTGGTGGCACTTATTACGAAAACCCGGGATCAACAACGTCGGATGTCGGCGATATTGCTCTGTTCGTCGTGGCTTCGAATGAGTGGACGGTTACCGAAATCCAGGCATTCAACAATAACCCATGGCAGGTATTGCGCCCCCGCCGCATCTACATCCCCACCGCCACCGCAGCCGCCGCCAGCACCTACACCCTGAGCGCCGCGACCTACACCAACCTGACCGCAACCACCGCGCTGCCGCGTGTCACGGTGACCGTCGCATAAAGGCAAGCACATGAGCATCGTCAGCAGCACATACACCCAGGACGCGCACACGCAGGCAAACGGTGAGCGCTATGTGGTCGAGTACCACACCGACAGCGAGAGCCGCGTCCACCAAGTCGGGCCGTGGCTCGCGCCGGTCGGCTTCGACGTTGCCGCCCGCGTGGCTGAGCGTGCGGTAGCGCTGGCAGAGCAACTGGCAGAAGCAGAGGCAGAGGGGATCATCAATGGCGCTTGACCTCAAACACCAGACCGCAGCGGAGTTCGCTGCGCGCTTCTGGGCGCGACTTAAAGCCGCGTATCAGGCCGGCGACAAGCTCGCCTATCACCGCATGGTGTGGTGGCTGTGGTCGAAGATCCAGGCCGGCGATCTGACGAGCGATCAGGTGCGGCTGTCGTTCAACGCGGCGTACTCGCGCACGCTCACCGTGGCGCAGTGGAACAGCCTTGTCACGACGCGCTTCATCCCGATCAAGGACCGTTACCTAGCCATGCTGGCCGAGGGTGATCTGTAATGGCAAACATCTTCTGCTCAAGCACGGGCAGCAATACCAGCCCCTACGAAACGTGGGCGAAGGCTGCGACGACGTTCACCACGGCAGTCGGCGCGGCCACGGCCAGCGGCGATGTCATCGCAGTCGATGCGTCCAGCCCGCCCGCCGACATTGCTGCGGACACGACTTGGACCTTCGTAAACCATGTGAGCGTCATCGCCAGCACGAACAGCGGCACCAGCACGATCACGCCGACGACGATGGGGACGACGACATATCTCGGTGTGAGCGGAGCAACGTCTTACGCAATCACACTGGCTGGCGCGTTCAAGGTCTACTTCTACGGGATCACGTTCAGAGTCGCCGGATCGTCAAATAAGACGATGACGCTGAACAGCAGCGACGGAGGCCATTTCGAGTTCGATAGTTGCTATATCTGGATCGGGACATCGGTTTTTGCATCATTGCAACTTGGGGCGCCTAACAGTCATTTCACTGTTTGTCGTAATACGGTATTTAGGTTCGGGACAACTTCGCAAGCGTTTGCAATTCGCGGGCGCTGCGAGTTTTACAACTGCTCGATATCGTCCGCCGGTTCTGCGCTCTCAACTATGGTGGCAAACGCCGGCAACGCCAACGGGCGCCGTTTTGTCGGGTGCGACCTTTCCCACATCACCGGAACACTAATCGAGAATGATTCAAATCAGTCAGCCCAGACAACATTCGTGCAATGCAAGCTAGGTTCCGGCGTCACTGTTCTCGGCACGCAGACATCGGTGCCTAATAAAGGCTCTGCAAGTGCCGTGCTTCTAGACTGCTCCAGCGGAGACACCCACGGTCTGTTCGGCTACTACGATGCCTTCGGATCGTGCATCAGCGATGTCGGCATCTACTACACCAGCGGCGCTGCTGCGCAGTCGTGGAAGATCACGACGACGGCGAATTGCAGCTACTACACGCCGTTCGTCACGCCGTCGATTGACCTGTACCACACCGGGACGAGCGCGATCACGCCCTACCTTGAAATCCTGCGCGACGGCAGCGCGACGGCGTATCAGAACGACGAAGTGTGGGGCGAGTTCTCGGCGAAGGTGACGAGCGGCACCGTCATGGGCACCGCGTACACCGACAAGATGGCGCTGCTCGGGACTGCCGCAGATCAGGCCGCAGGCGCTGGCACGGGATCGTGGACCGGAGAGGCGGGCACGGCATGGTCTGGCAAGATCGACAGCGGCAGCGCGCTCACGCCTGCTGAAAACGGCCATATCAGCGCCAGAGTCTTCGTCGGCGAGCCGAGCATCACCGTCTACGTTGACCCGCAGATCAGGACGGCGTAAATGGCCGACTTCTCCCGCGTCACTCCGACAGGCTGGAGCCAAGGCGACGACGCCAGCGATGCGGCGCGGGTCACGCCGACAGGGTGGGAGCAGATCAATGCGGTTGCGACGGGTGGTGCCCAGACCCTGTACTGGGTCGTCGCCCCGACCGCGCTCGCTGACTACACAGACGACGACACCAGCGCCGGGTATATCCGCAATGGGCAGGACGACACCGGCAGCGCGCTTGCAGCCGGCAGCTACGGCAGCATCGCCTCGCCGACAACTCCTGGCGCCAATGTCGTAGACGCAGCAGCCGCAGCGACGGGCTTGACCCCGGGAACCGCCTACCGTATCGCCTGGACGATCTGGGACGGCGTTAACTACGGCGGCGGAACGGCCACGAAGGTAGTCGAGTCGGCGTCCTTTACGACGATCAATATCCCGGTCTTCATATACCACTATCTGCACCATCTCGGCTCGATGTCGAACTAAAGGAACGAATCATGTTTTTTGTCCGACAAGGCGCAACGCACAAGTTGCTGATAGGCCCGGTGGTGGCGGTGGCGAACGGCTACGTTCCTGTGACGACGTTGGACCTGTCCACGGCTGACGAGAAGGCGGCGATCCTGCATGACAACGGTACCGTGGTCAGCATCAGTGCTTACACGTTCGCTGCTGTCACCAGCGCGGACGGGTACTATCACCTGACGCTGCAAAGTGGGATCACTAACACCGTCGGTCATGTGACCATCGTCATCAACGACGACAGCCTGTGCCTGCCGGTCAAGGCAGAGTACACGGTGATCGACACGGTGGCCTATGACGCACTGTTCGCCGACGGCGCCACGGGTGCGTTCACCGGGGTCGCGCTTGCGGCGGATCAGGCAGTCAACGCGACGAAACTTGCCGGTCAAACCATCACCGCCGCTGCTGGCGTCACGTTCCCGACATCAGTAGCCAGCCCGACGAACATCACAGCCGGGACGATCACGACAGTGACGACCTTGACGAACCTGCCAGCGATCACGTCGAACTGGCTGACGGCGGCAGGCATCGCAGCCGGCGCGCTCGACGGTAAGGGCAACTGGAACATCGGCAAGACGGGATACGCGCTCACGGCGACCACGGGGCTCGGGAACCAGACGGCGAACATCACTGGCACGATCACCACGGCGACGAGCGTCACCAACCAACTGACTGCAGCGCAGATCGCAACCGGCGTGTGGCAGGACGCGACTGCAGGCGACTTCACGACTGCGAGTAGCATTGGTAAGGCGCTGTACGTTGCCAACGTGGTGCCGGGCGCGGCTGGAGGGCACTTCATCGCCGGCACGAACGCAGCGACGAGCATCACGACGGCCCTCACTGCAAACATCACGGGCAACCTGTCCGGCAGCGTTGGCAGCGTCACCGGAGCGGTGGGTAGCGTGACGGGCGCTGTCGGCTCGGTCACTGGTGCGGTGGGAAGCGTCACCGGCAATGTCGGCGGTAACGTCACAGGGTCGGTCGGCTCTGTGACTGGGAATGTCGGCGGCAACGTGATCGGATCGGTGGCCTCTGTGACCGCACTCACCACGGCAAACATCGCAGATGCGGTTTGGGACGAGACCATCGCAGGCCATGCTGCCGCGGGCAGCACCGGAGAGGCGCTGGCCGGCGCAACTGCCCCGAGCGCGGCCTCGGTTGCCGATGCTGTCTGGGATGAGGTGCTGTCTGGTCACCTGACCGCTGGCACTACCGGAAACGCGCTCAACGCGGCAGGCTCGGCAGGCGACCCGTGGAGCACGGCACTGCCAGGCGCATACGGCGCCGGAACTGCAGGCAAGCTGATCGGTGACAACGTGAACGCGACGATCAGCAGCCGCGCCACGCAGACCAGCGTCGACACGATCGACGGCATCGTGGACAGCATCCTCGTGGATACCGCCGAGATCGGGACGGCCGGCGCTGGGTTGACTGCGCTGGCGACCGCGGCGAATCTGGCGACAGTCGCCGGGTACTTGGACACCGAGATTGCCGCGATCTTGGCCGACACCAACGAGCTTCAAACGGACTGGGCTAACGGTGGCAGGCTGGATCTCATCCTCGACGCGCGGGCCTCGCAGACATCGGTCGATGACGTGCCCACGAACGCGGAACTGGCGACGGCGCTTGGCACGGCCGACGACGCAGTGCTGGCTCAGGTCGCGCTTGTCAAGGCCAAGACCGATCTGATCCCGGCTGCACCGGCTGCGGTGGGCGACATCCCCACAGCCACGGCGAACGCTGACGCGCTGCTCAACCGCGACATGAGCGCGGTCAGCGACACCAACGCTCGGAGCCCGCTCAACGCCCTGCGCTTCCTGCGCAACAAGTGGAGCATCAGCGGCACGACGCTGACCGTGACCAAGGAAGATGACAGCGCATCGGCGTGGACATCGACCGTGGCGACCACCCCTGGGGCCGACCCAGTGACCGGCAACGACCCAGCATGAGCGATAACACTCAGGTCGTCGCCGGCAGCGGCGACTTCATTGCCACCGACGACATCGGCGGGGTGAAGTACCAGCGGGTCAAGCTGGTATACGGTGCCGATGGGGTGAACGCTGGTGATGTGTCGGAAGTCAATCACTTCCCGATTGCCGAGCGGTACTTCGAGCCCTCCAGCACGATGCGAGATGCGTTCGGCCGGGTGCGCGTCTCGGCGCCTCAAGTCCTGGGCTTCGGCGCCTTCGAGTACGGCCTTAACACCGCCTACATCGAGTCATCTGTCAACGGCTCGGGCGCTGTCGCAAACCTGGTCAACGAGTCGAGCGTGTCGTTGACAAACGGCGGCGGCACATCCGGCCACTACGCCTACGCAGCCACCAGGCAGTTTCATCGCTATGTGCCTGGCCGGTCGCAGCTTGTGCGGTGGACGGGCAGTTTCGGCACCCCTACAGCCAACGTGCGCCAGCGGGCCGGGTACTTCTCGACCCGCAATGGCTGCTTCATGGAGTACGACGGGACCACGCTGTACTTCGTGCGCCGCACCTACACCAGCGGCAGCGTGGTTGACAACCGCGTGGCACGGGATGACTGGAGCGACCCGCTGGACGGCACGGGGCCGTCAGGAATCAACATGGACTTCGCGGGCGGCACGACGTGGCTCGCGTGGGTCGACCTCGAATGGCTGGGCGTCGGCCGCTACCGTTTCGGCGTGGCGTCACCGTCGACCGGGGAGCTGATCGTCTGCTACGTCGGGTCGGGCACCAACAGCCTCGTGGTGCCATACATCACCACGGCCAATCTTCCAGTGCGCTACGAGGTCCACAACACCGGCGACGCGGCGGCCGTCACGATGAAGTGGATCTGCTACGCCGTGGACACCGAAGGCGGTGATGAGGGTTCTTTGCCCATCCAGTCCGCCATTGACAGCTCCACCACGCCGAAGCCTCTGGCCACCACGTCATACATGCCGATCATCGCCCTGCGCGCGGCCGCGGTCGGACCCAACAGCGTGCCCAACCGTGGGCAGATCATCCTGCGCGCCCTGTCTGCCTTCATCGGCGGATCAAACAGCGGCCACTTCAGGGTCATCCTCAACCCGACCACACTGACGGCCAACGGCGGGGCGGTCACCTGGTCATCCGCTGGAGCGCTCGGGGAGCTGGCGACATTCACGCAGGCCGGGGATACCGTCTCGGGCGGCACCGTCATCGACAGCTTCTACGTCGGCGCGTCGGCCCAGAACAAGGGCGGCGGTGACGCGGACCTGTACCGCCGCCTGCCCCTGGTATACACCGAGATGGGCAGCGTGCAGGACACGATCGTGCTGGCTGGCCGGTCCATTGGTGGCGCGACCGACTGCTACGGTGCGGTGACCTTCCAAGAAGTGTACTGATGTGCTTCCGGTCCTCTTCAATGCGCAGCCACGTGGAGTCCGGTCACTTCTTGCGTTCTGGATGGGCGGTGCCGGAGCTGTCCCTGCGCCAGAGCATGGCTCAGTCCGCGGCATGCTTGCGCCGTGGATGGGTGGCGCTGGCGCAGAACCAGTCGCGGACGAGCAGGGCGGTGTCTCGTCGCTGCTCGCATTCTGGATTGGCGGCGCCGCGCCAGGAATCGCAGTCGACGAACCGGCCATACCGCCAGGCGGTGTACGGCGCCGCGACGTGGCCGGCGTGCCGCTCACAGACCGCCGTGCCAGGCTCATCGGTGACGAGGACGAAATCCTGCTGGCGATGACGCTGGCCGCTTGGAAGGGCACACTGCAATGACGCTGTTCGTCAAGTTCGAGGGCCTGAGCGAGGTCACTGGGTCGCTGCGGCGCCTGCCGGAGCACCTGGAGAAGTCGACCATCCTCAAGATGAGTCAGGTGGCCTATGACGAGGCGCAGAAAGGCGCCGGCCGCCACGTCAAGACCGGGGCGCTGTTTCAGTCGCTGTTCAACCGCGCCATCCCGAACGGCCGCGAGATCGGGCACGACCCGCAGCGCGCGCCGCATGCCATCTTCGTGCAGCTGGGCACGCGACCGCACGAGATCCGCCCGAAGAACAAGAAGACCCTGCGCTGGGCGTCAGGCAACGGGTTCGTCTTCGCCAAGGTCGTCAAGCACCCCGGCTACATCGGCGACGCCTACCTGATCAACGCCGCGACGCTCGCCGTGCGCGAGTTCTCCCGCATCCTCGACGAATCACTGAAAGAGGCCCCCTGATGGCTACCACCTACACATACCCGGATGCCTATCTGGCGCGCTTTTGCACCGAGGAACGCGAAGCCCGCGCCCTGGCCGACATCACACTCATGGCCGGCGACAATACGCTGTCGGCCGACTGGACCGAGCGGCTCACGATCCTGCAGGCTTACGTCCTGTCGTGCCTTGAGAACCAGGCCGACGCCGAAGACCTGTTCACCGCGAAGCTGAAAAGCTACCGGCAGCAGCTCGACGTTATGCTGCCGCAGGCGGTCGCGGCCTCCCTGGCCACGGCAGGCACGATCAGCAACATCGGCCTGATGTCGATCCCGCTGGAGCGCGGCTGATGTTCCGCGACCTCGAGACCGCGCGCGACGCGCTGGCGCAGTGCGCGACGATCACCACGGCGCAGGCTGGCGACCCGGCGACGGGTTCCTGCGCGATCGGGCTGGAGGCGAATATCTCGCCGGCCGACTACCCGATGATCCGCATCGTCCCGGTTCGCATCGTGCCTGGCAAGGGCTACGGCGCGCGGTCCTGCGAGGCCCTGCTCTACTTCGGCGTGCCGATCGCAAACAGCGAAGGACTCGAAGCCGTCTACGAAGAACTGTTCGACTTCGAGGCCGAGATCATCGACGTCCTGGGCGCGCTCCGCGGCCGGTATATCGAGACCGTGACCGACGAGGACCGGCTCGACACATACAAGCTCATGGCGATCCGGTGCGAGATTTCCGACCTGTCGCACGTCCGGCTAGCTGGAGTGGCAAATCTGGCGGTGAGCTACGCGATCGGGTCTTAAGGCCCGCCAACCGTCCCGATGTAGTACGCCGGATCGCGCCCCGCGTTGGCGATCGACTCCGGCGACACGCCGCGCAGCACGGCCTCGGCCTTCGCGCGCGAGCCCATGACACGCCCGGCGACGGATTCGTTCAGCCTGTTGATGAAGTACGCATCGCCCTCGGGGTCGCGTTCCTTCGCCGTGCGGCCGGTCAGGTCCAGGCGCGGGGACATCACGCAGCGGCAGTGAGGATGAAAAGGCGGCTTCGGCGCCACGGCCTTGGGGTATACCCCTGGCCCGAGCCCGTACAGGTCGCGCCCGGCCATCAGCGTGCAGATGCACACTTCGCCGCCTGGCGCGCGGCGGATCTGGACGAACTCTACGTCGGGGTCCAGCATCAGCCGCAGCGCCTCGGCGTCGCTGTAGGCCCGGTGGAGCTCGGTGCGCGCGATGCGGCTGGCGAAGTAGCGCATGCGCTCGTAGAAGGCCACCTGCAACCGCTTCTCTAGCAGGGCCTGCCCATCTGCGCCTTCCAGGCTGTCCAGCGCAGCCAGAGCCTCGGAATAGGCCGCGCGCAGGGCGCCGGTCTTGAGCCCGTCGACCTGCAGCTGCGCCAAGGCCCGCGTCATCCCGTCGCGCACCGCAGAATCTGGCAGCAGCGCCTCGCGCATGTAGCGCGGCAGCTTCGGATTCTGCGGAGACATCTTCAGCGGCTCGGCACCTGGCTCACGGAACGAGTAGCCCTCGAACAACTGCAGCGCCAGCGCGCGGGCATCTATCCAGCCCTGCGTGTGGCGTGAAACGACGCCCTGCACGATCTCGCCGGTCGTCGCGGACTCAGACCACAGGCGGATCGACAGCGACACGGCGCCGACAGCCATGGCCATGACGTCGGCGGTGCCCACGGACTGCGCCAGCAGGCCCGAGAACGCGGTCGCCATGATCTCGGCCATCGCGCCCTGGAACCCTGCTATCACCTGCGTCACGGCCTCGCGCGGCGGCGTGCCGTCGCGGATCAGCACGACGAGCGCGTCCATGGCGTCGCGCAGTTCGGCGTCGAGGCCGGCGACAGTCGCGGCCAACAGGGCAGCTTCTTGTTCTGGTGTCATATCTTCCCCGCCATGTCTGCCGCCATTGAAACAACCCGCCAGGCCTCTATGCGGCCCACGACGCACCGGACGCGCACGATGGTGCAGGCCTCGCGCCGACCAATGCCCGACCGCAGCAGTGACAGCGCGATGGCCAGGCGCCGTGCACGCTCCAGCGTCCGCGGGTTGAGCGTGTGCACGGCTTCGAGCAGGTGCTCGTCGCTCATAGGCCCTGCACCCGCAGGCCGGCTGGATTGGCGTCCTGAATCCCGATCAGTCCGGCAAAGGCCCGCGACAGCGCGTCGACCTGGTCGTCTTGCTTGCCGTTCGGGAACATCCGCATCTCGTCGATGAGCGCAGCATTCCATGGCCCGCGCATCATCAGCACGTTGCCTACGTTGATCTGCGATGCCAGCGGCTCGGCGCGCGTGACCTTGTCGCCCGTCTCGGGGCTGGTGTGCACGCTGTAGCCGGCGAGCTGCCGGGACAGGTGCAAGACCTGCGTCTTGCCGGCCTGGCCAGGGTCTTGCGGGATCGAAACCCGCACGCCCACGCCGTCGCGGCTTGCCGTGTTGCGCAGCGCCGCGTCGCGCTCGTCGGGCCCCACCCGCAGCCGCACCATGTCGCTGATGACGAACCGGCCGTCACGCAGCTTGCCCAGGCGAGCGCCCGCGGTCCAGTCGCCATCTGTCGTCGAGGCCAGATCCCAGCCGCGCAGCCACTGCGTCGGCAGGGCCGGCAGGGCGTCGACGATCTGGATCTGATCCGGCTTGAACAGCCCGCCCTCAGGCGGCGCCGGGCGCTGGCGGTACTGGCCCGCGAAGGTGTACGGGCTGGCCGTCTCCATGCGGCGCAGATCCTCGACGCCATGTTTCTCTGGCCACAAAGGCGTGCCATCATCCTGCCAGGCGGACAGGCAGAGGTGTTCCCACGTCTCGCCGTTTCCGCCGGCCAGCAGCCAGCCGCTCAGATCGTCCTCGTGCAGACGCTGCATGACGAGGATGATCGGCGTGTTCTCCGGGTCGTTCTTCCGGCTTTCGAGCGTGTTTGCGAACCAGTCGAGCACGCCCTGGCGCACGACGTCGGACCTTGCCTCATCGGCCTTGTGCGGGTCGTCGATGACGATCGCGCCGCCGAACCCTGAGCGCATCTTGCCGGCGCCGAAGCCCGTGATGGTGCCCGCGGCGCCGGTGGCATACATCACCCCGCCGGCGGTCGTCGACCAGTGCGCGCGGGCCTCGTCGGCCAGCTGCACGCCTGGGAAGATCTCCCGGTAGGCCTCGTGCTGTATCAGGTCGCGCACGTTGGCGCTATTGCTCGCCGCCAGGGTGGCGCTGTAGCTGGTGTGGATGAACTCGGCATCTGGAACCTTTCCCAGAGCCCAGGCGATGAACATGACAACGGCGAGCTCGGTCTTGCTGTACCGGGGCGGGATGTTGATGATCAGTCGCCGGCACTCGCCGCGGAAGACGCGCATCAGGGCGTTGCAGATCAGCCGGTGATGGGGGGCCCGGCGCCACTGGAACCCGCGGCGCTTGCCGAACATCCAGCGGGCGAAGAAGTAGAGATCCTGCCGCGCCATCTCGGCGGCGACGAATCGCTCGCGGAGATCGTGCTCGGGGCTCATACCTTCCCGGCCACCTCGGCCGCGATGCGCGCGAACTCGCCAGGCGTCAGGCTCACCGACTGGATCGGGCCGCCGCCGGGGCCGGTGTGCTCCTTGCGGTCGATGTACAGCCCGACCGCCTTGCCGCGGGCGACCTCTGCCGCGATCGCCGCCGACATCTGCTCGGCTTTCGCCGCCATGTTACGTAGGCTCTTGAGGTCGGCCAGGTGCGATTCGAGGGTGATCTGGGCCTTCTCAGCGATCGGTGCGCGCAGTTCTTCGATGCGCCCCCTAACGTCCCCGTGACTCGCCAATTCGCTCGCGCGCTTGCGGATCGTCTCGGCCTTCATGTTCCCGGCGTCGAACGCCATGCGGTAAGCCTCGCCGTGGTTCTTCCCCGACGCCACAGCCTGCGCAAACTTCTCGCGCTTGGGCGTGATGCTCACGCCGTCTCCTTCACCCTGCCCGCCGCGACCTCATCGAACGTCTGCCCGGTGGCCTCCAGCGTGGCCTGCTTGCCGGTGAACTCCTGCCAGCGCTTGACAGCGACGTCCACATAGGCCGGCGACAACTCGATGGCGTGGCACGCGCGGCCCGTCATCTCGGCGGCGATGATCGTGGTGCCGCTGCCGCTGAACGGCTCGTAGACGGCCTGGCCTGGGCTGCTGTTGTTCTCGATGGGGCGCTTCATGCACTCGACGGGCTTCTGGGTGCTGTGG
>Ga0209492_1000278_pt1 | contig 16744 bp, 16 predicted proteins | sample PPLLak12cMay2015_FD_187253 | JGI IMG/M metagenome (GOLD analysis project Ga0209492, IMG submission 187253) | Freshwater sediment microbial communities from Prairie Pothole Lake near Jamestown, North Dakota, USA - PPLs Lake P7 Core (1) Depth... | ecosystem: Environmental > Aquatic > Freshwater >... | reverse complement strand
CCCGTTCATGCCCGTTTCTACTGAGCCTTAATTTTGATATTCCGGATGAGATCTCATTCCTCATCCGGCTTATCTCTCAAAAGTTGAACGAGAAATGAATGGTCAGATGGGATTATTCACCAGGGAACATATCATATTCCTGAAATTTCATACTTAAAACTCTTCAGTAAGCTCTTCCAACCAGTGTCGCCTTCCCCTGCTTCCCGCATACAATGCAGGGGCCTCCTGTATCTGATACATACTGCGAACGCACCTCGGTACCAAGAATACTCGCATTTGTTTTCTCCTCAATAACGTCCCCGCATTCCTTCTGTCTGCACCAGTTCACAACTGCAACGTTACCGGCATCGAGTGCAGGACTGATGGCGTCCAGCGAATTAACCAGAGAGAGGTGGGACTCTGTGTGCTCTTCAGCCCGGGCACGCAGTGCATCGGTAACCTCTCCCAGCACGCGAGCTGTATCTCCTTTCACCGATGCCAGGCTGATGGAATCCTTTCCCCCGGTACGCTTCACAGCCATGACTTTTCCCGCATCAAGATCGCGGGGACCGAGTTCAAGCCGGAGCGGTACTCCGCGAATTTCCCACCAGTAGTATTTCGCCCCCGGACGCATATCGCGGGTATCAAGTTTCACCCGGTAGCCCGCTGCTGTGAGATCCGTTGCCAGTTGCTGTGACGCGGCCATCACGTCTTCATGGCGTTTTCCTATCGTTATCGGGATGATCACTATCTGGATTGTGGCCACACATGGCGGGAGGATAAGCCCCTTGTCATCTCCGTGTATGCTGATCAAAGCGGCAATGGAGCGCTCTGAGATCCCGTAACAGGTCTGTTGGGCGAATTTCCGTTCCCCATTTTTATCCTCGTAGGTTATATTGAAAGTCCGGGAAAAATGATCGCCGAGATGGTGCACTGTCCCGATCTGGAGTGTTTTGCCATTCGGCATAATTGCATCTACAGCTATGGTAAAATCTGCACCGGGGAATTTGTCCCAGTCGGGGCGTTTTGAGACGAGAGTCGGGATGCAGAGACCATCATAGAATTCCCGGTAGAGCCGTATTGCCTCTTCGACCTGAACATTTGCCTCTTCCCATGTTGCATGAACCGTATGAGCCTCTTTAAAAGATGTAATTTCCCGGAGGCGGATGAGCGGGCGGGTCTGTTTTGTCTCGTAACGAAATGTATTTACAATCTGGTAGTACCTGACCGGGAGATCAGCATGTGAGCGGATCCACAGGGCATACATAGGATAGATAGCTGTCTCACTGGTCGGGCGCAGCGCAAGTTTGACATCAAGCGGGACAGTCCCCCCATGGGTCACCCAGTAGACTTCGTCTTCGAAACCCTTGATATGCTCTGCCTCTTTCATGAATTCCTGTTCGGGGATCAGGAGGGGGAAGAGTGTTTCCTGATGATCGCGGTCAAGGAGATCGCGGAGCCTCTGGTATACAAATTTGCGTATCGCAAACCCGTAGGGATACCATACATACAATCCCTTGACAGGGTAGCGGACGTCCATAATCTCAGCCCGCCATAAAATATCGTTATACCATGCAGAAAAGTCTTTTTTTAACGGCAGGGCCCCCGCATCATCGTCCATGAACCAGTTCCTCTAAGCTACTAAATGTATGATAACCGGTGTAATAAAAGCCTCGACAAATGCGGCGATGAGTACAAGAGGTATAACGTAGAGCATAAACAGCCGGGCAAATCCCCGTGCTTCCTCCGCAGCGTCTCCCCCGTTATACCATTCAGCTATCAGCGACTGGGCAAGCAGGATACCAAATGAACCGGCAAGGATGAACGCCGGGATCTCAAAGATACCATGGGGGAGGATTGCTGCGGCGACAAAAACTACAGAATGATCCTTGTGCACGATCTCCATGATAGAACCGATCAGAATGCCATTCAGGCTCAGGATAAATATCGTCAAAATGCCAAATGATGCGCCTCCTAAAAAAAGCAGGATGCAGGCTTCAAGATTATTAAAAAAGAGCCTGGCAAAGATTTCCGGAGTATCTTTTCCCATGATCTGACCGGCAATCTCTTTTTCAAAGAGTTTCATCAGATCTTCTCCGACCTGCGGATTCTGCATCGTTCCGACCCAGCCAACGGTGATCGTTGCAAAAAAGAGGAGTATCGTGATTATTATCGCATTTGTTAATGGCGATTCAGACATAGAGTACCATCCGGGTCATATCCCGTATCCCGGGAGCAAGACCGACTACTATCATTGCGAGGAGGACCAGGTGCCAGAATGCGGGATTTGCCTCTTTGCGGTACATCTCCATAATGTAGATCGCCGGGAAGAGCACGACCAGTTTTAAGGGAAACATCACAAATGCCGTACCCGTCCATTCAATCAGGGCCGATCCTACAACATGCTGTTCGATATACTGCACTGATGGATGCAGGTCTATTCCGAAACTCGTGGCACTGGCATCCAGCAGCTGCCCAAAAAGGAGCGTAACATAGAGTGGATTGGTCACATACTGCCAGCGCAGCACGTACCGCATACATGCGAAGACCAGCAGGGTCGCAGCCGTCGCCATCAGGGGGATAACAGCCAGGACGAAGAGATCGATTCGGGTGTGCGTCATTCCCCATGCAAAAAGGACCAGCGCGACACAGAATACCGAGAAGATTCCGACACCGGCATATATCCTGAGATAATTCTTACACAAGCCCTGTTTTTCCAGGAAATGCGAGATAACGAGAATCGTCACCGTATAGAAAAATATCACGAAATAAATCAGAGGGGTGACGATCAGGAACTGGAGATCAGACTGGATCATACGGGAATCCTGGATTACCCGGAGCACACCCCCTAATATGATGTAGGGGAGAGTAGCCATCACAAACGGACCGTCAAGAGGAAATCCGGATTTTTTAAACCAGCGGTAAATGAAATACACGGCAACGATAAGAATGAGTGCGTAGGTAAGTGTTTCTACGGCATTATAGGGTTGCTCGTATCGTATAGGATCGATGTAGTATTTGTATATGAAATCACTAATCATCCATGATCAGAATGAGTGCAGATGCAATAAAATTACTCAAACCGAAGGTTTTTGACAAGTCCAAATGGATGCAGCTGCCAAGGGATGTTGTCATCGGTCACGATGTTTTCGGGCAGATACCTTCGGTCTGCGAAGATCTCAAACTTGGTACATCTGCGCTCCTGATATCCGGGAAAGGTACGATGGGTGTTGCGGGGAACACTATCCGGAATATCATGCGTCCATCTTATACCGTCAAGACCTTCCTTGCAAACGAGATCAGCATCCCTGTCATCAAGAAGGCACAAAAAGCTGCGGGGGGATTGGACTTTATTATTGGTGTTGGCGGGGGGCGGGTGATCGATACTGCGAAAATCGTTTCATACAATCTCGATCTCCCGTTTATCTCCATCCCTACCGCCGCATCTCATGACGGTATCGCCTCATCCCGCGCATCGGTGCCTACCGGTGAAGGACATGCATCGCTGGATGCCCAGCCCCCTATTGCAATTATTGCTGATACGGGGATTATCGCTGCTGCCCCCCACAGGCTCCTTGCCGCAGGGTGCGCAGATGTGATCTCGAACTATACTGCCATTCTTGACTGGGAGCTTGCTCACCGGGTTAAAGGGGAACCTATGAGCGAGTATGCAATAGCGCTGTCGAAGATGACGGCTGAGATATTAATGAGCAACGCCCACCTGATCAAACCCAACCAGGAGCAGTCTGCGTGGTTCGTTATCAAAGCGCTCGTGTCCAGCGGGGTTGCCATGAGCATCGCAGGATCTTCCCGCCCGGCAAGCGGAGGTGAGCATAAGTTCTCTCACGCACTTGACAAGCTGGCCCCGGGAAAGGCGCTTCATGGCGAGAGTTGCGGGATCGGGACAATCATTTCCATGTACCTCCATGGCGGGGACTGGAGAGGTATCCGCAACTCCCTGAGGAGTATCGGAGCCCCTGTGACGCCCCGCGAACTTGGCATAGATGACGCAATAGTTGTCGAAGCTCTCCTCATGGCAAAAACTATCCGTCCGGAGCGCTTCACAATATTCGATATGGGGATAACACGGGAATCTGCTCAGAATCTCGTGCAGATGCTCTACATGGAGTGAGTGTGGTCAGCATGTCTGAGATAAAAACAAAGGTGACCCTGGTCGGAACCGTACTTGCAAAACAGGGTGTAGAATTTATTTATGAGGGTGAAGCTGCCGACTGTAACTCCTGCAAGGTGAAAAAGGCGTGCAATAACCTCCAGGTTGGCAGGAAATACCGCATCGTATCGGTACGGTCAACGCACCATGAATGCATGGTCCACCTGGATGGAGCAACTGCAGTTGAGGTTATGGAGGCACCAGTCACTGCTTTGATCAATGCGGATATGGCAATCGTCAATTCAAAGATCAAGGTCGACCTCTCATGCAACAAGAGTGACTGCAGGAGCTATTCCCTCTGCCGCCCGGATGGGGTGGTGGATGGCGAAAAGTATATTGTTACCGATGTACTTGGCAATGCTTCTGATATCTGTCCGAAAGGACGGGCATTGAAACTTGTTGATATTAAACCCGGGTAATTTTGCTCACGCCTCACTTAAGGAACAGACTCGTTCATATTCACTCGCTGCACCCTACCGATTTGACCGCAAGCAGGTCATCCAGCATCCGTTTGGCAGGTGAATGAACTTTTCTCCTGAATACACACATCCAGGCTTTTTTTTGTCCATAAATCCTGACAATAGTCCTGACGATTTTATCACCCCAAAAAAGCAAAGCGAGTATTTATACAGTCACATAGCCAGACCTTCAGTTATTCATGACGGAAGGTACATCGGGTCTTCAACCGGGAATGTACGACAGAATTCAGGAACAGGTATACTTCCTGCTCGAATCTCCGGCGAACCATAACAGGGCACGGAAATTCATTATTTATTTTATTGCTTCACTGATCCTGCTCAACGTTATAGCGGTTATTCTCGAAACAAAATATGAGTTATTTATTGAGTACCAACCCTGGTTCTTTGCAATAGATTTTTTTTGCGTTTTTGTTTTCTCGATTGAATATGCCCTCAGAGTCTGGGTCTGCGTCAGGGATGCACGGTATTCTTCCCCCATCAAAGGACGAATCCGGTATGCTTTATCACCCTTAGCCCTTTTTGATCTGATAGCAATTTCCCCTTTTTACCTCCCCTTACTCATCCCGATAGAATTCCGCCTTCTCAGATTACTGCGACTGCTAAGAATATTCAGGGTATTAAGACTTGGCAGTTACTCTCACGCATTCGAGACGTTTGCTGATGTCCTGAAGTCCAAGAAAGAGGAGCTAATCATCGCCTTAGTCATGGCATTAATCATCCTGATACTGTCATCGAGCGCCTTGTACGTTGTCGAACGTGAGGCACAGCCTGAAAAATTTTCATGCATCATGGATGCCATGTGGTGGGCAGTGGTGACCCTGACGACAGTAGGATACGGTGATGTTTATCCGATAACATCCCTTGGGAAATTTATCGGTTCGCTCGTTGCACTTGCAGCGATCGGATTGTTCGCACTCCCCGCAGGTGTCCTTGCTGCCGGTTTTGCGCAGAGTGTCCAGAAAAGATGTTCTCATAACTCCGGCCATACTACCGTCTGCCCTCAATGTGGAACTGAGTTCGAAATTCATGCCGCTGCGGCGCCGTCGAACTCAAAAAACACTGGTGAAAGCAGTTCTCCAGAAGAAAATAAAAATACTGAATCCCCTCTCAAGTGAACTGATACAAAAAACATAGTAAAGGGGGCTCAGTAGAAACGGGCATGAACGGAGTTCGCACCCTAACGATGAAAATGTAAAGGTACGACTGCCATCCGCACAAGGACCTCTTGAGAGGCCGGGTCGGAATTTTCAGGTAATTGAAGCGCCGAGGGGGGGTGTCCCTTTTTGGTGCGGCGCAGATCATCGCAACGGATTTGGCACTTCCCGAAATTACTGGAATTGTGGGATTTTCATAGGAAACGTGCATGAACGGGAGTTCACACCCGAACCATGAAAATCATTACACCTTGTAATTTTATGAGGGCTCCCCGCCTCAGGGCCTCTCCGAGGCACGGCTGGGCAGAATGGTGTTTATAGCTATACATTTTAGAAACTGATCCGCCGCGGGGGCGCCCCGTCGGGGGCGGCGGGGTTCATTGCAAATAATTATGAAGAATAAACATTCCATCACTCATATCTGTTTAATTTATTTTCATAGGAAATCCTCAAAATATTTTCTTAACACTCTCTGGGGTCTATGGCAGGTGATGCCTCCACTGCCGCTATGGCACCCCCACAAGAGCGATAATCCCACAGAGGGTTATACGAAACAATCGCAAAGCGCAGGGGCGGTTCGGGGGAAAGGCATGATCCCCTCCACAAACAAGTGCTTTACCATTTATTGAAAACTCAGGATTTCTGCAAAGCCAAAATAACGTACCTTTCAGATGAGATTTTGGGATATATTGTGTTATTCTCAATTTGTAATAAAAATTTGACTCCTGACAGTGCGCGCGCCATTACGATGGATCGATTACAAAAATTAAAAAATGCCATCTCCGATGCGTCACGCTGCTTCTGGCCCGAACCGGATGGATGGCACATAACCTGACAAATCAGATTTTTCTGTCGGAGGATGCTTCTGCCGGAGGGGCAGGAATCGGTTTTTGTGATGTACGGCAAAATGGATTCTCTTTCCCGTTTGTTTCATCCTCCGGTAGTTCCGTTCCTTTTTTACTGATTAGAGCCTATATTTATTAGACAATCATCCTGAGGCAGTTGACGTGAATAAGAATCCCAGCGACTCCGGCGCTGCATATCTGCCCGAGAGATACAAGCAGCAGATTGGAGCGAAGAAGCGACGGCGCTTTCTCAAAAAAGCCGCTATTATGTCTGCAGTCATTGCAACTGCTGTTGTGATATATCTGGTATTGAGCGGAGCCCTGGTAAACACGTTGAACCAGTCTCAGCACCCGCTTCCCGGAGCAGTTGAATCATCCGTGGAAACATTGCCCCGGCCTTCATCAGCTGCATCCCAGACAGCCCTGTCCCTAAATGGAACAGGGTCTCCTTCCACCATCATAGGAACTGATGTTCCAGCTCAGCCTCTTATCGGCATGCTGCCGTTAGATGATGCAATTGCCTCCCTGCACAAAGACTATCCGGAGCCCCCATACACACTCGTCAGCGTGAACCTGACAGACCATTACACAAACAGGAGCCTCTACGAATTCAGGATCAGACAGTCTGATTCGCCGGCAGCAGATTCCGGATTTTTGGTATTTATCGATGCCCACACCGGAAATCCGTATATTCCGGGACAGGAAGTTGCCAGGATCTCTACCGACCAGGCAAAAAATCACATCCAGGAAGCTTTTCTCATTCCCGGTTCTGACAGTATCCGCATAAGATATGACAATGGCCCGGATTCAGCAGGAACCTGGCTCTTCACTGTTCAGCGGGACAACAGGACAATTATCACCGGATCTCTGGACCCGGATACAGGTCAGATCGTGTCATTCTCCCGTGCGGTAGTACGACAGGGCAGACAGGCAGATCCTGTACTTGACAGCAGTGCCGCACGAAAAATTGCAGACAGCTACATTATTGAACGGAACGGGGCACCACTTCCGATCAATATGAGCGACGCCCGGTATGAACCGCTGGGATTTTCCGACAAATCAGTTGCCGGGCTCTATGTTTTTGTGTATAACCGCATCGTCCAGGATATACCCTGCGATGATGATGGATTTACCATTTCAGTTGATTCCGTAACCGGAGAAATTACGGAATATAACCGGCGCTGGAACTCTCCTGATAATGCATTTTCTGTTGCTGTTGATCCCCTGGTGAAACGGTACGAAGCAATTTATCTGGTCCAGCAAAAAGCCCAGGAGATATTCCCGGAATCTGTATCCGGTCTCAGGATAATTTCTGCAGAAATCCGATGGAAAGACATGCATCAGCCAGGAAGCATGCCCCGGCCGGGCAGCATTTCTATTTCCTGGAAAGTACAATTTGATGACGACATCATTCGTGCACAACAGCGACCGGTACCAGCCACAGGATGGATTGATGCCCGCACGGGAAAAATCCTGGATTTTTATTACCAGCACTGATCAGGTGTAAAAAAATATTGTTGGCTTTGATGTATGATTGCATAGGGGTTGATATCCCTTTCTCTGGAGTGAGATTTCGTGCAAACGTTCCTATTATCGGAAGTACGGGGTTTTGATTTTAGTGTGCTTTGGTATATGCATTGGATGGGTCGGTGACACACCGAAAATCCATTGTGTATCACCATAGAATATACAATAATGCCATTTGCTCATAAATTCCCCAAATCATGAAAGTTGATATATTGAACCTGTGAGTTGGATCAATGAACACAAAGGATTGAAGCCGACATGGAAGGAATATAAACCGTCATGCCCTTAATAATTGGATATCACAGGGTGATGGGAAGAACATGAGATACACCTTTGGAGAAGCGTTATGAATACTTCTGATAAGTCTCCGACTATTATCATCCATGAAGACGCAGATTCGCTGGAGGAACTTTCGGAGTATCTGGATGTCCTCTCAAGCAGCGCACGTCTCAGGATATTGAAATTTATTGAGAAAAAACCAAGGGATGCCCGTGCAATCTCAAAAGAGATCGAGACCAGTTACGAGAATACCAAAAAACATCTGGATAAACTCCTGAGTATCGGGGTCATTAAAAAAGAGGCCGGACTCGGTGCTCCAACGTCTAAAGGTATTCACCCGGTCTGGGAATATTCAATTGTACCTGGCGGACTGGAAGCTATCATACGAAATCTTGGCCTCTTTTCCAACACCCAGGTGCAGATTGTCGGGACTGAAATCTCCAGTCGACTCGATAAAGTAAAAAATACCCTTTCAAAAGAAGTCCTGGGAAATATCCCGACAGCAATGGTACTGGGGGGCCCTGATGACGGCAAGATCTTCATGCTGAAAGACGATCAAATCCGGATCGGACGAATCGATTCTGAGAAAAAGACAGGTATCATGCATGAAGATGATATCGTCCTGTCTGAAGGGTATACCGCTGTGACCCGCATCTCAAAGCCCCACGGGAGATTCATCCATGAAAATGATGGATGGTATATTGAGGACTGTGGAAGTACGGGAGGCACCCGGATCAATCACCAGAGGCTGGAGAAAAATACAAAAATCAAAGTTCATGATGGAGATCTCATCGACTTGGCGAAGGGTATTTCCGGTGTTAAGCTTCTCATAATTATCCCCCAGGGGTAGTTAATTATGTCTACACCACTTAGATCATAAGGTAAAAGAGATACCACCGTAATATTTTGGTGTAAGTAGTGTAAGACAAAAAATTCTGCTCCCTGTCAACTATGATTCCAATCCGCCGAATAATCTGTTTATTCAGTATCCTTGCTCTTTTTTGTGTCGCAGGAATTCACGGCGCAGATGCTGAGGTCCATACGGTCGCCCCGACGGGTGCTGAATTCACCAGTATTCAGGCAGCAATTGACTGGGCGTATCCTGGAGATACGGTCAGAGTGCAAAGTGGTATCTACACTGAGGAGATCCGGCTCGATAAAAAAATTGCCCTTGTTGGGGTCGACAACGGGGGAGGAACACCGATCATCGATACCGGAAGAAGAGGAAATGCCATTGAAGTTCGTGTCGATGGATGCGTAGTTGACGGGTTTGCTATCAGGAACAGTACATTGTTCAATGGCATCCGTGTATCATCCAGTAACAACACCATCAGGCAAAACACGTTCTCAGACAACGCAAGGGGAATCCTCCTCCTGTCTGCGATGAAGAATACCATATACGGCAACACGATCACCGACAGCAACGACGCCGGGATTACACTTGAGGCATCAAGCAGCAACCTGGTCGAAGATAATATACTGATAAGAAATACAGAAGGCATCGCGCTCGACGAGTTTTCCCTTTCCAACCGGATTTTCCGGAATAATTTTGACAACCCTCAGAATGTAGATTCAAAGAGTGCAACTTCGGTCTGGTCTTCACCATTCCCGTTCAATTATACCCATCTTGGCCTAAGAAAACAGAACTATATCGGCAACTACTGGGGTGATTACCGCGGAACGGATACAAATGGTGACGGGATCGGGGATACTCCTTATGGTATCATGATTGGGGCGAACCCGAAAGCGATCATTGAATCAAATCAGAACATCATTGATGCGTTTCCCCTCATGGATCCCAAACAGTATTACCACGATCTTCGCCCGGTCGAAGGAGAGGAGTACACTCCGGAACCAATACCAATACCTACGGGGATTGGAATATCCCGGACGGAATTGCCGACAGCGACCCCATCCGAAGTAAACCTGACATCACCTTCTTCCACACCCGTATCCCCTGAAGAAACTCCCGAAGGGCAACCAACAGGAATCCTGATGTTTGAACTCGTTGTGCTGCTGATTGCCGGGGTAGTGGTATTGATCATATTCAGGCTGCTGAAGCGCAACGAGAATATTCAGAAAGACAGATCACAGGACCGGGAAGCACTCGCCAGGCAGATGGACTCCGGTCTTCCGGATACGCGTTTTACCCCCGGAATAATACCTGCGCCGGATTCACCGGGCCCGGTTATATCCAAACCTTATCCCTCAGCTGCGGAGCAAAATACGTACTTCCCGAAAGAGCTGGAGAGCAAGTATACCGAGATCAAATATATCGGGCGCGGCGGGATCGCATGGGTTTTTTCTGCCCGACGAAAAACAGACGATATTAAAGTTGCAGTAAAAATCCCCATCAGTTTTGATGAAATTACGGGCAAATCCTTTTTAAACGAGATTGCCGCATGGGAGACTTTGCGGCATCCCAATATCGTTGAGGTAACTGCCGTCAATATCCTCCCGGTTCCTTACGTGGAAATGGAATATGTGCCAAAAGCTCTGGAAACCGTCGAGAAACCATTACCCATCTGGAAAGCCGTTCATATTGTCAGCGGGATTGCTGACGGATTATGGTATGCTCACAAGCATGGTTTCATTCACCGGGATATCAAGCCCCATAACATCTTACTCAACGAGGAATTTGTCCCTAAGATTACCGACTGGGGGATGAGCAAGGTGCTTTCCACAGAGTTGAAAAAGTCCAGCATTGCGGGATTCTCATTGGCATATGCTGCCCCGGAACAGGTTTCCCCTACAGAATACGGAAGGACAGACGAGCGGACCGATATCTACCAGTTGGGAGTTGTTTTCTATGAGCTGGTAACCGGCTCGGTTCCGTTCGGAGGGGAGGGTATCGTCGAAGTTGGAAATGCCATTCTCAGAGAGCAGCCGATCGCCCCGTCTGAATTCAATGCTGATGCAGCAGCAGTGGAAAAGATCATCATAACCTGCATGAAAAAAGATCCGGCGCAACGTTACCAGACTGCTGAGGAGCTGCTCGCTGCCCTCCACGCATACCTTGATGAGGATGAGAAATGACTTGGTTTTTTTTAAAGGGGGTAAGTCAGATTATAAAGGGGGTTCCATGACAGAAAGTGAAGATAACAAGTATGAACCTGCAGTGTGTGCTCATTGTGATGGAATTGGGTGTTTGTACTGCAACAAAACAGGTTGTGTGCTCGTTGCCGCACCAAAACGGCATTGCCTGCATTGCGAGGGAGTCGGATGCATATACTGCGGGTTTACAGGATGGAGAAAACCAAAAGGAAAATATGACTGATCTGGTGACAGCTGTCCTTATTAAGAAAATTTTCCTTCAACTTTGCGGGGGATCACGCATTCCTCGTACCGTTTGGCAAAATACCGGTCGGTCATGCCCGCAATAAAGTCCCGGGCAAGCTCAGCGAATGTAGCAGTCCGAAGATAGTCCTGACTGATCCAGTTTGTATCGATGAAATCTGTGAAAATTTTTGCCCCCTTTGTCTCATTTTCAAGATCATCAAGGCATGTCCCGAACAGGGTCGCATACATGCGCTTCACTTTTTCCCGTTCCGATGTGAGTTTACGGTTCTCATAGATATGAATCCGGGAAAATGCCCGCAGGCTGATAAGAGCCGCTTCGACATCATGACTATACGAGATACAGCCGGAATTTTCGGTGTCACTGTGCGTAAGAAGATCATAGATCAGCGTATTGATCATTTCCCTGTTGGTAGTACCAAGAATTTCCCTGCACTCACGGGGAAGCCGGACTGCAGGTCCAATCAACCCAACCTCCCGTGCGTCCTGCAAATCCCTTCCGATATAAGCAATAGTATCGGCAAATTTCACTACACAGCCTTCCAGCGTCATCGGGGATTTTGTCCGCCTCCCTTCTGCATTATCCTGCACTTTTTTATCAAATGCCAGCCAGTTCGGGCAGGGTTCCGGAGAAATTTTGACATCATCAGATTCCCCGTTATGGCAGAGGATGCCATCAAGCACCTGCATAGTGAGATCGCAATCTTCGATCTTATCGAGGAACTGAACGCTCTGGACGTTGTGAAAAAACTTTCCGATACCATACTGCTCACAAAGTGCTGACAGGCAGTTCTCCCCGAAGTGTCCGTACGGGATATGCCCGATATCATGACCAAGTGCGATTGCCTCGATAAGATCCTCGTTCAGGCGGAGGCAGCGGCCGATCGTTCGTGCAATCTTGGAAACGAGCTGGACATGAATGACACGATGGGTGATGTGGTCATTTTCTACGAGCGAGAAAACCTGAGTCTTGTCAATGTACCGGGTGTATGCCCGCGTATGGATGATCCGGTCCGTATCACGGGAATAAGGAGTACGGATATCCTCGGCCTTTCTGTTGTGCCGCCTCAATGCATCAGCACTGATCGAGGCGAGAGGGGAAAGGAGCGATTCGCGTTTGGCAGTAATCGCGCGGATAGACGATTCGAGTCCTCCGTCGAGCCCTGTACCAGGTTTACTCATACCGCACGTCACTCTGTAGTTGATCCTTTTAAAAGTGACGAAAAACGACTTTGCAGGAACCCTGAGTTTTCAACAAAAGGTTAACCAACTGTTTACGGAGGGGACAATGCCTGTCCCCCCGAACCGCCCCTTCGATTTGCGATTGTGCGTATTACCTTCTCCGGAGTTATCGTTCCAGGTGGTGCCACAGCGGCGGGGGCGGAGGCATTACATGCCGTCCCCCAGAGACGTTAAGAAAAATATTTTGAGGATTTCCCATGAAAATTAAATTAAACAGATATGAGAAAATGGATTGTTTATTCCTCATAATTATTTGCGATGAACCCCGCTACCCCCGACGGGGCGCCCCCGCAGCGGATCAGTGTCTATCAGCATATCTGCAAACACCGCACTGCCCCGCCGTGCCTCGGAGAGGCCCTGAGGCGGGGAGCCCTCATAAAATTAGAGGATTTGATGATTTTCATGGTTCGGGTGTGAACTCCCGTTCATGTATGTTTCTACAAAGCCCGAAAAACAAAGGAACACGGGAAAACCGGGGATTGCTCAGGAGCTCCCCGCGATTCTATCGTCATCTCCCGTAGGTTACATATGTCTCGCCATACTGGACAACATGTCCTTCCATCGCTTTTACGAGCTGATCCTTCGTAGATCCTGCTGCCAGTGGAAGATCAGCATCCAGTGCATAGACTTTAAAGAAAAACCGGTGAGTCTGACCGCGTGGTGGACAAGGGCCGTTATATCCAATTCTGCCAAAATTATTTTTTCCCTGCACAGCCCTGATCGGGAAAGTAACTATCGGCGTTTTGGGGATTTTTTCCGGGATCATCCTGACCAGCTCCATATTCCAAGCGATCCAGTGAACGAAACCACCACCCCCCGGAGCATCGGGATCATTGACGATTATGGCAAGGGATTTGGCAATCTTCACGTTCACTCCTCCGACGTCAATTTCCGGCGATATGTCCTGGCCATCGCAGGTGTAATCACTGGGGAGAACTTTTACTGAAATTTTTATCTTGAGTTCTTCCATAGGTTCAGACCTCCACTAGTGGGATGATATACACGTGGCATAATAAAAGTAATGCAGAGGTCACAGGACAACACCGTCCTCCATCATCGTGAACAAATTGCGGTAGTCTCACCAAACTGGACTACGTGCCCCTTCATCGCGTTGATGAGCTGGCGTTTGTCAGACCCGGCATCCAGTCCGAGCATCGTGTCCAGCCCGTAAACCTTGAACTGGTACCGGATCATCTGGCCAGGGGGGGGACAGGGGGCTTTATAGCCGATAGTCCCATAATCATTCACGCCCTGTGTTGCAGGAATCGGGGCAGTGACAATGCCTTCCGCGGGAATATCTTCGGGAATTATTCCGACAGGGGGAATATTCCAGATGATCCAGGGGGTAAATGAACAGCAGGATTTTTCAAACGGATTGAACACCATCACCGCAACTGAGGCAGCCTGCAAGCCTTTGAGGATAAGGCGCGGGGAATGATTCCCTCCGTCGCAGGTATACATCACCGGGAACTCAAGAAAGTCCATGGAGACAACGACGTTTTTCATACTACGACCATGACGTGGGATACTATTAATCTGTAACTGCTCAAAACCTGTCATAAATCGCTGAGCATGACGCGATGAATCTGAAGGATGCCGGATGAAGAATATTCAGAAACAACCGATGGAACTGATCCCTGTTGGGGTAATACACACTCCGTTTCAAACCCTGGAAAAAGCCCCTCATCAGGGTAGATTTTCTGAAACGGAATGCACCATTGAGATTTCAGACCGGTTTTCTGAAGGACTGCAGGATATCGAACATTCACCCTTTCTGATTCTGCTTTACTGGCTTGACCGCGCAGATCGTACAGCTCTGAAGGCAATTCCCCCACATGATCCCGATAGGCGGGAACACGGTGTGTTTGCAACCCGATCCCCCAATCGTCCAAACCCAATCGGGATTTGCGTGGTCAAAAGCTCCTGCACCGTGACCGGAACAGGCTGATAATCAAGGGAATTGATGCGCTCGATGGAACCCCTTTGATTGACATCAAGCCCTACTCTTCGGGCATTGACTGCATAAAAGAATAATCACCTGTTTTGCAGTAATCTCCACATCTTTATGACATGTGGGGGATAACTGATGAGAGTACAGAAATTATATTTTTCAAGAGGCTTCCATGACAAAAAAGAATACAAAGAAGAATACTGCTGATAATGAGGAGTGCGAAAAGGAGTGTTCCAGCTGCCCGACAGCTTCCACATGCGCCTCTGCCCAGAGTGGGCAAAACCTCCCGAAGAGATCTGACATCGATGTACGACATGTCATCATGGTCCTCTCAGGGAAAGGCGGAGTGGGCAAATCCACCGTTTCTGTGAACCTCGCGTACTCGCTGTCAAACCATGGCTTCAGGGTCGGGCTGTTGGATCTTGACATGCATGGCCCCAATATTCCCAAGATGCTGGGTATCGAGGACCACAAACTCGCTGTAATGGGTGAACTGATTGAACCCGTTCATGTTACCGGGAAACTCTCAGTTATGTCCATGGCGTTCCTTCTGCCTGACACAAGTACACCGATAATCTGGCGTGGCCCTATGAAGATGGCTGCGATACAGCAATTCCTGAAAGAAGTAAACTGGGGTACCTTGGATTATCTCGTTGTCGACCTTCCCCCGGGAACAGGTGATGAGGCACTCACCATCGCGCAGATAGCACCCAATCTCAGGGGTGCAGTGATCGTCACCACCCCCCAGGACGTTGCAACATTGGATGCGCGGAAATCCGTAAAATTTATCGAGAAACTGGAAATTCCTGTTCTTGGAATTATCGAAAACATGAGCGGAATGATCTGCCCCCACTGCGGAGAAGAGATTGATCTTTTCGGAAAGGGTGGCGGTAAGAAGATAGCCGAAGAACTCAGGGTTCCTTATCTAGGTTCAATTCCCCTTGATATCGATATGCGCAAGGCAGGGGATGAAGGCCGCCCGTTCATCATACGACGTGGCGATAGTCCGACATGGGCATGTGTTGACAAAGTAATGGAAGCTCTCATCAGGGTCGTTGAGGGATAACGAATGGACTTTCAGCGGATTTTATCAGGAAAGGAACCTCAACTCCCGATCTATTCCGGAGTAATCGCCTGTCTTGAAAATCCTCTGGCATTTCCCGACCTGCTCGAACCTATCTACCGGGAAGCAATGAAACTTGACGATGACACCCTTGACAGGTTCCGGTTCTCCCTTCTGCGACTTCAGCTCTATGCAGATGTTCACCGGAATGAAGATCTGGAAAAAGCCATGCACATCAAGTATGTCGCGCAGGTGCTTGAAAAAGTAATTTTCGGCTCGCTGGTCATGGAGCAGGAAGATCTTTCCGCAGCCTGACTTCTGCCCCAGGAACAAAACCTTTTATCGATGAGCACATGCACTGGTGATACCTATATGTGCAGACCCGATCAATACTAAAAACAACCAATTATCCAGTAACGGTTTTCAGATCATATCCTTATCAGCAGCAATTCGGAACAAAAGAGACCATGACATCACGTATGCAATCCCCTCACACAACCTGCCCGGGGTGCCAGGAAGAGGTTTTTCTGGACGAACTGGTTGCAGGAAAATGTCCGTTGTGCGGGTGTTCACTCGAGGAATTTGACGAGACATTCGGAGAATACGAAGGGATCCTCGACCGCTCTGACCTGTCGTGGCTTATCTTTAATTACTTTGTCTTTAAGAAATTTGTCGACCTTGGAGTACCCCCCCATCAGATCATGGAATTTGTCTCTGCATATGAGCAGAATGCTGAGAAACCACCTGAAGAATGGAC
>Ga0209492_1000277_pt1 | contig 16753 bp, 12 predicted proteins | sample PPLLak12cMay2015_FD_187253 | JGI IMG/M metagenome (GOLD analysis project Ga0209492, IMG submission 187253) | Freshwater sediment microbial communities from Prairie Pothole Lake near Jamestown, North Dakota, USA - PPLs Lake P7 Core (1) Depth... | ecosystem: Environmental > Aquatic > Freshwater >... | reverse complement strand
AGAGGTCTTTCCACCATCTTCCATGAATGATGTGTTTTGCTGTTGTATACCCTGGCCCATGTTACCCATTGCCATCATTCCTACGTTTCTCTGTGTAGCGTCCTGAGCCTTTTTCATCTTTTGAGGATTCCTGTCAAAGGCCCATCCTGCAAGTTTCCCTACTTCTGAACCAACAACACTTCCCACAGGACCAAATAGTCCACCAACTGCTCCACCAAGATCACCTCCTAGTTGTGATCCTGCATTGTCTCCATAGAGCTGCTTGGTTGTCTGGCCAATCAGATTACCACCAGCACCAGTGAGGAATGCTCCCACATTAGCTTTCTGAAGAGGAGTATATCCCTGGTCATCATAGATTGTACCAGAGGCATATGTGTTTTGTATTTCTGTTTTATGACCTTTCACCTTTGTGCCAGTCTTTGCCAGGGCATTTGTACCCACGCCATACACAGGGAAGAACTCTTCTCCTGTGTTCTGGAAATCTTCTGGACGTGCATATTGCCTGCGTTGTTGTTCAGGTTTGGTCCTGCTTGCTGCAAGAGTGACATCGCTGACACCTTCCCATTGCTGAGCTTTCTTCAATGCTTCTTTCTCAGCTTTTATCTTCTTGATACCTCCCATTATTTTACCAGGAAGATCAACCATTCCACCAAGTTTTCCCATTATTCCAGCACCAGCTCCTGCACCACCGCCTGTTCCAGACATCCCTTGGGATGTAAGAGATTGTTGTTGTGACAGACCTTCGATGACGTTCCCACTTAGATCAAGTTGTTGGCCTGTGGCATCTCCAGAAAGATTATATCCCAATTGCTTAGGCATGCCAATGTTCTGTTGTCCAGGATTAAACCCTAAACCTTTTTTAGGAGCCTGACCAAGAGCTGCTAATATGGCATCTCCATCCTGGGCCTTTTTCAACTTTTCACCAAGCTTGGCTTTTTTAAAAGCACCACCATGCTTTGCCATGAAAGATTCCTCTGTGGGGAATTTCTTGTAGAACTCCTCTACTGTGCCAACTTTAGCGATTTTGAGAATTTGTGCTTTCATATCATTTATATTTATTCAACCATCCCCCACGAGTAGGTTTGTTATAATTTGTAAAGTTAGTCAATTGATCTAATTTGTCAAGCTGCAAGGCTGCTCCTTCTTTAGCCTTTCCACCATTTCTTTTTTGCTGGGAAGCAGCTGCTCCTATCCCAACAGCTGCAGGAACAGTTCCCCACATATCATTCATCATCTTACGAAAGTTATTGGGAGAATTAATCATGTCAAACCATTGAGGATCTATTCTATATTCACCTGATTTACCTTTCTCAATTATAGTATCTATATCATCTGCCGTAAATCTGGTCTCAGGAGTTGCTTTCTCTGAATACAAGATCTGTTGTTTCCTTGCACGAATCTCTGTTGGTTCCAATAAATAGTTTTGATAACTTCCGTCAATTCTACGATTAAGATTGAAAGGTCCTTCCAATAATTCTATATCACGAGGATTAAAAAGATTGCCAGCAGCGTCTGCACCATGCGATGCTTCATGCACCATCGTATTAGCTCTCTGATATGGACCTAAGTATTTTCTAACATAGTTTTTAGATTCAAGTGTTCCAGGAAATGTCCAACTGGTTCCCAGTGCCCCTTTTGAAACAGTAGGTCCCTCTCCTGTCAAAACTTTGTTCAATATATTCTTCAAAGGAGTGCTATGTTGTACATCAGCATTTCCTTTAGCTATCCTATCAACAAAATTGGCAACTCTTTCATCAACTGATTTGTTCACATGTTCCATTATACCTTCTTCCCATGGAGAAATTCCCAGTCTATGAAGAGTCTCTTCTGCATGCTCCATATTGGTATTTCTGAACTTTTTAATTGTTGCAGGATCTGTATACCAATCTCTTAGATATTTATTTCCTCTTTCAAGCTGTGCAGCAGCTTCTTTGTGGAACTTGGGATCAACAGTCTTGCGAATGTTACGTATTGCATTTTTTGCCAGACGGGGAACATCCCTAAGATCAGCAGAACCTATGGCTTTGTCAACTATCTTACCAGCTCCTTTTTGCATGCCTGCACCCAGTAGTTCTCCTGCAAGAACACTTGATGCAGCATCTGCTGTCATTCCTGCACGGTTCAACCATCTGTCTGGATTGTCAGATCTGCCTTCTTCAAGCTGTTCTTCTGATGTAGGAGAAAACATCCCACCAGAATATTTATCCAGCCATCCTGCAGCCTGAGGACTAATTCCTTGTACAGCATCTGCTACAGCACTTCCTCCAAATGTTTCGACAGCGTTCAGCATTCTTGTTCCAAGATCTGGCAGAAACTGTGGCTCACCTGGAGAATAACGATTATCTGATCTGGGACCTATCGTAGCTGTAGGTTGCATCTCATCCAACCTGGCCTGCTCGCTAAGATGTTTGGCTATGTTAATTGCATTATAATCAATAGGTGGTCTGTTGACTTTTGTAGCATCTGCTGATGCAGTCATGCCATTCTTACTTATAGATTTTGGCTCGAAGTCAAGACCTTGCTGATAATATCTCATATTTCCACCATCAGCAAACTGTCCTCCCCATGCAGGAGAATAATTCCTACCTTTTGTATCATTGCCCATTCCTACAAATCCCTCAGGAAGAGACACCTTACTATCGTTATAGTTGTCTAACCATCCTTTCATTTGTAAGAGATTTGAGCTGGTGTTACAATGAATTGGCTGACCAGGTGAATGTCTGATCTGTCATCTAATATGTGTCTCACCTTGAGGTCCTTTGCCCTCAATGGTTCCTTTCTAAATGATCGTTGAGAGTAGTCCATGTTGTCCTGGTTCAATATCTTGTCGATGGACAATGTCTCGCAGCTCGATAGGAAGAGTCTCTCTCCCCTGTTCTTCACCACTGACCAGAAAGTATTGTACTGATAGAAGTTGTCACTCTTTGTGAAAGTGATCACCTTGCCATCAGTTTCAAAGATTGGATACTGCATGTAGGCCTTCATGTTATTTAAAGGCTTTGCCACGAGATTCAACAGTCCTGAACACTGCTGACCATTGTAGAGAATTGCCTTATTGAACCAGGCGTTGTTCAATTCAATCTTGTCTGTATATGAAAAGACTCCTGTCCCATTGTGGGTGTACTTATAAACCCTTGTATAATCCTTTACATTCTGAAGGATTTCATCCTGGAAGTTGTATGAGAAAGGATACTCAATAATGTATGGTCTTGTCACACCATAGTAGGAGTTATACACCTCGATATTGGTAAGATGCCTCCACAAACAAGCTGTCCTTGTAGTGATGAAAGGTGTATTTACTATCTCTAAAGGAGAAAGTGTATCTACCCTGATAGTCTTGGATACCTTGCAGTCTCCTGTAGATGTCAGAGTAATCATCGTGACACTACTATCTACAACATAGCTGATACCTTGAATCAGAATATCCCTGGTAACATCTGCTGCTACGACATTTTGAAATTCATCAGTTATGGTGAATTGTCCAGAATTTGCACTGGCCCTGGTCAACTTTATGGTAATTGTCTTTGACATTTTATATCATTTTAAACTAATGTAAAACATGCAGCCACTGCTGTCCAAGGCTTAGATCCTGATACTGTAAAGGTCATTGTTCTCGAACCTCCACCATATGCTGCCACTGTATTAGACTGTGCTCCTGTGCCATACGTTGTACCTCCTGCATTATAATTTCCAAAATGGAAGAGAGAATCACTTACAGAAGAATAATTAAACACTGTCAATGATTCAGACCAAACAACCGCTTGATAAATTACAGCTCTTTTACTAGCTGGAATCGTAAACGATGCACTTGCAGCTGTACCAGTTCCGCTTCCTACTCCAGAGTTAGATGCAGTTATGTTAACAGAACTTTCGATCCAGTCCATCTGGGCACCTAAGAATAATCCACCAGCATTTGGTATAGATACAGTGTGACCACCAGCTGATACATTATTGATATACCACACCTCAACATAGTTAGTACTGTTTGCCAGTGTAAAGTTGTTACCATCTAATGTTGGAGTGCCTCCTGTCCTGTTTGCAGTTCCCCTTATTGCCGTAATACTTAATATTAATGCATTTGCACCTGACGGTGTCGTTACACTAACATCATAAGGAGTAGTAGATTGATCTCCAGAGTTATTGTCCCACTCACGGAATATTTCATTGAGTACAGGAGGAATTGATGTAGTTGTGGTAGATGTTGTTGTAGTAGTTGATGTACTAGTAGTTGTGGTTGTAGTTGTATATACAGCACTAGATTCACCTACTAACGTACAAATAGGAACATAAGCAGTTGTTGTTGTACTTGTAGTTGTACTGGTTGTGGTAGTTGTACTGGTTGTACTTGTAGTTGTACTTGTAGTTGTTGTAGTGCTGGTTGTAGTGCTAGTTGTAGTTGTACTTGTAGTTGTTGTACTAGTTGTAGTTGTTGTAGGTTCTGCGGTTGTCGTTGTGCTTGTGGTTGTTGTGGTTGGAGATGCTGTTGTAGTTGTGCTGGTTGTTGTACTGGTTGTGCTGGTTGTAGTTGTTGTTGTGGTTGTATAACAAACTCCTCCAATGTTTGCAGTAGCCTGTCCATTTAGATCAATATCATCCTGAGCCTGTTGATCAGCGTCTTCTTGGGATATCATTGACATGTACGTATTGGCAGGTACAGTGTACCAGAAATCACTCCCAATCTCTCCAGGAGGACAATCATCCTTGGTGAACAGTTGAGACATCAACACATTGTAATACACTATTACGGTGGTTGTAGTGCTTGTAGTAGAAGTGCTTGTAGTAGAAGTGGTTGATGTTGTAGTACTTGTAGTGCTAGTGGTTGTAGGGACGATATAATAGATATCGTATACATCGCAAATGCCTTGAGATGTCACTGTAAGCACGTTGACAAGATCGCTTATTGTGATCTGTACGCCAGCAAGCAACTGTGCCTTGGTTACAACTTGAGGTACAGCATTTCCTACATCACAAGTAATTGTGAAGTTTGGCCCAGTATCTGTTCCCAAGGTATCGTATGTAAGTTCTACTATCATGGCGGTGTTATTATGTCAACTGTAAGATCTCCAAGATCACAATCAGGTATAGTTGTAGTTGTAGTTGTTGTAGTTGTATCTGCCACAGGAACTCCTACAATGAAATCAATGTCATCACAGCAATCATTCTTTCCAGAATAGAAGAAATTGTTCTCAGCTATATAGAAATTTGGTATATAACTGTGGAATGAAATCCAGGATTTGGTATTCATGTTGTAGGAGATAGTCCATGATTTGTTACAGAAATATTGATCGTCTGTTAACTGGACAGGAGTCTTTTTGATGAAGTCTGATACTTGTTCCTCCAGATAGAATGTTTGTGTTTCTGCGTCATGTGTGATATTCAATCCTTCGTGAGGAATATAGTCTATCTTGGTAATGATTACCCTATCATATTTTGAATCGTAGACCCCATGAAGGCCTATTCCATTGAAGTGGTTGTCAGTATCGACTTCAGGAAAATATCTCAAGATTTCAAACGCCAGGTGGTCAGTAAAGAATCTGTTCATACCTGATCCAAATCCAGAAAGGTCAACTGCTTCTCCCTGGCCAGTAATCAGAAATATCTGCCCACGTTTTACGTCAGCTGTAATCTGTCCCTGTGGAATCTTCAAAAGGAACTTATTTTGTGAGCCAATGTATCCCAGATCTGTTTCAGCAAAATCAATGGGAGGATTGGCAAACATGTTTGGATTGCCTACATAAGCAGCCTGAGGATTGCTTGTATCAATCGTCAGAAGACTGTTGTACATCAATGTTTTGTTCTCAAACCTTGCAAGGATAGCCCTGTTCTGGATACCATCCAGAGATGTAAGCTTTCCAAAGTTCTGTGGAAAGTCATGGTAGGACGTTGCTTTATAGTTCAGCCAGGCATTCACCGTATTGTCAGCATCTGTTTCCTGAGGATCAGAGTAAACTGCCCTGAATGGATAATAGGTGTGACAAGGTTTGTCCCAGTCAACTGGAAGGTGAGTAAATACGTTCTCCTTATTTTGCTTTGAGAAGCTCACATTGTAGTAATAGGTGTTGTCCTGAGCGATTGTAACAAAACTCTCCTGTACCCAATCATCAGGAATTCCTGTGCTCACATGTGGCCAGAAATCACCTTCCCTGTTATTAAATGCCTGCCTGAGGTCCAGGTTGTAGGAACTCTCACAATAGAAGCTTGGTATGCCATACGCAAACAGATAGAAGTATCCGTCATAGTATGCCAGAGTATTGCTTCCACTTGTATCTCCTACTGTCGCAGTAGTAGATGTAGAAGTAGTGCTTGTCGATGTGCTTGTCTGTACAACAGGTTCAGCTATTGAATCGTTAGGGCAATCAAAGTTATGAGCCTTGTATGCAATGATGTTCGAAAGGAGTCCACCGTTTGACATATAGTCTTTGAGGATGGAACGAGCTGAATGCCAATACTTTGGATAGGCAACGTTACCAATTTCATCATAGAATATATCACTGTCATCAGGAGCTTTCACCCTGTTGTCAATGAAGAATGGAAGCTTGGTCTTAAATGCAAAGCGTCCAATGAACGTGTCACCACCAAAGATTGTAGCTGTACCACTCTGTGAAACTTGTCTCTGGAAACCAGTATCAATTGTCTGGTAGGAGTAAATCTGCCCCCACTGGTTGATTATATTGTTCTTCAGAGATGCGTAGTAGGATACAACATTGATATCTGTCTCCTTGGCAGGCGTGTTGCAATGACCTATTTCAGAGATTGTGAACCTGGAATAGTCAGTTACAACAGGGAGTCCTCCAGAGTCAAGAGTTGGAGTATCGCTTGGGAAAGGCAGTTCTGTCTGTGTTTTTAAAAACACAGATGTTTCACGGTTAAAGTTGTTGATGTTATGGTCATCTCCTACGTTCTGCACACCAGGAATCAAATATCTTGAGATATCAATGTTCCTCTGCTTGACACCAATGTTGTTTGGTATGGCAGCACAGTAGTTATAATCAGCAATTGAATTGAATGAGTAGGCAAAGTTTCGCCTGGTTATACCATTTACATATATCTGAAGGTATGCCTGATATGCTGTAAACATCGCTGTGGCATCAAAGTCAGATGTAATGTTTCCCAGAGTGTTCGAACTATCAAGAGCAACTCTTTGAATCTCCTCTGTGATAAGTTTGTACCTGGCATTATCCTTCACCTCTGTAAAATGGGCCTTGCCAGCACCGTACATCACACTCTCAAGCTTGAGAATGTTCCCAAGGAAAGGTTGTCCAAAGGATGTTTCAGGAGAGTTGAAGATCTGCCTCAACTTGTCAGACATGGCAGGCAGTTGGGAAGTTGTCCCACAGTCAGTAGTTGACGTATGGATTCCTATCAGCGTACAACGAAACGTACCCTGTCCATCTACTTGTTGAGGACCGTTTGTACCAATGACTACTCTTATGGTAGCTGTGTCACTGCAATCGCTAATAAAGTTGGATGCACATAAGAATCGTGTAGTGTAACCAATCACTGGATCAGTCCATCCAACTCTTAATCCTTGAACAAGACTTTTGTTCATTACATACCACTCTTCATAATTGGCAAGCCCAACCTGACCATCTGCAGGAGCAACTATTACAGGCTTTGTAGTGGAGCATATCTCGAATCCTTCAGGCTCATTGGTATATACACGCTTGGTGGCAATCTTGTTGTTGTCACAGTCTGTGTACTGGATGTCAGCATAGCTTAGACTACCATTGGGGTCATTTGCGTACACTGCAATCTGAACATCGTACACTTCACAAATCTGATCAAAGGCATTGTTTGTTTCTGTCAGGAAAGGATCTTCCCTCAGATCGTTATATGGATAGTTGGGATAGTAGAAGTCTTCCTCTTCCCTGGTGTACTTTCCTACATTCCTGAGAATACCTTTTGCTACAATTGACTTGTTTGTACCCCTATCACCCCTGACAATCTTGAATCCTGCAATAGCTTCCTTCTGTGATTGAGTAAGACCAGAAGCATTTATCAGGGAAGATATCTGCTGAATGTCAACACGAACACCAATAGGAAAAATTGCATCATTTCCCATGGCCATGTTATCAGCATCTACAAATATTTTTGTTTCAAAGATTGGTGAAACCAATACATCAGGGAACTTGTGATGCCTGATTTTCTGACCAGCCAAAGCTCCCCATACATCCTCGTTGCAAGGATATTCTTCTGCACTCTCCCAGTAGGCAAAATCACCATACTGATAGGGTCCTTTGTATGTAGGATCAGCAGAATACCCCTCTGAGAATCCTATGACAGAACCAGTGTTGTATATCTTCCAATAGGGAGAATATCCTACACCACCAGATTCATAGTCTGGATTGCCAACAAAATCAGGATCTGTATCTGGTACATCAGGAGTTGCCTCAAGTGGGCCCTTGATCCTGCCAGGAATATGGAACCCATCTGTCTGCTTGCCATTGTTCAGGAGAAACACAATCTCGTAAGGATAGATTTCATCTCTCAGATAGCTTCTCAGATTGGCAGCATTTGTCTCATCAGCGTAACTCTCTGTTGCAGGAATTCTCCAGCTCTCCCATTGAAGGGTTATGTTGGTGGCAATCTTCTGATAGTTGATCCTATCAATAGATGTAAGTCCTTCCCATACAAGAATTTCCTGGGCTGTGGTTACATCCTGAGCTATCTCATAATAGGGATATTTCTCAAAGATGTCATTGATTGCTAAACGTAGGGCAGAAACATCTGCTCCTGTATATGTAATCTGTTTGGATGTAGCGTCAATGTTGTATGTACCTATCAGTTCAACTGATGATATGTCATTTACTGTCTTAATTACAGCCAGGTTAAAATATTGAAACTGGCCAGTGCTGTCCAGGTTGGTTATATCAACAACGATTGATTTACCTACAGGATAGTTGAAGTTCACAGAAGTGATGTTAGGATCAGCTATTGGTGTAGGATTGGTGATTGAATAGTATGACGTATAAGGGTTTCCTGCTGAATCTGAATACTGAATGGCAAACTGGTATACACCAGCAACCAGATTTCCACCAGAGACAACATTGGATACTGCCAGTGACGGGATTGAGAAGTTAGGTTGGATGAGCAACTGGTTGCAGTCTACATCATCAGTATATATAGGACTGCAGAAGGGACTTCCAGTTTTTAAGATCTTAGGAATGTCATCGATGTCCAGATATCTTCGAGGATTCAATCCATCAGTCCAATAGATCTCTGTGCCACAATTACTTATCTTGTGTACAACTTTCTGAATAGGGTAGCTTATGTCGAAGTTCAGACATGGAGCATTGACCAGGACTTTGTACTGGCAATCATTGTTGTCCATATATCCAATCTGGCTCCCTCCTGTTGTAGGATTTACCATGAAGAATATATGTTTGTTCTTCTCATTGATGTTATGTGTGCCAATCAATATCCATTCATCAGGAAATGTCAGGCAAAATTCATTGCCTTCCTCATTCTGGTAATTGACAGCGTTGGCATCAAAGTTCTCAACAGCAGCATTCAGTGCATAGGTGAGACTCCCCTTCTTGATCTGATTGGGAGTTTGGTCCATGTTAAGACCCACCGTAGCATTGTTGTACTCCTGTCTTATATTACCTTGTTCCTGCTCAGCCATGGTTATAAATATTGTAAAGATGTTTTATTTTTATATCTTCCTTGAAGATAACATCTTAAAGTGGAATAATTTATATTTAATATTTCTGCAGCATCTTTTGCAGAAGGATATATCTCATTAGTTATAGTATCTATTACTTTTTTAGCAAAAGGACTTTTTCCTTTTGTTAATCCAAACATAGGATGTTTGTCTCCTATTCTACCAAAATTAGGATTAAGTTCTCCAATAGTCCCATATCTTGGAGCATCTTTTCCTATCTTTCCTTTCCAATACCCAATGTTTCCAAAAGCAGGATGATCCTTTCCAAATTTACCATACATTGTATTATTTACTCCTGAATGAGCATTACTCATTTTTTGCTTGGTAATAGTTGAAGCTTTCCCATTGCTACCAGGCTCTTGAAGATTAAGCATCTCAAATCCTAAATCTTTATAATATTTCCAGTAAAAAACTTCTTTATTATTTAATTCTTCCTGAGTGATATTTATAGAACACTCTTCTATTATTTCAATTATATGTGCATCAAATCCGTACTTAATAAGAGATCTGTATATTCTAACTTGTCCTTTACATCTTAGTTTTTTATACTTACTTTTTCTACTAACCCAGTTTCTAGATTGTCCAATATAAATCTTATTTAAAGGATTTGTAATTTTGTATATTACAGGGTATCCATATCTAATTATTTCTCCTTCTACCATATCTATTTGTTCTATTTGGAAGTTCGTACATGTTGAATCTGTTCAGATCTTGTTTTACTCTACGTTGTTTATCATATGGTGTCTGTTTTTTAATCTCTATCATTGCCATTATGAAGGCTTCGTCACAGAGTTGTTTGTAATAAACAAGCTTCTGTTGCAGTTGCTGAAAGGTTTCATCATTAACCTGGTTGGTCAGCATCTCGATAACTTTGTATTTGATGAAGGCCTCTACATATTCCCTGATACGATAGTTGTCAGGAATCATCTGGTTGCCCACTGAATCATATTCATTGGCATAGAATACAAGATGAACAATCCCACATCTGAAGTTGGTGACAAACTTATTATCCCTGACATCAAATGAGTCATATGCTGCAGATCCTGGAGTGAACTCATGCAATGGTGGAGCTGCCTGATAGAATTCCCACGCATTACTGTAATCAACGTCACAATGTTGCCTTGCGGATATGTTCCCTGGTTTAAGCAAGAACTCTTTTCTGTAGCTCCTTGGTATAGAATGATTGGTCTTGTACACTGCCTGAAGGATGTCTGGAAGACAGTTCCCTGTACATGCTGGATTCTGACAGTTGGGGTTATTACAAGGCTGGCCATTGATCGTCAAAGGAGAGACTTGTATTGTTGTAGACATTGTCTGCGAATAGAAAGAATTGGGGAGCTGGTAAGGAGTGGCTCCTTCCTCGATACATTTCCAGGCTTCTCTTACAGCAATGAAATTATCAGGCAATCTTGCCTCATAATCTTCAATGAATAATGCTCCTTCAGCAATAACGTAAGAGGATCTACCAAGCTTCTGAAGACATTTGTCCAGATAGGTAGGAAACATCAGATCATCCACTGCCCCTGTATCAAAGTAGCTTTTAAACTCTTCCTTGACGGTAGAATAGACTTTTTCTGGTGTTGTGAAGTTGTATCTGTAATAATAGCTCATAATTTATTTTTTCCATTCTTGGTACAAATGCTGATATTGATCGTTGGTCTTTAAGTAGTGCGACAATAGTCTGGAAGTAGCCCTGCAAGGTTTAAAGTACCAGAGATCTGCATGCTTGAACCTTGCACTGGGTTTGAACCACGTCCACCCAAAGAAATAACCTTCAGTGTGGAAGTTAAAATTGTATATAAGTTTACCTTTTGCCTTAGTCTTTTGCCAGTCAACAGGAAGAGCTATGTGCTCTTTTCCATCGTATTCAACTATCTTCTTTCGCTTCTTCTTGTTTATGGAGAACTCTCCAATACCAAAAGGAAGCTTGGCTTTGTCTCCTGTTTCAAGAATATAATCCCTAAAGGACTCATTGAATGTGTAAACGATCTGTTTCCATTCATCCAACGAAAGCTTTATGTTGGGATTCTTCTTACAGAAGTCTATGTAATTGTCTTTGCTGGAGCTTCTCCAATCGATCTTGACTCGCATTATTTCAGATTTGGTGCATTTGGGGCCTGACCATCTATGCTGTCCTGTGTAAGATCTGTTTTGAGTCTGAAGTAGGTAGTTAATAGTTTTTGCGATGTGAGTTCAAGCACCTGTTTTTCCAGATATCCAGGAAGAGCAGCATCCTTATCCAAAGGATTTTTGCACCACTCTTCATCTGTAACCTGGGATGTTCCACATCCACATTCAGGATACATCAGCTCATTTGGGATGTCTTCCTCAAACAGAGCTACAAATCGCACAGCCTGGAGCATAGGATTGCTGACATACAGATAACCGTTAGATATCCAGAAGTACTCTTCCTTTTTAATAACAGGAAGTCTCAGGAGATTTGTATATCTGTTGACAGTGATTTCTTTTATCTTCTTTCCCTGGCCACCCATTGCATTGATTGAGTAGACACCTTGTATGACATACTGATAATTTCCTTCAGATATACGAGGTAATTTGTTCACACTTCGTGCTACCTCACAGGGATCAACATAATCACAACATTCAGAGATTGGAACTGGACATAGTTCAAGACATGGAATCGTAGTGAATAATGTATCAGTGGCCCAGAGTTTTCTAAGATTTGTCTCCCTCTTTATAAGCAGGAGAGAATTGTTCCTAATCTCAGACATGATTGCTCGATCCGTAATCAAAGAATCTGTTGAAAGAAGCTTGTGCGTGGACCGTATATCTGAAACTAATTTTCTATATGTTGCCATATCAAGGGTAATTAGTTAAAATTGCAGTAAAGATATGTTTTTATAAAGACTTTGTCAAGGGTATTTTAACCAAAGAGGTTAGCTTCCAATAACTTATTATAATCAATTTAATTAAAAATAAACTCCCCTGAGTTTTCACCCAGGGGAATTAGCATCCTGTAAACCAACAAAAACAGGATGTTTGTCTATAATGTAAATATATTACCAGTAATGTACATATCAGCTGTTACAGGCGTGTTTAATATAGATGTTTCAGTTGATGGACATAAACTAGAATCATATGCAGCATCCACATAAAGATCTCCTGTGTTGACAGATCCTGAGCAGTCCACATACATATATGCATCAATGTCATCATTCAAGTCAGCTGTAAATGAACCACTATTTGTAAGTGTTTCATCAATCATCAGATCTCCATTTTTATATATCACAAGTTGTTGACCAGACTGATTATTTTCTACTGTAAAGTCCCAATATACAGTATAACTGGTAGGAAGTTCAGTAGTGGTGGTTGTTGTTGTCGTGCTTGTTGTTGTGCTTGTTGAAGTTGATGTACTTGTTGTAGAAGTTGATGTACTTGTTGTAGAAGTTGATGTACTTGTTGTAGAAGTTGATGTACTTGTTGTAGAAGTTGATGTACTTGTTGTTGTTGTTGTTGTTGTTGTGGTTGGTGTAGCTGTAGTGGTAGTAGTAGTGGTTATCGCAGCTACATCTTCAAGATATACATCATACGTATCACCAACAGCACTTGTAATAGTCGTACTCTTAATCTGATTACCATTTACAAGAGAGCTGTAAACAAGAGATCCATTCCTGTATATCTTAAATATACCATCATCACTGTAACTTGTAACCAATCCTTCTACAAATGAATGACTTCCATCTGTCAATATCCAAGTCACACTCTTAGAAAGTCCTTTGCCAACATCAGCTCCAAACCATAATTGATTACCATCTACACTGGCAGGCTGCATCCAGGCAGTGCTGGTTGTAGCATTGTTGTAGAAATTGAAATACACTGTACCACTTGGAATAGGAGTGGTGGTTGTAGAGGTTGTTGTTGTTGATGTTGTAGAGGTGGTAGTGGTTGTGGTGGTCGATGTCGTAGTGGTAGTAGTTGTAGTGGAAGTTGTAGTTCCTTCAACTGTAAGCACTATGAAATTTGTACATGTTCCTATAGATTGAATCTTCATGTACGCTGTACCTTCTGCTACAGTGTAATCTACTCCAGCAGGATCTGTAAGAAAAGCTTTCGCCACACCCGTTGCTACAAGTGTCCATGCAGAATCATCTGGAGAACTATAAACGTTAAAAGTAGGGCCTGTGTCAACCCCTGCACTTGTGAGCTTTACATTTACAACCATTTCAGTTTATTTTATGTAGGAATCATTGTGGTAGTTGTGCTTGTAAGATTGTAAAGAGCAACCTTTAATTCGCAAATTGCCAGATCTATCTTTTTCATGGCCTCTGTAAAATTCTCACATGTACGTATTCCTGTACATGGAAGATTTGGGCCAGTGTAAGACATGTTATCTGACTGAATTGGCTGAGCTTCGCAATTTCCACAACCACAACCACCAGGGCTGCATTCTGTTTTAGGAACCATAAATCCACCTCGATAAACGTATTCCATTTCTTAAGGAATGTACATTATATAATAACAAGCTATTGCAGGCTGATTATTTGCATGTGCTCCACCACCTCCAGCAGTTGCAACTACAGTTACACTATCTACAGTGATGGCAGGAGTGACCGTACTGGTCTTTCCTAAAGTAGCCACTGTAAAAGTTCCTTTAATTCTATATGACAGGTTATCAGCAACCTCAAGATTAGCAGTAGCATAGTTCAATCCACTTACACCAGGAGCACCTGATCCTTCTGGAACATCAGTGTTGAATTCGTAGTGAAAGTGACCAACCTGACTTGCAGTAGCTGTTGCAGAGTGTGTATGATTAGGAACCTGAGCTGCTGTAAGAGTGACGCTATTGGCACCAGATTTCGTCCATGATCCAGGAGTTGCTGTATATGTAGGATTGAATCCTCCAGGCAAAACAGCAGCATCTGCTGGGAAAGATCCCATCATGTCGGTGTCACCTATAGGCATCCTTCCCCTCATGTCAGGAGTAAGGCCATTGTAACCATTGCAGAGATATATATTCTCCCAGTCAGTACCAATGATACCAACTCCATTGGCTCCAAATTTCCCCGTGAGATCACCAAAGAATGGATAAGCCACATAGGGAACCATTTTGTTTGACATCTTTGTTGTACTGGTTGTATGAGTTGCCAGGTAATTGGCAATGTATGCATCCAACTGAGCTCCATTACTGGAATAGTTTGTAGCAAGATTCAAGGCCAGAGCCCCTACACTGGTGTTCAAAGTACAGAGGTTGTCGATGACTGCCTGAAGTATGTCGTGTGTTCCTGAGGAAGCAATAACTCCAGCGAGACAGTTTACAGTGTAATCAGCTTCGATGACATTCACTTTGTCTGCAACAACTGTAATTTGTGCCTGCAGATTACAGGCAGCCCTGATTAGGACAGACAATACATCTACTAAATTAGGATTGGGATATTCAGCAAGAAGATCAGCAATCAACGGACATATAATTTCTGCATCGAATGTTGGATAGATTCCTGTTCCATCCAATACAGACACAAGATATGTAGTTAATTGTTCCTCTACTTTTGACAGAGGGTCACCATTAGTAATTCCCAACGCTGGAATTGAAAGCCCTGTATATTTAACGCACTGGTCAGAGGTGATCTGGCCACAGCCATTGAAACAATTTGAACAGCTCATTTATTTGAATATTAGAAGTTTGACTTTACTAGCGATCATTTCTACAGTGTAGCAACCAGCATATTCTGAATTGCAGTATTTGTATGTCAGAATCCTCTGATAGTTCAGGAGATCATACATTACATTTGGATCAATAGGTTGGTTTAGAGAAAACACAGTGTTGTTGTATAATTTCTTCCCCAACTCAAAGAGTTTGCAATTGATATCAGCCAACAGAGTTGGGATATCAACACACGCTATACAATTTGTAAGTCTGGGTGTTAACATAATTTATTTTTTAACTTGTGATGCACAGGCTGTACAAAGACCGTTCTTCAACTGACAGCCACAGCCAACTTTTGCTCCACATTTTTTACAATTTGCCATATCATTGTGGTTTAAACGTAATTATTTCCAGAACAGCCACAGTTGTTTGAAACGAAGCGATTGAGCATCTTGTTTGCTGTAGCATACAATTTCTCAGCTTCAATTACTGCACAGTTATTTGCAGCAGCCACGGCCCCCTGAATGAAGAAATAAATTGTGCTAAGATCAACCTTAGCCTGGGTCTTGATTGCCTTGTCACATTCCATCATGTCAAGCTTCATGAATGCAGAATCAAACTTCTCCTGAAGCTGGTCTACACGCATAATTGATTTTTCTACACTATACCATGTCACAAGGTTGTACAACGCTTCATATTTCAGATAGTATACACCATCAGGAAGAGGTACAGTGGGATCTCCTACAGCAGTAATCCCCAATGTGCTTGATGAATACACATTGAAATCGTTCATGTTAAAAGCCAAAGAAACCACTCCAAACCCTGGAACAGTTATCTCTATCGTAGGAGATGTCATCAAAGGAGGAACCAGATAGACAGATGCGTCAGCTATCCCTAATGTTTTTGTATTGTACGTTGGAATTACGAGTATATCAAGTACGGGAGTTGCCATGTGTTTAAAATAAATATGCCAGAGGATTTGAGAGATCCTCTCGTACCCTCTGGCATAGGTTTATCAATCTAACTATTCCTTACGGAATCAAGGTTGTAGTTGTAGTTGTGGTTGTGGTTAAACCAGTTGTAGAAGTCGTGGTTGTGGTGGTAACACAGAGATTATCAACATCAACAGCTCCAAGAGCAGCTTCCAGTACAGTCTCAAGGGCTGTAGCGAATGCTCCACCAGCAATAGCAGCGATGATCACCATGCTGTCTTCTTTGACGTAGTCACCCCAGGTTTGAGCAGACTTGTCCATATCATTGAACTTGATATAGTAGGTGTCATAAACCTGGCCTGAAACTGCATAGCTTTCGAAGTTGGCATTGTAACCAGCAATCCTGTACAGATGCTTCAAGTAACCAGCCTGGTAGCTGTAGTAGTTCTTCTCAAGCTGAGCGATTTCTTCATAAGTACCAGTGGCATATGATGCACGTTGGATAACAAAAGATTCAGCAACAATGTTACAGTTATCATCAACGATGAAATC
>Ga0209492_1000273_pt1 | contig 16912 bp, 14 predicted proteins | sample PPLLak12cMay2015_FD_187253 | JGI IMG/M metagenome (GOLD analysis project Ga0209492, IMG submission 187253) | Freshwater sediment microbial communities from Prairie Pothole Lake near Jamestown, North Dakota, USA - PPLs Lake P7 Core (1) Depth... | ecosystem: Environmental > Aquatic > Freshwater >... | reverse complement strand
CTTCTTTTTTTTTGTTCTGCAGAAACGGGCATCGAACGAGAGTTCACCCCCGAACCATGAAAATCATTACACCTTGTAATTTAATGAGGGTTCCCCGTCTCAGGGCTTCTCCGAGGAACGGCGGGGCAGTGGGGTGTTCCATGGATTTCATTAAATAATGTTAAGTCTCATGTACCGGGTACACGTTTTGAATACAATGCCGGAACAACCCCCTGAAAAAGAAAAAAATACTTCAGAGATCCGTATCGCATTAGTTATTGCAATAATTTTTGGCATATGCATAGCGGTGGGAATATTTGTTCTTGAAATCCGCACGGAAAGATTCTCGGCGATTTATATCAATCCCGATACCTATTCCAATTATCCTGAAAACGGATTGGTATCATTTGTCTATGGACTCACTTCCAATGAACTGGTAACCACCAGCTATACCGTTACCATCCGGGCCGGAGAAACCCTGATAGAAACAAAACAGGTTGTACTGGCACCTGGTGAGACCTATGAAGAAAGAAAAGTGATCCAGCTCCCGGACGACGCGGTCTATCCGGTAAAAATTTCCGTGCAGTACCGGACACCTCAGGAAAACAATGAAGTATTTTTCCGGGTAAGAAACACGACCGGTTAATTATCATACCGGTGAAATACTGTTTTCCTTCCCGCTTTGTCATGCATCCAGCCGGTCCCTGACCGGACACACCCGGCTGTCTTCACTATTTCAATCAGGTGTCAGCAAAGACTATTTCAACACATTCCCCCTTTTCCATGGCTGTTGTTTTTATTTCACAGGATTCCCGGTCACAGGAGATGATCTTTGCCTTCCTTACCTCGTTTATTTTCATTGACTCAGGAAAAAGTATTCTGATATAATGCTGCTCTTCTCCCGGATGAGGGGATATCTTCAGGAGCGTACCTTCATAATTTACGTCAAGAGTAGTTTTTTCCCGTCGGGTCCACCACTCCCAGATCTGGTGTGCAGTCCCGATCCAGGCATTCCGTTTTTGAGCATAATCAAGCATTTTTGTGTAATCAGCTGCCCATCCGGGGAATTCATGCTCATTGAAAACAGAGTGATGCCATAATAATGTTAACACCCCGTGCGAAAATTCGATCTGGTTAAAAATATGTACAAATGTATCCCACGGCTGCTGGCTCCGGAAATAGGGTAAATCCTCAATGGCAAGGGGGATCTGGAGAATTGCGAGATTCCGGTTCTCTCCGGCATACCAGGGCCGGAAAGGAAACGAAATCCCCCACCTGAAGCCGGGGCAGTCATTAAATCCGAGGGTTGTATCGTAGGAAAGGCCCGCTTTTTCCTGGTTCAGCCATGTATCGGGGATTTTTAAGTTGAGGTTATGCTGGCGGCCCCCGATGACCGGTGAACCGAGAGCGTGTTCCAGTGCCGCTTTTTCACTTCTCAGTTTCTCCGGGTCCAGGTAAGAATAAAATGAACCATGGAGCCCGACCTCCCATCCTCCGGCATGTAACGCTGACAGGAGATCCCGAACGTTTTTGTCGTTAAAATCATACCGGCGTCCTGCATGTCTCCATGTTTTTCTGTCGGAAAGAGATACCTCTCCGGTCTCTTTGAGAAAATAAAACGAAGATGTTATCCCCCTTGCACCTTCAATACGGGTAATTTCGTCAAATGTCCAGTAAGGTTCATGTCCTTTGAGTTTTTCAATAAACGAGTGAAACTGGGATACAAGACCCGCAAAGTTTCCCTGTCGTATCAGTTTCAGCGGATACGAAACCCACTGGTAGGTTTTTTTTACCTCGTCAACGTCATGCGTGAGACATACCGCACAGGTTTTTCCTTCCGGCCAGAATGATTTATGCACAAGTGGTGTTTTTGTTGTTTTTTGGGCGATCCCGATACAGGAAAATAAAAAATCGCAATAATAATCGGCAAAGGGGAGGGCAACGATCTCTTTTTTCTCCTCCTTCAGGCTGGCCAGAATTTCTTCAAAATACCCGCCCGTGATCAGGCCCAGGTGGGAAAAAATATCAATACTTATGATAATGTCGCCCTGCCGGATCACTGCACAGGGAAAGGATGATGATCCGTCCGTATAGGTGAGCACCACCTCTCCCCGGTTGCTGAGATCAGCAGGTCTCTGGAAAACGGGGAGCTTCGCACCTTTCCAGGTAATCCAGCCATGAATCTGGTGATCGAGACCCATCGGGGTTTCCGGTCGCGTTCTCTGGATCGGAACCTGATTTACAGCAGAACCCGCCGGGAACCCGAACAGGGACAGGAAATAGTGTAACCCCTGATCGGAACTGGCGGTATCTGCTGACTGGATAACAATGTTCATGGATTTTTGCACAGGTTATATTTTCAAAGGTACATGGGATAGTACCAGTCTTCGTTTGCCTTCCCTGCCGTATACGGGGATATCCTGAACGAATTCTATGGTGAGACGGACATCCGGACCGGCACGCTTCTGGATTTCATTCCTGATGTGATGTAACTCGCCGTCAGTGAACTGCTGGTTTTTGATGATCTTGACCGTGAGGTGATCAAGGGTGTCCTGGATCACCTGGAACTGGTCGACACCAGTCATGTATTCGAAGAGGATCACAAAATATTCGACCACGATAAAATCCCCGGACGGTGTCATGATGATATCGCTGTCGCGGCCTTCAACCGAACTCATCAGTGACAGTCCTCTCCCGCAGGGGCAGGATTCATCCGTGTATGTCCCGATATCCTTAATGTCATACCGGATAACCGGCATGGCGAAATTTTCGAGGTTGGTAAATACAATCCTCCCGCGTTCACCAGGAACGACCCGTTCTCCCTCTTTGAGAAATTCCACAATAACATCTTCATCGCTGATATGGTACCCGTTGTGTTCTTCGCACTCAAAGGATACTGCCGTACTTTCGCCACCATAAGCATCGAATACCCTGCAATTGAACTGTTGTTCAATGACGGTACGATACGGGGGAAAAAGCATCGAGCCCGTTGTGGCAACCGTTGCACCCTGGTACCGTATATCATTTTTTTCCATGAGTTTTGCCATCGTATACATGTGCGATGCATAGTTCCTGATTATTTTCGGGTTAAATTCACGGATTTTTTCAATTTCCTGCGCAATGGTGGTATCAGTAATACCCATGGCAAAAACATATTTTGTCTGTAATACCCGGTCCTGAATTTTTTTGACCATGGATGTCCGGGGGTTAAGGCTGATTTTTACGTAGGGATCTCCCAGCTGAAAACCGGCCCAGCTCCAGCAGCGGAATGTCTGGGCCCACCCGGCAGAATATGACCTCTTATCGATATAATATTTCAGCGGCTCGCCAGTCGAACCACTGCTGTGCGATTCGATCCTGTCGGATGGACGAATATTCCTGGCGATAAGATCGGGCAGGTTTTTCCGGATATCATATTTTGTTAATACCGGAATTTTTTTCAGATCATCCTTTGTTTTTATACTTTCGGGAGTAATACCGCGTTGTGAAAAAATCCTGTGGTAGTAGGGCACATTGTCATATGCATGACGGATAAGCATCCTGATTTTTTTGTTCTGCAGTTCCGCGATCTGGTCTTTTGACCACCACTGGGATTTGTTTAAAGCCGCGAGATGCGGTTGAATGGTTGTACCCGAGTACCATTCAAGCGCCGGAAATACCAGGGTCCGGAAGACTGAGCTATACATTGTTTCTCCGGTACTGCTCCAGACTTTCCGGATAATGCTCAACGAAATTCGTCATCCATGCGGTGACATCGACCTTATCGTTCACCAGGTTCTCACGTTTCTTCTTCCATTCCTGTTTTGCCTGGCTGTTTTCGAGCAGTTCGACTGCTTTTAAAAAAGCCTCGTCCTGGTCGGCAAAGAAATGGAGGAGCCCGTACCTGTCGCGGAACTCCCGGAAGTTACCGCAGAACGTACCTGTCGCAACGCCATCCCCGTTTGCCTCGACATGAATAGACGGTGTTCCGAGGACAGCTGCCTCAGCTGCCATCGTCCCCCCTTCCCCGATATAGAGGTCGGCATAGTACAGGAAGGAATGCATGTCTTCCGGTGGTATCTTCACGCGGTATTTTTCAAGACGGTCACCGAGAGGCCTTTCTGAGGTGATAAACACCCTGCCATACTTTTCCAGGGATTCGATAAAATCAGGTTCCTTGCCCCGGTGTATGCCATGAAGCCGGGTGTCATGCGAGGCGGCCCAGGAAATGAACCGGACAATAATATATTTTTCATTCGGGGAAATCCCCAGCCGCCCGACAACAGAGTAGTCGGGATGGAAATTGTTGGGATGGAGGTAGGCAAGTTCCTTGAAACCAGCTAGTTTTACCTGTTTTTCCGGGTTGATCTTTTCCATAAAGCACGACGGTGTCAGGATGACGTCAGCAAAGGGAAAGGTCAGGAGACTTGCGATTCCCACATTTTCGGTATCGGTAAAGATGATGGATGGTTTTCCTAAAAGCTTTCCGGCATGGACCACGTAGGGATTGTGGACGCCCATCAGAATATCGGCCCGGAATTCCTTTGCAATCCGGTATACGGTATAATCGACGGAAAAAAGCCCGAATGCCTTGTTCAGCATGCCTTTTTTCAGTTCGCCCCTGCTGACAAAGTCAAATCCATAGGCATTCAGGAGGGCATGCGTGACTTCCTTGTCCCGTGCGGTAATTTTTACCACATGTCCGTCTTTTTCCAGGTTCCGTATCAGGTACTTGAAAAAATGGACATGGGCAGGATGCCCGATATCGATGAGCACTCTCACGGTAGTTTCGCCTCTCCCTCTCTACATAACCCACTTGATAACTTCAAATGCTTCTGCATAGGTTTCTTCAATCTGGGTCCCGCGGGTAAGGGCAAGTCCCCGGATAAAGTCGGGGTTTGTGTACGCCCGGTCCTTCTGGGTCTCATAGCAGGCAAGTGCAGCGATCTTTTTCTGGATATGAATCTCCCGTAACGAGACAAATGCATGGGTGTTGAACGTGATGTTATTCCAGGGTTGTTCGTAGCCGAGGATGGTGCATTTCTTGAAGGCCCGCATGGTCTCTTCAACGGTGGTCTTATGGTCCTGGTGGGTGTCAGAGCGGGAGGGAGTGAATACTATATCCGGGCGAATCTTATTTCTCAGACGGATGAGCGTATCAAGAATCTCCTGCCTGAATTTCGGAAACTCCCGCACCTCAAAACCAAAGAGGATCGGCTGGTGTATTCCCAGGATCTTTGTTGCTGATTTTACTTCACGGGAGAGAATGTCAGGAGGATATTCCAGGGGTATGGATTTTTCACAGCAGGAGAGGGCGACGTATTCAACGGTGTTACCCTCCTCAATAAACCGGGCGATTGACCCCCCGCAACCGAGTTCTCCGTCATCTGTATGCGGGCTGATAATCAAGATCTTTTTTGGCACGGTCAAACCTCTAATCCCCTGATTATGTGGCAGATGTGGGGGACGTCTTCAGTTTTTATATCATTAATGAGGTCGTTTTTATAATTAATATCTGCCCTGAATATGTTCACCCCATTGGCTTCTGATATCTCGGCATCGTCCAGTGCCCTTTTCCACAGCCCGGCAATTTCAGTGAAATCCTGGTTGAACAGGATATCGATAAACGACGGGATTGTCAAAAAAATATTTCGGGTGATAACCGGCCAGTTCTTTGCATTATTATACATTCCCGTCAGCGTATTCATTATCTCATAATCTTTTTTCTGTTGTGCTTCTTTCAGTTTTCCGGCCAGGAGGCCTGATTGCTGACGGATCATCTCATTCAGGGAAGGCCCGGACAAATCCCCGGGTGAAAGCATGAAGGTTTTCATGAGGTTCCGGAGGGCTGATGCATGGGTCATACCAAGATAGAAATCCTGGGACCGCCAGGCAAGTGAAACCGGGTGGTGAAACGCAAGCTCACGAGAAACCTGATCTGCGATCAGGCCATACTGTAATGATCCCCCGGTCCCTGAGATGAACAGGGTATCTCCGAGCCCTTCTGCCATGACAACATTTCTCGAAACGGCATTAAAATCCATGTCAGCAAAATATTCGTCGAGGTTGTTAAACCCGGTATCAAAGCTCAGGTGGAATTCTTTTTTACAGAGGGGACAGGATCCATCGAAAGATAAGGAATCCTTAAGAAACAGGTTTACTTTTCCTCCACATCCGCAATGGTACCAGAACGGGACATGTGATGCATCTACCGGGGGGATTGACAACCCGTTCTCGCTGATTACCCGGTTATAGATCCGGTTGAATACCGGCATGTTTTGTAAAATTTTTCTTGACTCTTCAATGAACAACTTCTCCTTTTGCATGTCCGAATAGAAGAAAAACATGAGATCCAGGTCGAGTATCTCATGACAGATTTTTGCAAATGCAAACCCATTGAGCTCGGCAAAATTATCAGCCAGATTATAACTTTCCCACAGTATTTCAATGATCTGGTCCATCCGGGGTTTTAAAATTGTTTTTTTATCGGGGAACATGCCTGAAATTTCCGTATAAAATTTTTCGATTTTTTGCAGTTCTGTCTCCCAGGTCTCAGAAGGCGGTTTACTGACATTACAGAAAGATTTCAGGCGGTCGGTATCCGGAATCCTGAAACCAATCGGCTCCACCCCTTTTTTATTGAGGGCGGGAATCTGATTCCGGGACAACAACCGTGCCGTTGACAGGTTTCTGTCGGGAAACCCAAAAAAAGCAATGGATGAACTTCCCTGTGCTGTTAATTTCTTCTTTATGTCTGCAAGAAGAAACGCTTTTTTCCAGGTCCCTGCATGGGGAAGAAAATTAGGCTGATGTCCGGATTCAAGGATTATTGATTTATCTGATTCAATCTCAGAGATAGGTATTCTGATTTTTGCTCCGGCTAAGAATTTTTCAGACACCTTTGATAATCGTACGACATTCTTGTACTGATGAGGTCGTAAGACATGATAATTCCGGAGACAGGAGATAAAATTCTCCCGAGTAACATTTTCCATGAGCAGATGCATGTTTATGTTTGACTGACAAATATTTTCTCCTGAAATGCATGGATAAGCGCGACAATACGGCAGGATGCTAGAAAAATCCGGATTGTGCATGTTCTCTCTTTGAATCCTTGTACTGGCATCCTGTAAAGTTCCGGTAATTTAAATTAATCCCGGTTATCCCTTCAGGGATCCGGTGAGAAATCTCCCATATCCATATACATAAAAACCTTAAAAGCGAATTTTGGTACTTACCCGTTCATCATGATCATTGAGCATATAATCTACTCCGCCGCACTCGCAATCCTTGCCGGTATGGTTTTTTATACATTTACCGGGAGGGATCCTTCATGGATAATCATCGTCTGTTCCATTGCCCCGGACCTCGATGAACTGGCAAACCCTGTCCTCCGCCGGCTCGGGATCAGCTTACTTCTTGACGGCAGTCCGATCCAGCACGGTACGTTCCATAATATTGCGTTCATGGTTGTTTTTGGCATCGCCGTGGCATTTTTACTCCACCCGATCGGGGTAAAATTCTTTGATGCATTGCTTTTTTCCATAACCGGGTTCGGGGCTCACCTGTTTGAAGATGCCCTTGTGTACAATACGGGGTGGAAGATTCTCTGGCCAATATCATCGGAACCCGTGGGTTTCGGGTTAATCCCGGGATGGATTAATGAGGAAAGTTATCGGGCGGATTTCTTTCATATCGCTAATTCTGAAGTGCTGATCATCGGGTTGCTCCTGGTACTTGTCGCCTTCCTCATAAGGACATATTATGAAAAGTCATTGTCCTGGATCCGGTGGTACATGCCGGAGGCGCTCTACGAGAAAATTTTCAGAGGAAAGTGTCGGGAATCGTAAAAAGGGCGGGTGCATGCATCAGGTAGATGGTAATCAGCAATCCTGGTGAAAGGTGAAAGGAGTCTCTTTGTATTTTCAACCTCGAGTGCGATTTCCCGGATGGATTATGAAATTGTCATATTCCCTTCAACTATAAATCTAACCTAGTGCATTTTACATATTCACCCGGACGCTCCTGGGAACTCGCTTTTGGCTCATCTCCACCGCTGTGGCGTCCCCTCTCTGGAGTGATGATTCCGGAGAAGGTAATACAACACCATCGCAAAGCGCAGGGTCGGACGGCGGGACACGCCCTGTCCCCTCCGATAATGTTGATTCGCAGTTTGTTGAACACGTTGCGTTTCCTATGAAAAACTGCATAACTCCATTTTTCCTGGAAAGTGTCAGTCCCGCTATCGAGATGATCTGCACCGCCCCCGATGGGACGCCCCCGCGGCGGATTAGTATCTATAAGCATATTTGTAAATACCGACTGCCCCGCCGTGCCTCGGAGAGGCCATGAGACGGGGGAGCCCTCATAAAATTACCCATAGGTTAATGATTTTCCATGGCTGGGTGAGAACCATTCATGTTCATGCCCGTTTCTCCCATGCAATTATTTCCCTTTAATACGGGCAAATCCGGTTGTTAAAATCGTAGTATGCCAGCTCTGAAGAAAATCCCGATCTTATATGGGTAATGGATATTCAGGTTGCTTACGGATTTCCCTGGATATCATATCGGGGGTTGCCACAGTGGCGGGGGCAAAGCCCCCAGGAACGTTAGAAAATGATGATTTCTATTCTTGTGTTTACACCGTACCCCGGGAAAATGAATCCGGTGCACCGTTATAGATAAGTGATTTTATGGATGCCAGTTCTCGTTTGAAATCCCCGGATCTCGGCACGTATGCATCGGCCCCATCGCGACGGGCCTGATCGATCAGGTCATCTTTACCTCTTCCGGAATAAATGATGAACAGCCCGTCGTATCCCGTATTCCGTGCAGCCCTGACAAATACCCCGCCGTTCATGACCGGCATCCGGTAATCTGAGATCACTACGGCAATCGGTCGCTGCTTCAGGACCTCAACGGCATCCCGGGCATCGTCGCATGCTGTTATATCAAAATTCCCGATATCCTTAAAGGCGAGCTGCATCAGGTCGAGCATGTCAGGATCATCATCGACAAGGAGGATGGGGATCACGGGGTAACCTCCGGTGCGGGTCTGGTCCGGTCAGTGTTCATCCGGGGAATCCTGAAACTCCCCAGCGGGACCCTGATCTCAAACCGGGCACCTTTCCCTGCCACACCGTTTTCCTCGAGGGTCATGCCGGTAATGGAAAGGATTTCCCGTGCGAGGAAGAGACCAAACCCTCGGTTGCGGACCATACCGGGTTCAAAAATTTCTTTTTTCATCTCTCCGGGTATGCCCACGCCGTTATCTTCAATAATTATGGAAAGTCCCTGCTCTGTTGGCGTGCACCGCGTAACGATTTCCGTTGCACTCTTCCCATGGATCCGGGCATTCTCGACAATATTGGCAAAGACCCGGGTAATCTGAGGATCAGAGTAGATCTCATACGGGCCAACCTCAAACCTGAACACGATGCCCTGCAGGTCGAAGGCACGGGAAACTCCGTGGATAATATCCTCGACAGCAAACCACTGCGGGGGCTGCATACCGAGGTCCTTGAAATCACGCGTGAACTGGACCAGTTTACCGATTGTTTTTGTTGAAACCTCCAGCCGCTCAAGATGTTCAAGCAGTGTGGTATCGGCAGTCATGGTTTTTGCCCGGTCGATATAACCGAGAAGCACTGATACCCTGTTGAGGATGTCGTGCCGGGTCAGGCTGGATATAAGGTTTAACTTGCGGTTCACCTGCCGCAGTGCCTCCTCTGCGGCCTTCCGCTCGGAAATGTCGAGCTGGGTCCCGGTCATCCGCACCGGTTTACCCTCTTTATTCCGTTCCGTTACCTTCCCACGGACCAGCACCCATGCCCAGTGACCATCTTTATGCATCTGCCGTGTTTCGCATTCATAGGTGGCAGTTTCTCCGGCAAAATGCTTCTGCAGTAAATCACGGGATTTCTGCAGGTCATCGGGATGGGTCAGCGCTGATAATGTTTCGGTGGTGAATGGCGTGAGTTCCGGCAGCGTGTAACCAAGGATCTCTGCCCAGCGATCGTTAATCACGAACTCGCCGCTCTGCACCCGCCAGTCCCAGAGCCCCACACCTGACCCCTCGATTGCCAGGTTGAGTTTTTCCTCGCTCTCCCGTAATGCCTCCTCACCGTTCTTGAGCCCCGTGATGTCTTCGATCAGCCCCGTGATGCCCGTTATTTTCGTTCCTTCGAGGAGTGGCTGGGCGATGATACGGCCCCAGTGGATGGAACCGGTATTGTCCACCATCTTAAAATCACTCGGGCTGAGTTTTCCCTCCTGGGCCTCCTTTAATTTCTCCCCGAGGATGTGCCGCTGCTCTGACGGGACCAGTGTATAGAAATATTTCCCGTTCAGTTCCTCCGAACTGTACCCCAGGACGTCCTTTATGACAGGACTCACGTAGGTAAACCGGCCCCGTGTGTCTGTGGTGAAAATGATATGGCTGATGCCTTCGACCAGCGAGCGGTGTTTTTCCTCGGATTTCCGGACCAGGTATTCTGCCTTCCGCCGTTCGGTTACATCGGAAAGGATAACGACAAAGCCATTGGGTTTCCCGGCAGAATCAGGTATGGTAGAAACACTGACTTCGGCACAGAATGCGGTACTGTCCTTTGCTATCAACCGGCATTCCAGGTATTTTGTGAAACCCTTCTCCAGGGTCTTTTTCAGATGCTCCCTGCTGCTCTGCAGATCCGTCGGGGTAACATAATCAAAGAAATTTTTCCCGACCAGGTCATCGTTACCTGAATATCCCAGCATCGTCGCCGCCTGGATATTTCCCAGTTTTATCATACCTTCAAGATCCAGGACAAGTATGCCATTCGGGGAAGTTTCGATAATGGTACGGTAGTGCAGCTCACTTTCCTTAAGTGCATCATCAGCTTTTTTGAGTGCTGAAACATCTGAAACGACAAACAGCCCGTAGATGAATGTCCCCTGTTCATCGATGCTGGGAGATGCGGACAGCCACGTAAATGCCGGTGTCTTGTCCTTTTTCAGGAATACCAGTTCGAAGTGTTCATTGTTGCCTTTTTTTATCCGGGAAAATTTTTCTTCAAGATACGGCTGGTCCCGGGAACTGACAAAGGAAAACACGGATTTGCCCAGCATCTCGTCAGAGGAGTAGCCGAGAATTTCAGACATCTTCCGGTTTACGAATGTGGTGTTACCTTCCGGCCCGAATGTCCAGATGCCCTCCTGCGCAAGTTCAATGAGGGTCTGGTACCTCCGCTCGCTGTCCTCAAAGGCATCCTTTACTTCCTGGTGGTTTTTGATCTCCTTTTTCAGGCTCGTTGAGGTTCTGGTCAGTTCTTTCGTGCGATCCAGAACAGTCTTCTCAAGGTCACGCTGGTATTGCTTGATTTCGGTAATATCATCAAGAATAACCAGGACTCCCCGTTTTCCGTTTTCAAGGATACTGGGAGCAAACTTTGCACGGAAATATCCAGTTTTCTCCCCGTTGTGCACCTCAATCTCTTTTAAGATATCTTTTCCCTGGGTGCATTCCTGTAATGTCCTGTTAATGTCGGGGAGGGACAGCAGGAGGAGGCCGGCCTGTCCTACCGGTTTTCCTACAATATCTTCGGACGATTTTTTTTCGAAATCCAGCACCCGTTCATTGACGTACTGTATGACAAAATCATCATCGAGCACGAAGATAAAATCCGAGGAGAGGCTGAGTATCGAAGATATCGGGATCCTTTTTGTGAGGGAGTATATTTTTGCCGACCCGATGACCTTGAGCTCCACAGCCCCTGAAATGCACAATACATCCAGATATTTCGCCACCGAATTGCGGTTTATGTCAATGGCATGGGAAATCTCGGTGACGGTGTATCCCTTGGCACTCCCCCGGAGAAAATTTTTTATTTTGGAGAGTTCCCGGTCGTAAGGGTGGGTTTTAATCTGGGTGAGGTCTCGGTTTTCGCTTGTCATAAAACTCCCCTTAATAGTTATGAGGTGTATTTTTTCATAAACCTATATAAATATTAGTAGTACTGCAAGGCATATACTTTTTTTCCCCCTTTGTGCTTTTAAAAGAGGAAAATGAAGTATTTAAACCATTTTAAAAAAAACAAGCAAACCACGCCAATCATGGTTTGGCACACAATAATTGCGCAGAATATTTTCCGGGACACCCCTTTCGCCCGCTCCTGTAATTTTCAATTCAATCAGCATATATATTGTCTGATTTTATGATAATACGATGTTGCACGAGATAACGATCCTGGAGGCCCTTTTTCTGGGACTGGTCCAGGGGTTCACGGAGTGGCTGCCCATATCAAGTTCAGGGCACCTCGTTATCTTCCAGGCGCTGCTGAATGTTTCTGTTCCGTCGGAATTTGATATCGTAATCATGACAGGGACCATAGTTGCGCTTGTCCTGTATTTCCGAAAAAAAATCCTCTCCTTGTTTACCGGCCTGCTGGTCGGCGACCGCAGTGCCATCAACTACATTATCCTGATATTACTCACCGGAATTCCTACCGGGATTATCGGTTTTGCCGGAAGAAAGTTTTTCAAATCCCTGTACGGGCAGCCGGTCGGTGTCAGTATTCTTATCATCATAACCGGCATCTTTCTCCTGATTGCATCGCGGCAGAAAAAACAGGATGCACAGATAACGAGGAAAAGTGCCCTGATTATCGGCATTGCCCAGGGCATTGCGGTTGCCCCGGGCATTTCGCGGTCCGGAAGCACGATCGGGACTGCGATTCTCCTTGGGGTAAAACCGCGGGATGCAGCTGAATTCTCATTTCTTATCGCCATCCCCGCGATGATTGTTGCGACTCTTCTGACATTCATGGAAGTCCCTTCTGCGGGCACTGGATTCACGGTTCTGTTTGTTGCGATTATTGCTGCATTTGTTGCCGGCTACGCCAGTATCGGTGTCTTTATGAGGCTTCTTGATGAGAACCGCCTGTACTACTTTGGTCTTTATTGTATCATGGCAGGAACGACCTTTGCCATTCTCACCCATCTGGCAGGTTACTGAGCTCTGCGGCTGACTTCTCCTGATTGTCGCTCAGACCTGACCCATCCACCTCAATGAGGGCTGGAGGATGCATTTTAAGAAAATCGTAGAAATTTGTGAGGATTATCCGCATCAGGGCCTTTCCCGACGCATGGCGGGGCAGGAAGATTTCAGAATTTCTACAATCGTCAGACCAGGATTGATCCGCCGCGGTGTGTCCCTTTGGGTGGCGGCGGTCATCATGATGAGATTGAAGGTCGCAATCATATCATATCTAATTATTATGATTGTCAGGGTGGGAGTTATAGGACGATGCTGTGATCCGCTTACTCAGCAATACAGGTTTTGGTGATACCATTGAGCAGGATGGTGGAAAAAAGGATATTACATCTCTTTGGTTTTGTTGATGAAGAGTACGGCACCGATGATTCCAACAATCAGCGCTGCCGGTAATGCCGCGGTCGGGAACTCAGGAGCGGGAATACTATTCATACATGTTATCGGGACGGATACAGTACTCCCTTCAGGATTGATGGCCGGTGAACGATACCCTTCCCAATAGGAAAACGGGTGAACGCATTGCCCCGTTATATAAAAACCATCCTGACATCCCTTTACCCGGGATGATACCGTGTTCACCAACGTATCTCCCGCAACTGGCGGATTTGAGCTATCCGGATTAAGAACAAGACTGATATGGATATCAGTATTTTTTGGGACATTGAAAAACGTTATAATAACTTTTCCTGCCTGAGACGTGTCAACGATATAATCTGGCCATGAAGACGTGATTGAACCAAAGACCAGATGTTGTGGCAGGGTATCCGTTATCTCAAGGAGAGAAAGATCCCAGATAGATGATGTTGCATCAATTGTATAAGGAACGGGAACCGAATCGCAATTCGTGAATTCCTCCCCGGGACCCGATTTAGAAACTATTGCATGCCAACCTGCAACCGGCGGGGCAAAAATGAGCAACACTACGAGAACAATTATTCCAATACCTGCATATTTCTTCATGGAAGAACTCCTGAAACTCCTGCGTGTGCCTTTTATCACTTCTTTATTAATAAAGATATGCAGATATTGTAACAATCGTTATTAAAATCAGGGTATAGTCACATTCTGGCGATGAAAAATCATTTGTTTATTGGATGGTATTCATTCACACGATATTCCTGGGAGCTTCGGCAGTGTGCCTCTGCCCCCGCCGCTATGGCGACCCCCCATAATGCGACAGGGACTGCTACAGACTTCCATCACACGACAAGTGAAATTTGAAATTCCCGTGACATTTTTTATTTCAATGTTAGTCACAAAATTAATTTGAAAATATCGTCGTAAAATAAAAAATTTCTGGCGTTGAACTGGTATATTTACCCATTATTTAATACGACGGGGATCAGCTGAAGAATGAGTACGCCTGTTGAATTTTGGGTAAGAGTACTACAGAATTGCACACTGATTCGTTGAAATTCCGAGCAAAGTCATTAAAAAAGGGTATTTAGTCCTCTTTTGTGCTCTTGATGAAGAGAACGGCACCGATGAGACCGACAATTAACGCAGCCGGGAGGGCCATTGTCGGGAACTCGGGGATATTCGGAGTCTGAACGATTTCACTACGACCGTTCATGGTATAAATATCCCCGCTTCCACTTCCCTGGAAATTTACATCTACCTGTAAACTGGTCCAGGCTGTTGCTGAAACCGGTCCTGCAACGGGGCCCTCGTTAAATGGTCCCACGGTACTGGATGACGGAGGATTCGGTAAAATTGCCGATGTTCCGAGATCGAGACCGATATCACTCCGGACTGCTCCATCGAAAACTGTCGTCACCTGAATTTCGTCTGTCCCATCATTATCATTGAAAGGGGCCAACAATGGCACAGCAGTGAGGGTGACGCCATTGATCCCGCCATCGGTGGTGCTTGCCGAGAATGAACTTTCAACAACATTAGCGCCGATTATCGGAACTATCGGGGTTATGAACTGGAATCCAAAATTGCTTGGAGCACCCGTATCAATGACAGCCAGGCCATAAGTTATGAACGGGTCCTCCTTATAGGTGACAACTACGTTCCTGATTTCATACTCATCAGTTATAATAGGAGCGGCAAGCTCATAGACACGCTCAACATTATCATCGACTCCTTCGGTCGATGCAAGAACCACGGAATTTTCTTCCAGGTTTATCGGGTTTCCGTTAATCACAAGTACAGGCTTATCAAGTGCAGCTACAGGACTGATTGCCAGCAGCATGATTATCAAAGTAATAACTATCCAAGTTTTTCTCATGCCTTTCATCTCCGAAAGATACATTGCCTATATGCATATGAAAATATAAACCTAACGTTGCAAGGCACTGGTGCATTGCCTAAGTATTTAATATAATTAAGCTATATGTACTAATCTATCTGAGATAATGATTTAATAGTTATATGTATTGCGATTTTTGATCGTTCATCTAACCTGATGAATAGAGCATTCCTGAACATTCCAAGGAAAAAACACTGTTTTCAGGGGAGATAGAATCGGTTCTCTGCCTTTCTGTTTATGCCATACTCTTCCAATACACCTTTCTGAAGATACTGCCGCGTGAAAAAAACATTGGTATGGTGCACCCCCAAATTTCACCACAAGGTCCGGTGCATAATCATTGATGCATCAAAAACCATCATTAAATCGGTTTTCTATCAAAAACGATGCGAGGGATGCGATTCGAACGCATGAACCTCTGCAGGAATGGATCTTAAGTCCATCGGAGTTGGCCGGGCTTTCCTACCCTCGCACTCTTACCAGCGCCCGGATATCCTGGATCCGTTGTTCCGGACAGAACTATCCTCGCGCCCTGAATTATTAACCGTACAACTAAAAAAAAAGATTGCCTCTGAGTTCCTTCTTACTTGGATATTGAGTATTCGGGATGGCTGGGGGGACATGGGTAAGCAGTATATCAGGTCAGTTTATGCGGGATGATTTAATAGCGGGAGAATACTACCGCGAATATCCGGTTCAGAAACGGTATTATCGGCAGTACCAGGTTCCCATGGACTCATGCATCAGAGGAATATTGTTCCCCGCAGCGGCAGATGCTATGGACTGCCCGGGGTCTCGAAATCCGTCCACCCGGTTCCTCAAGTCCCTCCCGGATACTAAACTTCACTCCGCAAAAGATACGTTAAATTGCAATTACCGGGATAGAGAATAGGACAATTGATAAGAGAGACAATTAAAGCGACTGTTGAGTTACCCATGAGTACGTTAAAACTTTCCGGATGGGTCGAGGTTGACGGCCAGCGACTATCCCTGAAGGAAGTCGAATCAATCCTCAATAATAACCCCCGGGAGATCCTCCGTTTCGGCGGAGAATTTTTCCTGGCAGGGTCCGGGTGCCGTGCCCGCGACCACTTCGGGATCATGCCGGGCAACTGCCCGAAAGGGACCCTTATCTGTGATGGTGAGGTGAAAGGAGCGATCAATCCTCCTGTTCCCGATCTGCCGCTTGAAGAGGCGATTATGACCGCGGTACAGTTGCGGAGTGACGAGGGCATAACTGCGCTTTCGGGAGGGGTGGACTCGACCCTTGTCGCCCGTCTCGCCGGGTGTCAGTGCGTGGCAGTCGGGCTTGAGGGTTCCCACGACCTCGGCCAGGCACGCCATGCCGCCGAGGAGCTCGGGCTTTCCCTGACCTGCGTCACGATTACGCCAAAAGAGATCGGCACTGCCCTCCCGCTGGTTATCGGAGTAATCCCGGTGAAGGACCCGGTCAGTACCAGTATCGCCCTGACCCAGTACTTCATTGCCCGATATGCAGGACAGCAGGGCCACCGGCGGGTCATCACCGGGCAGGGGGCGGATGAACTGTTCGGGGGGTATACCCGGTATCTCACTACGACAACCCTTGAAGAGGATCTCGAGCGGGATTTCCTGGGGCTTGAACTTCAGGCCGACCGCGATCAGGCCGTCGCGGCGCTCAATGGG